>Ga0194119_10004460_pt1 | contig 21653 bp, 19 predicted proteins | sample TA2MahC100mmetaG_FD_148620 | JGI IMG/M metagenome (GOLD analysis project Ga0194119, IMG submission 148620) | Freshwater microbial communities from Lake Tanganyika, Tanzania - TA2015018 Mahale Deep Cast 100m | ecosystem: Environmental > Aquatic > Freshwater > Lake | place: Tanzania: Lake...
ACAATCAATTAACCAGTTTACCTAAACTCAATAATTCTTTGCAAGAATTATATTGTTCTAACAACTCATTGCCACTATTATTAGAACAAAACAAACATTTAAATCATGAAAAAAGAAACAAAATCAATTATATTACTGAATGTTTATATCGTTGTAAATTATTATTTTGGTCTTTAAAATTCAAACAAAAATTCCGTGATTGGTTATGGTTGAAAGTACGATTACCAAAGATAGAAAATATGTATCATCCTAGCAAATTGATTGAATTATTGCATGACAAAAACGATGATATTACGGAAGAAGAATTGGATAGAGTCATTAGTGCTTGGTAAAATAAGAAAAAATAAAAAAATTGAAATGTCTTTATATTCTTTTTTTATATGAAAATAATATAAAGAAACATAAAATGCAAGCATTTAATATTGAAGAATATATCAATTCTTTACCAGATAATATTGAAAAGATTAATATATCATATAAAAGTCTTACTTATATTCCATGTTTAAAACGGTTTCGTAATCTAAAAGAATTATATTGTCATTATAATCAATTAACTTCTTTACCTAAACTCAATGATTCTTTAGAAATATTATATTGTCATTATAATCAATTAACTTCTTTACCTAAACTCAATGATTCTTTAGAAATATTATATTGTTCTCATAATCAATTAACTTCTTTACCTGAACTCAATCATTCTTTACAATATTTAGAGTGTTATCATAATCAATTAACTTCTTTACCTGAACTCAATCATTCTTTACAATATTTAGAGTGTTCTCATAATCAATTAACTTCTTTACCTGAACTCAATCATTCTTTACAAAAATTATATTGTTCTAATAATCAATTAACTAGTTTACCTGAACTCAATAATTCTTTACAAAGATTATATTGTTCTAATAATCAATTAACAAGTTTACCTGAACTTAATCATTCTTTGAAAAGATTATATTGTTCTAATAATCAATTAACAAGTTTACCTGAACTTAATCATTCTTTGAAAAAATTAGTTTGTGAGTACAATCAATTAACCAGTTTACCTAAACTCAATAATTCTTTGCAAGAATTATATTGTTCTAACAACTCATTGCCACTATTATTAGAACAAAACAAACATTTAAATCATGAAAAAAGAAACAAAATCAATTATATTACTGAATGTTTATATCGTTGTAAATTATTATTTTGGTCTTTAAAATTCAAACAAAAATTCCGTGATTGGTTATGGTTGAAAGTACGATTACCAAAGATAGAAAATATGTATCATCCTAGCAAATTGATTGAATTATTGCATGACAAAAACGATGATATTACGGAAGAAGAATTGGATAGAGTCATTAGTGCTTGGTAAAATAAGAAAAAATAAAAAAATTGAAATGTCTTTATATTCTTTTTTTATATGAAAATAATATAAAGAAACATAAAATGCAAGCATTTAATATTGAAGAATATATCAATTCTTTACCAGATGATGTTGAAAAGATTAATATATCATATAAAAGTCTTACTTATATTCCATGTTTAAAACGGTTTCGTAATCTAAAAGAATTATATTGTTATGATAATCAATTAACTTCTTTACCTAAACTCAATAATTCTTTACAAAGATTATATTGTTCTAATAATCAATTAACAAGTTTACCTGAACTCAATAATTCTTTACAAGAATTATATTGTCATGATAATCAATTAACTTCTTTACCTAAACTCAATGATTCTTTAAAAATATTATATTGTTCTCATAATCAATTAACTTCTTTATCTAAACTCAATGATTCTTTGCAAGAATTATGGTGTTATAATAATCAATTAACTAGTTTACCTGAACTTAATCATTCTTTACAAAGATTATTTTGTTCTAATAATCAATTAACCAGTTTACCTAAACTCAATAATTCTTTACAAAGATTATATTGTTCTAATAATCAATTAACAAGTTTACCTGAACTTAATGATTCTTTGCAAGAATTATGGTGTTATAATAATCAATTAACTAGTTTACCTGAACTTAATCATTCTTTACAAGAATTATATTGTTCTAACAACTCATTGCCACTATTATTAGAACAAAACAAACATTTAAATCATGAAAAAAGAAACAAAATCAATTATATTACTGAATGTTTATATCGTTTCAAGTTTTTATTTTGGTCTTTAAAATGCAAACAAAAATTCCGTGATTGGTTATGGTTGAAAGTACGATTGCCAAAGATAGAAAATATGTATCATCCTAGCAAATTGATTGAATTATTGCATGACAAAAACGACGATATTACGGAAGAAGAATTGGATAAAGTCATTAGTGCTTGGTAAAATAAAAAAAAAATTGAAATGTCTTTATATTCTTTTTTTATAGTATAAATGAATACAATATAAAGAAACATAAAATGTCAGCATTTAATATTGAAGAATATATCAATTCTTTACCAGATAATATTGAAAAGATTAATATATCATATAAAAGTCTTACTTATATTCCATGTTTAAAACGGTTTCATAATCTAAAAGAATTATATTGTTCTAATAATCAATTAACTTCTTTACCTAAACTCAATAATTCTTTAGAAATATTATATTGTTATGATAATCAATTAACTTCTTTACCTAAACTCAATAATTCTTTACAAAGATTATATTGTTCTAATAATCAATTAACAAGTTTACCTGAACTCAATAATTCTTTACAAAGATTATATTGTTCTAATAATCAATTAACTTCTTTATCTAAACTCAATGATTCTTTGCAAGAATTATGGTGTTATAATAATCAATTAACTAGTTTACCTGAACTTAATCATTCTTTACAAAGATTATTTTGTTCTAATAATCAATTAACCAGTTTACCTAAACTCAATAATTCTTTGCAAGAATTATATTGTCATGATAATCAATTAACTTCTTTACCTAAACTCAATGATTCTTTAGAAATATTATATTGTTCTCATAATCAATTAACTTCTTTACCTAAACTCAATGATTCTTTGCAAGAATTATGGTGTTATAATAATCAATTAACTAGTTTACCTGAACTTAATCATTCTTTACAAAGATTATATTGTTCTAACAACTCATTGCCACTATTATTAGAACAAAACAAACATTTAAATCATGAAAAAAGAAACAAAATCAATTATATTGTTGAATGTTTATATCGTTTCAAGTTTTTATTTTGGTCTTTAAAATGCAAACAAAAATTCCGTGATTGGTTATGGTTGAAAGTACGATTGCCAAAGATAGAAAATATGTATCATCCTAGCAAATTATATACATTATTACATGACAAAAACGACGATATTACGGAAGAAGAATTGGATAGAGTTATTAGTGCTTGGTAAAATAAGAATAATGAAATTTTAGACACCCTTTAAAGATGGTTGATAATCTCTTTTGGGTAATTCATTTGTTTTAATACAATCAATCCGCCTTTAATATCTGATATGCCTTCTCTTAAAACATATGTATACAATAAATGTTCGTCTTTTTTTTCCGTGATCATTCTATAATTGGCAATGCATTTAGATTTATCCAACTTCTTACAAACTTTCATAAAGTGAGTGGTTAGGAGACAAGAAACCTTCTTAAATTTGGTGATATATTTCATGAATGCAGTCGCACTTTGTTCTGCCTCTTCTGGATTGGTTCCTGAATATAGTTCGTCAAAGATACATAAATGTGTTTTATCGGATGACTCGCTGATAGAGTCCAATATTTCTTTACATCTACGCGCTTCCGCTTGGAATAAACTATCACGACCGGATGTGTCTGGAATATTCAAGTAGCAATGAATAGAATCAAATGGTTTCAATTTGGCGGAGTCATAGAATCCACAACCGAATTGTTGAGAGAATAAAATGTTAATCAATGTAGATTTCAAAATGGTGGTTTTACCGGATGCATTTGGACCAGTAATGATCATATTTTTATGAAGTCTGATTGTATTTTTGACTGGATTCGACTGTTTCAATGGCGCATAATAACTGTTTTCTAAAGTGATCTTTTTGGAATCTTTGATATACTGAACATAGTTCATTTTTCTCTCTTCCAAATTTGACTGTAATCCTTGTAAACAGTCTATATATCCATTGAATCCAAGTGAATACATAATGGCATCATCATACATTGTATCCGTATGTAATTCATAAAAGCATTTGAAAACATATCCAATTTGCTTGATCTTACTCACGTGAAACATGTTATATCCAGTAATTCCATCGATTTTATGATGGATGGATTTCAAGGTATCCAAATTTTGTTTCACGGTATGATTGAATTTAGAATATTGTTTTAAGTCAGATGAGTATTGTAAATAGTTTTCCATTGACTGAACTGTGTGTAATAAATAGATTTTCAGTTCATTGAAATGGTTATGAATTGTTTTCATGTTATTATTGAAGCGAACACATACCATAAAATTCTGATAGATCGAAAATAGATAGAAGGCGGCAGAAATCAAGATATATAATTGTTCTTGACCAGTGATCTCGCTGAAATTCACGACAAACAATTTACCAACTGCGTTTTGACTTGCCACCATTTTTAATACGTCAATATATTCAGTGATGGTGATTTGTAATCCTTTCAGTTTGATGATGAAAAAGGGAATGATTAAAATAATGATGGGAACCAATAGAGAGATAATAGGAGAGAGAAGATTATAAATGCTCATAAATTGTAAAAACCATTCAGACCTATTCAAACATTCCAATACTTCCCATTCGATGAAATAATATCTCTCTTTGAATCCGGCATCCATTTTCAATTCGTTCCATATATCGACGATTTTGGTATAATTGGTGGAATAATCGGTATATTTCACGCCGACAGGTTTATAGGTTTGGAGTAATTGTTGTGAGTCTTTTAAAAACTGAATATCGGTCGTATAGAATGAACATATCTGCTCATTCAGTTTTTTAGAAATATCGTTATCATTATTGAAGCAATGTGTATAGATTGGTTCGCAAGATGCATCGACGGTATCAATCAGTTCTAAATCTTTGATAATATGTTTATTTAATTCGATTTTATCGTCATTATAATAAATGGGCATTTTGAAATGGTTATTTAGTTCATTGATTTTAGTGTCCACACTCATTATATTGTATAATATAAATATAATGAATTCTTTTCTTTTTACGAATATCTATAATCAAAAATCAATAATATATAACATATTACATCTTACTTAAAAATCCAAAATCGCCTGGCATTTCTTGAATTTGAGTAGCATAATGTTGTTCAATACGTTTGATTTGTCCAATATCACGTCTGGTAATAAAATTAATACCAACACCCTTTCTACCCCATCTACCAGAACGACCAATTCTATGTAAATAAGTATGCACACATTTTGGTAAATCGAAATTAATCACCACACTCACTTGCTGAATATCTATGCCACGAGCAGTCACATTGGAGGATATCAATACTCTGGAAGATCCGCTTTTGAATTCATTGAACGATTTATCACGTTCTGCTTTATCCATATTACTATGAATGCGACATACTGGAAAGGCATCTTCGCACATTGCTTCATATAAATCTTGAACGCGTCTTACACTATTACAGTAAATAATAGTTTGGGACATATTGATGAACGAATATAATGCCTTCAATGTATTATATTTTTGTTTATCATCCTCCAACGCTACATAATATTGTCGAATGCCTTCCAATGTGAGTTGTTCTCGTTTCACTGAAATGTGAACTGGATTACGCATGATTTTCTCCACAATAGCATTTATACTGTCTGGCAAGGTTGCACTAAATAAACATACTTGAATATCATTATTCAGTTGCTGGAATATGTTATAGACTTGTTCTTTGAATCCAAACGATAACATTTCATCTGCTTCATCCAAAATGACCAAGGAAATGGTTTTACTATTGATTTTCTCTCTCCGCATCATGTCCAACACTCTTCCAGGACATCCAGAAATAATATGTGGAACATTTTTATGACTGAAACCATGACTATTATCATCAATACTCGATCCACCCACTAATGTTTTAATTTTAATACCATCCATAAAAGACGATAAACTGGTTGCAACCTTTGTCGTTTGACTCGATAATTCTCTCGTGGGAGATAAAATTAATACTTGGGTAGTGGGTTCTGAAAGATTGACACGTTGTAATGCACCGATTGCAAAGGTTGCCGTTTTACCAGTACCGGACTGTGCTTGGGCGATAACATCTTTCCCTTGAATCACTGGTAAAATCGCTTTACTTTGGATAGGACTTGGTTTTTCAAATCCATATGCAAATATGCCGCGTAATAAATTGGGATCCAACTGAAAATCGTCCCATGTGTTTATTTCGTGTGTTTCTTCTGTATAATCTTTTTCTTGGTTAGACATCGACATTTTATAATATAGACAATTCTGTTTAAGTGTCTTTCTGAAAATTATATTAAAAAAAATTGATATAAATAGAATCATATAAAGTAAAGTAACCTATTGATAATGACGACTACTGCTTTGAAATATACATTAGAACAAATTGAAAATATCAGTTTTAATGGATTCAATTATACGGTTCCAGAAAAAACAATGGAAGTGATTTCAAGTCTGGCTTCACAAGTTGGATCTCCGTCCTATGACAAAACGCCTGTGTTTAAGAAGCGTGAAACCTCCGTCTCTTATAGGGACACAACCACACCTTATAATAATAAACGAAGACATGGAAATAAGGCGATGGAAATTGTGAATGACGATGATTGGGAGTCTATTCGAACATTTCAAACAACCAAATTTGAAACCAAGACAGGGGTTGAAGGCGATTTTGATACCATTCGTTCGTATATTAATAAATTGACGGATAAAAATTATGCAGATATGTGTAATAAAATAATGGTTATTATTGATAAATTGGTGGAGGATAATATGTCGATGACCGATTTGGGAAATATTGGAAAAAACATTTTCGAGGTGGCGTCTTCCAATCGATATTATTCCAAGATTTATGCAGATTTATATTCGGAATTATCCAGTAAATATGTGTTTATTCAAGAGAAGTATCAAGAAAATCTGGCACAATTTATTGATTTGTTTCATCAGATTGAGTATGTTGACCCCAATGAAGATTATGATAAATTTTGTGAGATCAATAAAAAGAATGAAAAGAGAAAATCGTTGGCGACGTTCTACATGAATTTGATGAATAATGGTATTATCCAAGAGTCGGAAATCGTGGCGATTACACGAAATTTATTGGCGACGGTCTATGCCTTTATTTCAGAAGATAATAAGAAAAATGAAGTGGAAGAATTGACGGAAACGATTGCATTGTTATATAAAAAGGAATTGTTTGAAAAAGAAAAGCAAGATGAAATGTTGATTTGTGGATTCACTATTCATGAAATCATTGAAAAAATTGCCAATAGTAAAGTGAAAGATTATAAGAGTTTATCAAGTAAGACAATCTTTAAATATATGGATTTAATTGACATGTAAAATAAAGTTGATATGTAAACATACAATTACAATAAACGAATGTAATACAAGTAAGAAATGTTGTGATTGTTTTCAAGATTTGAAACATTATAGAAACAAGGAAAACAAAGAGGAATTTCGTCTTTTAGTATGTTCTAACTGCGTGAGTTGCGAAAACAAAAAAATCGTATTTAGAACACGAGATGCTAATTCAGCAATAAATATAATGAATTTGGGAAAATGTTGGATATATAAACAACACAGACCAAGTGAGTTTTGTATTTCGTCTTTCACTTCTTCAATAAACAAAAAAGAAGAGGAAAAAGTAAGACCATCAGTTGATTTTACGGAAGGTAATGCTTCCAGCTACCGAAATTTAGGATGAGTTTGTCTCATTTTTCTTTTCGGTCGGTGTAATTGTATATAAATATGAATATAAAATATATTGATTACATATATATATGGTATTATCTAAGATAGACGGCGATGTGAGTTATCCAGAATTGAAAAATGTGGATTCAGGTGATTTACAGATGGAAGTGGAATTATATCAACTGGAAATAAAGGATGTGGATGTTATGATTGCTGTAGGAAATGCCAAAAACACATATGAAGATAAAAACGTTTTATATTTTCCCATTTATTTGGTGAAGCATAATAATAAAGTGATTCAAATCGGTGTATATGAAATCAAAGCGTCCGATTACATGTCTTATCTCGATAAATCCAATCAATTGGACATTGAACAAATGGACGATCCATTAATATATTCCTTTGTGACAAAAGAATTTTTACATAAAATGAGACTTCAACCAGATCAACCGCTACATAAAGTTGGTGAAGAAGATGAAGATAAAGATAATAAAGACGTTGATTATGATGATATGGAATATAATGAAGAAATGAAAGACGACGAACAAGAACAAGATAATGTGATTCCGGAAGAGAGACAAGATACGTTTACCCTCATTAAAGGAATTCCCTTAATGCCATTATTAAAAGAAGAAACGCCGAAGGAGGCAAAGGATCTTCGAGAGAAGTATCATCCATCGTCAAAGGATACCTGGATTGAAAAATTTATGAAAAACAAATACTATTCTATCCAGGACAATGAAGGCGGTGGAGACTGTTTATTTGCCACTATTCGAGACGCATTTGCAAGTATTGCCCAGCAGACCAAACCTTCAAAACTGCGTAATAAATTATCGATGGAGGCGTCACAAGAAGTATTTGAGAATTATAAAGAACAATATGATATGTATTCTGCATCCATTGTGAGGGATACAAATCGAATCAAAGAATTGGCACAAGAATATGAAGCAATCAAACAAAAAACACATGACATTATTGATCACGAACAATTAAAAGAGTTGATTGCATATGGAAAAGAAGTAAAATCCGAGCACGATCGTCTTGTCCAAGAAAAAAAGGTTTCATCCAGCATTTTGAAGGAATATCATTTTATGAAGGGAATCGAGAATTTGGATCAATTCAAGAAGGCGATCCGTCACTGCGACTTTTGGGCGGATACTTGGGCCATTTCGACATTAGAACGAATCTTGAATATCAAATTCATTATTCTCTCCAGCGAAAGTTATAAAAGCGGAGACGAAAAAAATGTCTTACAGTGTGGTCAATTAAACGATAAAATACTGGAACAACGAGGACGATTTACCCCTGAATTTTATATTATGGTGGATTATAATGGAAGTCATTATAAACTGATTGGATATAAGAAAAAAATGATATTTCGATTTAGTGAAATCCCATATGATGTCAAGAAAATGATTTACGAAAAGTGTATGGAAAAAAATGCAGGTCCGTTTTCTATCATTCCTGACTTCCAGCAGTTCAAGGCAAGTCAAAAGAAGTCCGTAATTAGCGAAGAACCGCAATACGAAGATTTAACGGAATCCAAATTAAGAGGACTCTATAACGACGATATTGTGTTTCAATTCTATTCCAAATCTCTGGATAAACCACTTCCTGGAAAAGGGAGTGGAGAGAAAATTCCGAATGACCGTTTAATGGAGTTTTCTACCCTGGCGAATATTCCGCAATGGCGAAAGAAGTTATCCAATTTCTGGGTTCAACCGTTTACATTAGACAACCATAAATGGGCATCAGTAGAACATTATTATCAAGGTGCCAAGTTCAAAAAGACACATCCGGAGTTTTATTTGAGTTTCTCTCTAGATTCTGGAACTGATTTGTCAAAAGATCCAGCAATGGCTAAGTCTGCTGGAGGTAAAAGTGGTAAATTCAAAGGCGAACTTCTGAGACCACATGAAGTTACCGTGGATTCAGATTTCTTTGGTAAACGACAGAAAAAAGAAATGTATGCAGCTCAATATGCGAAATTCACACAGAATGCAGATTTAAAGGCATTATTGGTGGCAACTGGGGATGCCAAATTAGTACATTTTGTAAGAGGATCTCCGCCGGTCACATTTGATGAACTGATGTTGATTCGCGATAAAATTCGTCGATCTGATATATAATGCTGGTGCCAATTGTGAAGATTCCCTGGTGCCAAATGTGAAGATTTTATTGCCAATTACTAATAGTTATATCTAATTCGTCATCATTCATATCAGGAGTTATTAAATCCTTTAATTTATCAGGATGATACATTTTTTCTATTTTTGGTAATCAAATATACATGTCTAAGTTGCTTACAAACAGCATATAACAGTGAAATACAAAATATTCAAGGTTATATTACAGACGACGACTTAATCGAATCAAGTAATCAATCATTAAAACATCTCAAGTAATAAATCATTAAAACATCGTTAAATACATGTAAACTTAAAACCATAATAAACATTTTTTAGGTTTTATGGATTTATGCAATTTCAACAATCCAATACATGAGTCAATTAACGCATTCATTTCATTGTTAAATTCTTCCTGATTCTCTGGGTCAACGTGTATTTTTCCTTCTGAAATCATTACTTTAATAAAACATTTTATTATGTTTGTGGTTAGGTCATAACGTTCATTCGATTTTATTTTCAAACTATAAATGACTTGATATACATTTTGAACAACACTAATCAATTGTGGAATATCTTTACTATTGATTTTACCGTCACTCATGATCTCACAAACAGATTTTTCAATCTCTCTAAATAGGTTGCCTCTATCCATTGATATTATATGTGATACAATAATATCGTATGATGTATCTGATGATGTACTTGATCTAATTTGTTGAAGTAATTTAACCATTGAAATTGTATGTGATAATTCTTCCTCTTTCACCTCCTCTTTCACCTCCTCTTTCACCTCCTCTTTCACCTCCTCTTTCACCTCCTCTTTCACCTCCTCTTTCACCTCCTCTTTCACTTCCTCTTTCACTTCCTCTTTCACTTCCTCTTTCACTTCCTCTTTCACTTCCTCTTTCACTTCCTCTTTCACTTCCTCTTTCACTTCCTCTTTCACTTCTTCCATTCTATATAATAGGATGAAAAAAATGTTTAAGTAATAATTCTTTTATAATCTAATGAATGCAATTACTTCCCTTTGCATCAATTCTTGGTGTTTGAGTATTTGGACAACATCCATACCTCGTTCCAGCACATCCACCGACTGGTTTTGGAGGAGTAGGTCCTGGTCCAGGTGGTAATGGATTAGGTCCTGGTCCTATTACAGGCGTTGGTGGAATAGGATATCCTGGTCCTGGTTTATATCCTGGACAGTTGGTCCCATAATAATTCACTTTGGAATTCACGCCGTCAGGACAACATCCATACGCGGTCTGCGAACAACTTGCCTGATTTGCAGATGTTGTTTTCACGACAGTGATATGATTCAATATAATCAATACAAGTAAAATTATGCCTAAAAGAATAAGAATAGTATTATCCATACTAATATAATATAGTATTAGATATTTCTATAATAAGGGTAGTATAAATGGCATGGCGACAATTCCGGCAGAAACTGCTGTTGCAGGCAGCATATATTCAGGTTTGAATTTCTTGGATTTGGATTGTTCTGACATGTCTTTTTCTGGTCCACATTTATCAATATCATAATCAAATGCAAACTCTGAAATGAAATACTTATTCTTCAGTAAATCAATATGTAAGGTGAATTCTAAATGTCCGCATGGATATTCTGGATCAAATGGTTCTCCGTCTCTCGTGATAATCATTTGCGTCTTGAAATGATATTCCACTGATAATTGACTGGGTTGTATAATAAAGGTTGCATGTTTTTCAGGTCGAAATACTGTATTGCGTTCAGGTTCCAACATATCATTAATTTGCATGGTAAATAAATCAGTAATGAGTCCATACACATTTTGGCAAGATAACAATGCACATTTATTGACCACATTTAAATCAATCTGATGTGTATATGATTTCATTTCGTCAATGACATTTTGATAGAACACATCAGCAATGGAATAATTGGTGGAAGCCTTATCATGATAATATTCTTTATTACGTTCTTTATCATTGATGGTTCTATCATCTCTCGAAATGTCCTTTCCAATTTGATATTTCACATCTTCCAATGCATGTACAGTATCTTTATCAAAGATGGTTGGTTGTTTGATATAGAAACAGTATGCAATGAGTTTATCCAGAGGTGTTTTCTTGTTCATCTCGAGAGAAAACCGTAATTGATTTTTTCTCAGTCCTTTGGGGAAATAGGACGCGTCATATAGAAAGCATTCATTCAGTTGTAATGGAATAGTATTTGACTCATCACATTTCTTTTTATATTGTAAATATGGTTTATAATTAGATAATAAGTAATGAATAATTTGAGTCTTGGGAATTGTATGAGTATTTTTATAATATCTGGAGTAATAAAAAGGCGGAGCACTATTCAAATTCACCGTTCTTTTTTTTTGTGTTTTTCTGGATTTTCTTGTTTTTTTAGATGAATTGGATCGTTTTATAAATGGTTTCATATAGTATTATGTTATTAAATACTGAATGAAAATCATAAAAAAATAAATGGATAATATAAGAATGAAATTACTAAAAACAAGCAAACAATGGATGTCTTATTTTAACAAGCATTTTCCGCTCCAGAACATTTCCTTTACGCATAAAACAGATCGAATCTTGCACCAATTATATGAAGACATTTATGAGGCACATCAATATGTAAAACGCGATTATCGGTCTTCTATTCACATGAAACGCATTACTTCCGCTTCACAGATGTCGAGACCTGTCTATTTTCACGCTAACAGTTTTCCAACCAGTATTCAATCACATTTAGAAGAACATATGAAAACCGAGATTTCTTTTTCCACTTCTCTCTATGATCGAAAGGTAAGACTTATTATCGTTTCCGAAAAAGAGATGAACATGGAGGAATGTGTCCAGTATATCAAGTCTATCATGTTGTGGTTGCATATTGTTCATAAATACGCATCCAAGAAATGTGTTCAGTCCATCACAATCTATATTTATTTGACTTCTCTCTTGAAGAAGTTACCACACAATGCTACTCGAACTATATTAGATGAGAATCATGTGAATACCGCATTCACCACTACATGTCCAGTTGAGTCCGAAATCGTGGTTTTTCGAAAAGAAGAATGGTTCAAGGTATTAATTCACGAGACATTTCATAATTTTGGATTGGATTATTCAATGATGTCGAATAGTAGTATCAATCAATGCATATTATCAATTTTTGATGTTCATTCAAAGGTGAATTCGTATGAGGCATATACAGAGTGTTGGGCAGAAATCATGAATGTATTATTATGCAGTTTTACGGAATTGAAGAATAAAGGGGACGTCGATACTTTTTTGCGTCGATCGGAAGAGATGTTGAATGTGGAGAGAAAATATAGTTTTTTCCAAATGGTGAAAACGCTTGATTTTATGGGATTGACGTATAAGGATATGTATTCTGCATCTGAAGTCGCGAGGCAAAAAAGAAAAATGTATAAGGAACATTCTAATGTGTTATCTTATTATGTGTTGAAAACGATATTATTGAATAATGTGCAGGGGTTTTTAGATTGGTGTGACAAACATAACTCTTCTCTCTTGAACTTTACGAAAACAATGGTTACCCAACGATCTTTTTGTGAGTTCATAGAGAGACATTATAAATCAAAGTCTATGTTGGATGGAGTGCATGCATCGGAAGTATTTCTTGGTTCATTGAAGCGAAGGATAACGCCGACCAGTCATGTTTTGAATAATATGCGTATGAGTATTTGCGAAATGGGATAATATGCTGGTGCCAAATGTGAAGATTCGGAATTTCGCGTTTTCGATCATTCTTTGAACAGGAATCCGTCCGTCATCAAGATTTCTTTGATTTCGGATGTCAGAATGGGACCATTGGCGATTTTGATTTTTTCAAACGATTTCAAGACATAATAATTCTGACTCACATCAAACATATCATAGATTTTTTTCAGTAGGTCAAGGTCTTTGATTACATGTGGATATTCTTCATGTAACCAGTCATAAAATCCGAGCGTTGTTGAGTAATCGCTTTTACGATATTTTTTAAAATACTTTAACGTAGTGGTTAATGTATTTTTAGGATCGTCACATTCCATATTATAATCAGTGCCAGACAATACACAGATTTCTCTCAATTCTTTTTGAGTGATTCCTAAATTAGAGAGAATTCCCTTCATGTCATACACTACGGCAGTATGATTCAACAAACTGAGGTATCGAATGACGCGAGGACATCCATACACAAACATATCCATATCTTCACTTAAACACGCCCATACTTTTTCCTTGATGGCGAGCATAGCACATAATTCATCGGCTTCACCAATGGCATCATAATAAGTGGCGCCATAACATCGAATTAAATCTTTGACTGCATCGATGTCGGATTTATGGATGCTCACGAATTTTTTCTTGAGTAAGTCCATGGTATAGATGATTTCTTGTTTGTCGACGTCTTCCATATGTTGATTGTTTTTCAACATTTCTCTCCACTGATTGAACTCTTCTTCTGCAGAGACTTTATCTTCTTTTCGTTTTTGCAAGACAGACATCTTTTCAGGAGGTGGTTTACCGTCGAATATGAAGAGGGGGATAATATTATAATGTCTAAAAGTTGCAAGCATTAAATACATATTTTCAATTAAATTATTTTCAGATGCAAATCGATATAAATAAATACTAATATCAACCACTATTTTCTTTCCAGATAATTCGGATAAATTCGATAATCGAATGGACGGAGACGCATTTTCTTTCAAGAATTTATTTAAATGTCGGATTCCCATTTTTTTAGATTGTTTTATTGCGTTTCATCGATCGCGATTTTTGAATTCAATTTTTTCCTCTATCCAAACGAACACGCTCCATTTCCCTAACCATAGTAATCTTATAATAATATGGCATTTTGAATTAGAGGAATTCCTTTACCAAACTATCGCGTTCCATTTCCCTAGACATAGAAAATGGCATAATTGCAAAAATCACGAAAATGTCTTGGGAAAGTTTTTTAAATTTTGAAAAATGGACAAAAATAAATGTCCAAAAATGACTCAACGAAAAAGTCCTGACTGACGAAATTTTTTTTCTTGATAAAAATTTTTTATCGTCACAAATGAAACCTTACTCAAAATTTTTAAGACCATAATTTTTTTATATTTTTTTGAAAAAAAGGATTTAGGGATTTTTTCCATTGCTAATTTATCAATGGTTGTCAATGGTAAAAATCCCAAAAAATCCCCAAAATTTTTCTGCGAAATATGTGATTATGTTACGTGTAGTAAAAAAGACTTTGCAAAACACATTGAGACGACAAAGCACAAAATCAATGAAAATCAATGCTTTTCAATCCAAAAATCCCAAAAAATCCCCAAAAAAATGTACGTGTGTATTTGTGGTAAGGAATATAAAGATAATTCTGGATTATGGAGACATAAAAAGGTCTGCACATATGAAGAACCAAAACAAGACGTTACTACTATTATTACCAAAACTGACATTGTAGATCAAGAACTCATCCATTATCTAATGAGAGAAAATAAAGAAATCAAGGAAATGATATTGGAAATAGTGAAGAATGGGATTACTAATAATTCATATAATACTCACACCAATTCACATAACAAGGCGTTCAATTTAAATTTTTTCTTAAACGAAACATGTAAAAATGCTATGAATATAACCGACTTTGTGGATTCGATTAAATTGCAATTGACGGACCTCATGGAAGTAGGCGAATTGGGATTTGTGGAAGGTATCTCCAACATTATTGTGAAAAACCTGAATAATCTGGATGAAACAGAGAGACCTATTCATTGTACTGATAAAAAGAGAGAAACTATGTATATCAAAGACGCTGGAGAATGGACGAAGGAAGATGAACAAAAAACCAAATTGAAAAAAATGATTACCAGAGTCGCCGATAAAAATATCAATCTGCTCCCCCAATTCCGTCAGAAATTTCCGGATTATAATAATTCTTCATCTAAAATATCCGATGTTCATGATAAATTAGTGATTGAAGTTATGGAGACGGATGATGATAAGAAAAATAAAGTAATTCATAATATTTCGAAAGCAACGATTATTATGGAAAAGTAAATCATATTATAACAATAAGTATTTCAATTTCAAATTCAATAAACAAATGTAAAATGAATTTTTATATTTGTTTTTATTTCTATTTATAGATTTTTTTATGTATAGATTATTTTATGTATAGATGATTTAAGCAGTTGCTTCCTTTGGAGCAGCCTTGGCAAAGTGAGGAGACATGTATCTTTGAAGATTGAAGTAAGTCAAATCATCAGTCTTCTTTAACTTCAATAAAGCGGCCAACTTGGTATCAGGAATAATCTTGCGACCATTTGCCTTATCTTGAAGACTGTGAGAACGAATGTAGGCATTGATTTCACGAGTCACTTCAGTGCGAGCCATTTCGGTTCCCTTTTCCTTGCCAAGGAAAGCAGCAAGTTCATCAGAAATCTTGGTTGGCTTGACAAATCCAGATGGAGCACGGTTTCCAGTCTTACGCTTTCTCTTGGAGGAAACCTTTTGGGCAGTCTTGACTTCACGAGACCACTTCTTTTCAAGGGCACGGTATTCAGTCTTCAACACGGTAATGGCATTACTCAAATGTTGTAATCTGGCAAGGAAATCGTCGGATTGCTTGGAAAGGGAAACTTCGCCTTCAGCAGCAACGGTTTCTTCGGTTGATTCTGGAACTGGGGCAGGGGCAGCGACAGGAGCAGGGGCGGCAACTTGTTCAGTCTTTGGCGTCTTTGGGGCTCTTGGGGCCTTGGTCTTCTTTTCAACAGGAGCGGATTCAACAGGAGCAGGAGCAGCGACTTGTTCAGTCTTGGTAGCAGTCTTAGATGTGTTCTTTGGCATCTTATTATACTATACTCTAACTAGTTGCTTTTAAGTAGTTTATATCGAATAATATATATTGTTACGATAATATGATACTCTTTAGGAAATGCGTTCATTTTTATCTTCTCTCTACATAAAGAAAAATATTAATTCAAGGATTCATATAACCAAGGAAGCGATGTAGCAGCATCTAAATTGACCAATGTTAAGGCGCCTAATACATAATAGGCACCCAATATTTTATTGTCAGTATCTATTCCACTATTAACGAATTTATCTAATATCACCAAAATTACATTTTTCATTTTCCATATATCCTGTTCCGTGTTTAAGAATTGAATACTTATCTCTCGAAATGGTTTTCCATGGGGAGGACAAATATTGCATTTGGTTTCTGGTGTTAGTTTAGCACGATAATGCCATATGTCGAACAATTCCTTCACCAATTTTCTTACTTGATAGAGATTCAACGAGAGAAACCATTCAGGGTTTGAATAATTACCCAATGCATCTATCTGCTGAAACAATTTTACGGTTTTGAATTCCACCAATTTATCAAGAGATACATTATCCATAATATTTTCAAATCGAACTTGAATAGGTTGATAGATCATCTTGGATATCCGAATGAGCGAACTGATGTGTTTAAAGACATACCTTGGTATTGGAGCGCGGTTATAGGGATTTTGAATATGTGGTTTGGTTTTGAAGAAGAGGTTATAGAGAGAAGCAATGTCAAATCCATAAATAAATCCGTCTGCATCATTATAACTGATAAATTGATGAAATGATATTTCTTCCACTGGTTCCATGGTTACAAAATCGTCATGATTATTACATAATAATCGATCTTTGATGGCAGGACCGCGTAATTGTTTATATCGCTTCACTAAATATCCTCGAAATACTTTTTGAATGGTAATAATGCACGACGATAATTGTAAATAACAATAGATTCTACTTAACAATTGAGGTTTATTTCCAGTGACTTTTAATTGGTATTGTTTTGCAAATTGTTTTAGTTGGGATAGATTGTAATTGTAACGCGTCAAGATATGATAATTATGAACCGTTGGAATACTTATTTGGTCATCCTTGACCTTGTCGCGTTTTTTTGACAAGGGTATACTTGCATTGGATTTCGTATACAAATAAGTTATATATTCTTCAGTACTCTTTTTAGTAGTGGAGTTCATCTATATAAAGACAATATTAAATTCTTTTTAACTATTTTCTGGAGAGAATGAATAAATCCTCTTACGATGTGTCGTATACTTAAAGTGGTTCAACCGGATTATAATTTCATTTATAATTTAAAAAAAAATTGATTTAAAGATAACCCCCTAATAATAATCATACTACTATAATGGCAAGCGCAATCATCGACGGAACCAATATTGATTTATCTGTTTTAAAGTATACTGCACCAAAACCAAATGCAGCTGGCGGAAAGGTTGTGAATTTATTGAATAAGAATTATAACGAATCATTGACTATTGAAGTCCCATTAATGGGATCATGGGGTGCTCAAGAAGTCAAGGAAGTTGTTGGCAAGGGTGCAGATGGAAAACCAATCACTAAGGGCACTGGTAAATATACTATGACTCTTCAGTTTTCCAAGGGGGCATACACTACTCCAGAAGCAGATCAATTCCTTGAACAAATGAAGGTTCTTGAACAACAAATTAAGCAAGATGCAATGGCAAATTCTAAGGAATGGTTTGGTAAGGAAATTAAGTCAATGGACGTAATGGATGAGAAAATCAGTCCTATGTTAAAATATCCTAAGATTAAGGGATCCGAAGAAAGAAATATGTCAGAATCTCCTCAACTCAGTGTGAAGTTGCCTTGTTGGAAGGATGTCTGGCAAACATCTGTCTTTGATGAAGATGGTAATTCACTTTATATTAAGGGTAAAAGTGATCCAGGTGTAACTCCTCTTGATTTCTTGGTGAATACTATTAAGGCGCCTATGCAAGTAATTTGTTTAATTCAATGTGGAGGATTATGGTTTGTTGGTAATCCAGCAAAGGTTTCTATTACTTGGAATTTAAAGCAAGTTGTTGTCAAGAAACCAAAGACCTCTTCTATCTTGGATGATACCTGTTACTTAACGGTTAGACCGGTTGAAAGAGAATTATTAAAGTCTCAACCAGATAATGAATTGCCAACAAATGATCATTCTGTCAGTGCATATGTGGCAGATTCAGATGGTGAAGATGAAGCATTACCAGTTACAAATGTGACTGTTCCAGTAGTTCCAGAAGTTATTCCTGCTCCTGTTGTTGAACCTCCTCCTGCTGCTGAACCACCAGTTGCTGAACCAGTTGTCGCCCCAGTTGCAGAAAAGACTACGGTAAAGAGAGTTATCAAGAAGACCAAGGCATAAATGAAATAATAGTTATAAATGAAATAATAGTTATAAATGAAATAATAATATATAATATTTATCTATTCTAATAACTTTACCTTTTTTTATGTAAGGTTATTTATTCAAATACTTTTTTCATTAAATGATGTTAATTTTAATAACAATATCAGATTTGTCTTGCACATTATATATATCATTTATGATTTTTGAAATGCCCTGCTTGTGAATTCGATAATATTGTTCTGATTTCATATGTAATTCAGAGAGAGGAATAGTATAAGATTTATTGCCAATGGGTACAGTTATATTTTGATTATGAATAATCATATCTGGCAAATCTTGATAAGCGCTAATTTCCGTCTCAACATATAAATGATTATCTTCATCAATATTCATTCCAGGTGGCAATTCAGGCTCACAAATCACCATAATTTCACATCCAGACCCATCATAATACAATTCATTATGCCATAAGGGAACCAAAAACAATTGATCATGAACATGTAATTTATAGACATTGTTTTCCATCAAGTCATGGATGCTGGGATTCAATTTATATATCTCAATGGTATCATACTTAACGCGAATGATTTCTCTCAATTCTGAAATGAGATCATTGTGTAAATGGATGGTGGAACGATATTTAGAGAGAAAAATATAAATGTGTAATGCTGTTTCTTTATCCATGTTATGAAACAATTGAAGAAACATTTGTTTTCCGGTCACCAATAATGCTTTCATCAATGAATAAATGGTGGTAACATATCTCAATTCCACCACTGATTGGATAAACATTTTCAACATGTGTAAATACATATCTTCTTCTTCTTCCTTATCTGAACTATTTTCCAAGTCGTCATCATTGAATATTTCTCTCTGGAAGAAATGATATGCTTCGTTTATTTGTCGGAATCGAGTATTAGACTGTTCTGTATTTCCATTTTTATCAGGATGATGTTTCAATGCTAACTTATGATATTGTTTTTTGATAGAAGGTAGAGAGATGTCGTTTAATCGATCACTATCTATTTCCAGAATGTCACATGCTTGTTTATAATTCATTTTATATTAAAGTATTTTAATCTTTCTTTAAGTATTTCAAAAGAGTAATAATTATTTATTTCTCTCATACATATATAATGGCAATTCACACAAGTGCAATTACATATAGACGAGGAGTTCCAAATACGTATCAGAACTTTTATTATGTGGCACAAACCAATAATGTTATTCCTGCACCAATGAGTTCTTATCTTGGAGGATTCCAATTTTACAATCGATCGATCACCAATCCTTCTACCAATCGATGGCCTTGGAAACCTTAATATGATCTTTTCAAATGTCTTCTTGAATAACGTTTCTTGGATTTATTTTCTCTCTTTGAACGAGTTCTGGAATATTTTCTTGAAGTTCTTTTCTTTTTCTTCATTCCCAATTGTCTTACGCCTCCCAATTGTCTTACGCCTCCCAATTGTCTAATATCACCATATTCTATTTTTCTTCTGCATAATGGACATAAACAAGTCTCTTGTTTCGAACAATATTCATGAATACATCTTGTATGAAATTGGTGATTACAATATGCCACATTTGCCTTATTTCCAGAAATGTATGAAACTGGTTCATCGCGTAAATCTCCTAAACATATAGGACAAACATCTTTTCCACTATCTGCACGAATCTTTGGTAAATTGGTTAATCCAACACTTGGAGAGACATTGAATTCAACGCAATCTGGTATTTCATATTGCTTTGAAAACAATTTGGTAAACATTTTTTTATCTTCATTACTTAAACTGTTGATATGAATGATTGAATGTTCTCCGACCACGTTAGAAGTATTTGAAAAATATTGGTCCATAATAAACTCTTCATCTGCACCGTGTATTTTGGATTGGTGATATATAGATCCGTCTTTATTATAAAAGATTTCGTCCGCATCGATTTCGTCATTGTTATAAATAGTGTTATGAATAGTAATGGTTGAAATACGTTGATTGCTTCGATTAAATATATCAATCACAATATTGGTTGTCATATATATTATAAAAGTAATTTAATTATTTATTGTTATAATAATAATAATAATAATACAACACGCAACATTCTTTAATTTTCTGATTTATTTGAACGGTCATTCAACATTTTCATTTCCGTCTGCAAAATATGCAACTTTGCAATGATGTGTTGATATTCTTTTCTTCTTTTTATGTTGTCATTACGTGTATAAATATGTGATGCAATTGACCCAATAAATTGCACTGTATATAAACTAATCAGTATAGAAATAGGATCCATTGCATCAATAGCACAATATATCTTTAACCTTATTTATAATTATATATTTGAGACATCACCAAAAATCCGAATATCCGAATCTTCACAATTGGCACCAGTATTATAGACCATGAATTTCATGTGCTAAAGATAGCATATAATTTTCGACGTGATAGATGGGTCTGTAATTGTTATTATAATACTGGAAGAACACATATGTTTTTAATAATATGTTGGACAATGCTT
>Ga0194119_10004467_pt1 | contig 21624 bp, 20 predicted proteins | sample TA2MahC100mmetaG_FD_148620 | JGI IMG/M metagenome (GOLD analysis project Ga0194119, IMG submission 148620) | Freshwater microbial communities from Lake Tanganyika, Tanzania - TA2015018 Mahale Deep Cast 100m | ecosystem: Environmental > Aquatic > Freshwater > Lake | place: Tanzania: Lake...
AGTAACGCGCGATCCCTGGAAGTCGATCTTGAGAAGGCCGTTGAACGAGAGCTGAAAGGGCTGGTTTTGTTTGTCACCCATTGGGTGCTGTCCTCCGCAGGGGTCTTCGCTGCCTTCAAACCCCTATGGATATTGATGCGGACGAGCATCCGGGAGATTCGCACGCGCGGCTCAAAACGGAAATGTGGGACAAGATCAAGCGCCGCCGCCAGCGGCGATCCTAATGGATATGGCCTGGGGCCACTTCCGGGCACGAGTGCTGGAGGTATTCGCAACCCTCCAGGTCGCCGACGCGTTGGCCGAAGGCCGCGACCCCGGCGTAAACGATCGCTTCCTGCGCGCTTCGGCCTCGCTGGGATTCGTGAAGCGGAGCGCGGACGGAACCTACGAAAACACGGAGCTTGGCGAGTGCCTGCGCACGAACGCGCGCGGCTCCCTGCGCCCGGCGGCGCTGGCCATCCTGAATCCCGCGTGCGGACACTACAAGGCTTGGGAGAACCTGGCGTACTCCGCGCAGACCGAGGGCAACGCCTTCGTTAAGACCTTTGGCCAGGACGTTTGGCAGTACTTCACGCAGACCAATCCGGAGGAGGGCGAGAACTTCAATCAGACCATGCGCGGCATGAGTGAAGCGTTTCTCGCCGTAATCCTAGCGATCTATGAACTGCCGAAAACCGGCACGATTGTCGACGTCGCCGGAGGCGTGGGTGGAATGCTGTGCGCGTTTCTGAACAAGGAACCCGGCTTGCGCGGCATCCTGATGGATTTGGAGTTCACACGCGCCGGGGCCGAGGCGTACATCGCTTCGCAAGACCTGGCAGAGCGTTGCCGGTTCGAAGCGGGGAATTTCTTCCAGTCCGTTCCCGCCGGCGGCGATCTCTACACGATGAAGTGGATTCTGCACGACTGGAACGACGTCCAGTCGGCGGCGATTTTGAAGAGCCTGCACGCGGCTATGCCCGCTCACGCCAAGCTGGTGCTGTTCGAGGCGGTCGTGCCGGAAGACGACTCCATCGCCGGACCGGCGCGCATGATGGACATGAACATGATGGTGATGTGCGGCGGCAAGGAGCGCACCGAGACGCAGTGGCGCGAGTTGCTGGGAGCCAGTGGTTTCGAAGTGATCCGGATCATTCCCACGCCGACTCCGAATTTTGTCATCGAGGCCGTGAAAAAGTGAGCGCGACCCCGGAGCGGATCTTCCAGACGCTGACGGCGTTCCAACAGTCGGCGGCGCTGAAAGGCGCCATCGACCTGGAGCTGTTTACGGCGATCGACCAGGGCGCGAACACCGTGCCGGCGCTGACCGCGCGCTGCGGCGGCACGGAACGTTCCGTGCGCATTCTCTGCGACTATCTGACCGTGTCCGGCTTTCTCACCAAGTCCGGGGACACCTATGGCCTCGCCGCCGATAGCGCCCTGTTCCTCGTCAAGGACAAGCTGACCTACCTAGGCACCGCGTCCACGTTTCTTTGCCACAACTACATGAAGAGCGCGGCGGCTGACGTGGCCGAGACCGTGCGCCGCGGCACTTCGATCCTGGACGCGAACGCATACTTCGACATCGAAAACCAGGCCTGGGTCGACTTCGCGAAAGGCATGATGCCGATGATGATTCCGGCGGCGCAATACATGGCCACGCTGGTCGACGCGCCGGAGCGCGTGCTGGACGTGGCCGCCGGCCACGGCATCTTCGGCATCTTGACGGCTCAGAAGCACCCGGCCACGGTTGTGGACGCGCTGGATTGGCCCAGTGTCCTGGAAGTCGCCGCCGGCCTGGCGGCGAAGTTCGGAGTGGCGGACCGCTGGAATGCCGTGCCGGGAAGCGCGTTCGAAGTCGAGCTGACCCGTAAATACGACGCCATCTACGTCACGAACTTCTACCATCACTTCGACCCGCCCACCTGCGTACAACTTGCCGCCAAATGGAAGGCTGCGCTGAAGCCGGGCGGCCAGATGATCACCGTGGAGATGATTCCGGATCCCGGCCGCGTTACGCCGCCGATGCACGCGGCGTTTCCACTGGTGATGTTACTCAACACGCCGGCCGGTGACGCGTACACGTTTGCCGAATACGACAACATATTCCGCCAGGCGGGCTTTGCGTCTAACGTGCTCCACCAGGTGCCGGGCGGGCCGCAACGCGTGATCGTCAGCAAGTAGAATAGTAGCGGTGAGAACCGCAGTCATTGCCGCCGCCTGCCTGCTGCTGGCCGCTCAGAAAGATCCCCGCGCGCCGGGGCCGGAGTATTTTTCCTCGAAGGTCCGGCCCGCGCTCGAGAAGGCCAATTGTCAAGGCTGCCACAACCCGGGCGGCGTGGCCGCCGGCACGCGTTTCCGCTTTCCGGAGGGTGAGCTTTCCGCCGCCGAGTGGCAGCGGTTCGGCATGTCCCTGCATATCCTTGTGGACCGAGCGAATCCGAAAAACTCCCTGTTGCTGACCAAGCCGGTCCGCAAAGTGGCGCATGCCGGAGGCGTGCGCATTCAGCCGGGCAGCGAAGCGGAAGCCATTCTGGCCACGTGGGCCGGGTTCCTGGTGACGAACACGAAACCCGGCGACAGGTTTGAGATCGCCGAGCGGCGCGGGGATTCGAAGCCGGTGCTCCGGCGGTTGACGCATGCGCAATACAACAACACGGTCCGGGACCTGCTGGGCGACGATTCGCGCGTGGCGGATCAGTTCCCGATCGAGGACTTCACCGGCGGGTTCCGGAACCAGTTCCAATCGCAGAGCGTTTCGCCGCTGCTGGCCGAGGCGTACACGAACGGCGCGGAAAAGCTGGCCAAGAGCGCCTTTCGCGGCGGCGATCCGAAAGGACTGATTCCGTGCAAGGCGGCGGCGCCCGGATGCTCCGCCAAATTCATCCGGGAGTTCGGCCGCAAGGCGTTTCGGCGGCCTCTGCTGGACGCCGAGGCGGCGCGCTACGAAAAGCTGTGGGCCGCGGGCGGGGCGCAGATGGTTGTCGAAGGAATGCTGCAGTCGCCCGGTTTTCTGCTTCGCACCGAAAACGGCGCGGAGCCGGCATGGCGGCCCTACGAGACGGCGAGCCGGCTTTCGTACGCGTTGTGGAATTCGATGCCCGACGCGGAGCTGTTCCGCGCCGCGGCCGCGGGCGAACTGGCGACCCGCGATGGCGTGGAGAAACAGGCGCGGCGCCTGATGCGCGATCCGCGCGCAAAATCGGCGATCGACGAGTTCGTGACGGAGTGGATGCGCTTCGATGCCCTGCTGGGAGCGGTGAAGGAACGCGGTTCGTTCCCCAACTACACGCCGGAGCTGGCCGTGGCCATGACGGAAGAGACGCGGCGGCTGGTGGCCCACCTGGTGTGGAACAACCAGAACTTCATGGAATTCTATTCGGCGAACTACGCGTTCGTCTCGACGAACCTTGCGAAGCTGTACGGCGCGGAACCTCCCGCCGAGGAATTCGGGCGCGTCGAGCTGCCGGCGAATTCCGAACGCGCGGGCGTGCTGGGACAGGCGCTGTTCCTGGCCGCTTCTTCGAAACCGTCCGAGACGTCGCCGACGGCGCGCGGCCTTTTCGTTCGCGAACAGTTTCTGTGTCAGGAGGTTCCGCAGCCGCCCCCCGGCGTGAACGCCAACCTGCCCGTGCCCACCCGCGCGAAGCCGATGACGAATCGCGAGCGGCTGGGCGTCCATTTGACCAACGAAAGCTGCGCGAGTTGCCACACCTTGATCGATCCGATCGGTTTCGGCTTCGAGAAGTTCGACGCCATCGGCCAGCGCCGCGAGAAACTAAAGATCACCTTCACCCCGGAGCGGAAAGAGAAGGGCCAGAACGAGACGGTCCATCTGGATTTCGACACCACCGGATACGTGGCGGGTATTCCGGATTCGGCGTTCCAGACGCCGCGCGAACTGGCCCGGATTCTGGCCGGCAACGCCCAGTGCCAACAGTGTGTGGTGAAGCAGGTTTTTCGCTACTACATGGGCCGGCATGAAAAGGCCGGCGACGCCGCCGTAATCCGCCGCTCGTTCGAGGACTTTCAAAAGTCCGGCTTCCGTTTCCAAGAGTTGATGGCGGCGGTGCTAAAGTGGAGCATATTCCCACCCGAATCCTAAGGCAGGAGTCCTTTCGATGGCTTTCGTACATACTCACGACCGTTCAATGCCCCGGCGCTATTTCCTGCGCAACCTGGGCGGAGTTTCCATCGCGCTGCCGCCGCTGGCCGCCATGTTCAATGCAAGCGGCACCGCCTACGCGGCCACGAAGGCGGAGATCCCCTCGCGGTTCGTGCTGTGGTTCAACGGAAACGGCGTGGTGGAGAAGTATTGGATTCCGGCCGAGACCGGCACCGGCTTCACGATGACGCCGTGTTTGGCCCCGCTGGCGCCCTTCCGCAACGATATTCACGTAATCACGGGGCTCGACAATCCGGCGGCGCGCCTGCCGGGACCGGGCAACGATCATCACCGGTCGATGGCCGCGTTGATGAGCGGCACACAGTTCACCGGGCGTGGATCGGGCGGGCCGTCGATCGATCAGGCGATCGCCGCGCGCGTCGGCGCGGACAGCCGGTTTCGTTCCATCCAGGTGGGCGTGTCGCAGGAGTCGTTCGGCGAGAGCATTCAGCGCAACATGAGCTGGGCCGGTTACGACCGCGCGCTGCCGCCGGAGATGTTGCCGAATAAGCTATTCGATCGGTTGTTCGGAGCTCGCGACGCGGGTTGGATCAGCCGGAAGCGGTCCGTGCTGGACGCCGTCCGGGAAGACGCCTCCGCGGTGCGGAAGGCGCTAGGCCAGGAAGACAAGACCCGGCTGGACGAGCATTTGGAGTCGATTCGCGACGTGGAGAAAGCGATCGCCAGCCTGCCGCCGAACTACCGGCGCATCGACCCGCCGGAAGCGGAAGGCGACATGAAGGATTGGCCCCGCATCGCCAAGCTGCAGAGCGACCTGGTGGCGCACGCCTTCGCCAGCGGCCAGACCCGCGTGGCGTCCTACATGTTGACCAAGTGCCAGGGTTTGTCGCGTTTCCCGTGGCTGGGCTACACCGCCGCGCGGCACCACGACTATACGCACCGGGACGGCAAAGCGCCGGGCTTCGACGGGCCGGACGGCCAGCGCGTGATGCGGGATATCTGCCGCTGGCACGTGGAGGAGTTCGCGTATCTTGTCGGCAAGTTGAAGTCGATTCGCGAGGGCGATGCGTCGGTGCTGGATCGAACGCTGCTGCTGTTCATCCACGAGCACGCCGAAGCGAACGACCATAAGAACAACGGCTACTCGATTATCGCGGCGGGCCACGCGGGCAACCTGCGCACCAATGTGCACACTCGCACCACGGGCACGGTGAGTGACTTGTATCTGGCGGCGGCGAACAAGGCGATGGGCGCGGGCTTGAAGTCCTTTCCATCCGCCACGCGCGAGCTTCCCGAAATCTTCGCTTAAGCGGAGGGTAGCCGAACGCACGCGCGCAGGCCGCCCAAGGGAGATTCCTCCAGGCGCACGGCGCCGCGATACAACTCGCAGAGGTCGCGCGCGATGGCCAGGCCGAGGCCGGAGCCGGGCACGGCTTCATCGGCGCGTACACCGCGCTCCAGAACGGCCGTGCGCAACTTGGGCGAGAGGCCGCGTCCATCGTCCTCCACGGCGATCAGCAGTTCGCCGCCGCCTGACTCGATCGACACCACGACTCTGCTTCGCGCCCATTGGCACGCGTTCTCCAGCAGATTGCCCAGGATCTCATCGAGATCCTCGGGCCGGACTCGCGCGATCGCCGCGCCGGTGGCGGGGACTTCGATCGTCAGACCGCGCTCGGCGTGCAGCACGCGCATGGTCCGCGCCAACGCCTGACAAGCCGGGACCACGTCGACTTGCCCGGCGGCACCGGATGCCGCCCGGGCGCGAGCGAGATGGTAGTCCACCTGCCGGGCCATCTTCCCGGTGTGGCGCGCCACCGCTTCCGCCCCTTCCGAATCGCCGGCGGCGCGCAGGCGTTCCACTTCGATATTCAGCAGCGCCAGCGGCGTCTTGAGGCCATGAGCCAGGTCACCTGCGGTGGCCAGGGCGCGGCGCACCGCCTGCTCCCGTTCCTCCAACAAGCCATTCAACTCGTCGACCAGTGGCTGCACCTCCGCCACATAGCTCCCGGACACGCCATCGGCCGTCCCGGCGCGTATGCCTGCCAGATTTTCGCGAATCCGCCGGAAGGGAGCGAGGGCACGGCGCAGGACCCACACGCCGCAAACCATCAGGCCGGCGCCGCCCAGAACGACGATAGCGGAATGGCGGCCGCGCACAGCGGGGAAAAAATGGAGCAGCACCATGGAGAGCATATGCATCAACGCCAGCAGGCCGGCCGTCCACAACAGCGACGCGGCGATGAGCTGGGAGCGCAGCGTCTTCATTCGGTTCCCGCCCGGTAGCCCAGGCCGCGCACCGTTTCGATGGTGCGTGGCCCCAGCTTGCGGCGAAGCCTGGCGACGAAGACCTCGACGGTATTGGAATCGCGGTCAAAATCCTGCGCGTAGATATGTTCGATCAGTTCGCTGCGGCCTACGACGCGGCCCCGATGGTGCATCAGGTAGGCCAGCACGCGGTACTCGTGACTGGTGAGGCGAACGATTTCGCCGGCCAGCGTCACACGCGCAGTCCGCGGATCCAGAACCAACTCTCCACACCGCAGTTCGGTGTGGGCCGTGCCGCTAGCGCGGCGGATCAACGCGCGGATGCGGGCCAGCACCTCTTCAATGCGAAACGGCTTGGAAACGTAGTCGTCGGCGCCGCCGTCAATGCCCTGGACTTTTTCGTGCCAACTGCCGCGCGCGGTGAGAATCAGAACCGGCCAGCGCAGGCCGGCCGCGCGCCAGCCGCGCAGAAGCGTGAGGCCGTCCACGCCCGGCAGGCCCAGGTCCAGCACCACGGCGTCGAACACGCCGGCATGGGCGAGTTCATCGGCATGGCGTCCGTCGCCCGCCACGTCCACCGCATAGCCGGCCTCCCGCAGCGCGTTCGCCAATTGCTTCGCAATCGACGCCTCGTCCTCGACTACCAGTACTCGCAAGTACACTGTTATAGCGAATCCGGATGAACGAGACCTGAACGAACCGTTCAGCGGCCGTTCAGGCGGAGGCTGGCAAACTCGGTTCCATGAACTCTTCACTCGATTTCGGATACCCGTGGTGGCTGCATTACGGCCACCTGACGATCGCGTCGCTCGCCGGACTGTTTTTGTACAAGGGTCCCAAGGCCCGCTGGGCGCGGTGCCTGCTGTTCGGAATCGCAGCCTGGGCGCTGCTCTGCTTTATGTTGATTCAATTCGGAGCGAGGATCGATTCGGTGGCGGAGCTGCCAACCGGGAATTTTCTCGCCTCCAACCAGGGCAAGGTGCTGGACCTGGGGGCCGGAACCGGCCGTTCGGCCATCATGGTCCTGCGAGCCCGGCCCGGCGTTACGGTTGTGGCGCTGGACCTTTTCGGCGAGTCCTTCGATATGCACTTTGGCCGCGGCCCCGATCCACAGCAGCTTTTGCGGGCGAACCTGAAGGCGGCCGGCGTGGAGGAGCGGACCAGCATCGTGGCGGCCGATATGCGGAAGCTGCCTTTTGAAAACGCTTCCTTCGAGGGCATTGTCAGCGCGTTCGCCGTGGACCACCTGAATCGCGAAGGCGTGGGCCAAACGCTGGCCGAGTCCGCCCGGGTTTTGAAACCGAATGGCGAGTTTCTGTTGATCGTGACGAATGGACGCGACCCATGGGCGCGCTTTGCCTTCGGCCCTCTGCTGGCGCATGGCGGATTCCGCGCTTCGGAATGGTGGGAAGCCCGCTTGCGCGAGAGCGGACTGCAGGTGGCCGAGAAAGGAACCTCGCCGCCGGCGTTCTACTTCGTGGCGAAACGGTCCTGACGGCGGCGGAACGGAATACTATCTATCTATGATCCGTTTCTGTTTTCTGCTTGCGTTGGGCCTGACGCTGGCGGCCCAGACTCCCCAGGAGATTGCGCTGGCGATGCGGAAGGCCGCGGTGTTCTACGTGGAGAAGGTTTCCACGCAAGGGGGGTATCACTACACCTACGCCGACGATTTGAGCTACGGCAAGAGCGAGCACGGTGAGGGTTTAAGCCAGGTGGAGACGCAGCGCGCGGGTACGCCGGCCGCGGCGCTGGCGTTTCTGGAAGCGTGGTGGGCCACGGGCGACGGCTACTATTTGGAAGCGGCGAAGCGGGCGGCGCAGGCGCTGGTGCGAGGGCAGTTGTGCTCCGGCGGGTGGGATTACATCATCGAATTCGACCCTGAAACGGCCCCCCGGTATCCGTACCGCTCCGACAACAACTGCCGGGATCAAAAACAGCCGCCCACCACGCTCGACGACAATGTGACCCAGGCGTGCGTGCGCGTGCTGATGCGTGTCGACAAGGAGCTTGGCTTTAAGGACGAATCGATCCACGGCGCGGCCGAGTTCGCGTTGTCCAAACTGATGGAGGCGCAGTATCCGAACGGCGCCTGGCCGCAGCGTTTCACCGTGCCTCCGGACGGTTCGAAATTTCCAGCTAAAAAGGCCAGCTATCCGGCCGAGTGGCCCCGCAAGTGGCCCGGCGAGGACTACCGGAATCACTACACGTTTAACGACAATACGATCGCCGACCTCATCGACATGTTCCTTGAGGCCGGGCGAATCTACAAAAACAAGCGATACACGGAAGCGGCGAAACGCGGCGGCGACTTCATCCTGCTGGCGCAGATGCCGGAGCCGCAGCCGGCCTGGGCGCAGCAGTACGACGTGAACATGCAGCCCGCCTGGGCGCGCGTGTTCGAGCCGCCTTCGGTCAGCGGCGGAGAGTCGCAGGGCCTGATTGAGGTGCTGATGGTGCTCTACCGCGAGACCAACGAGAAGAAGTATCTGGAGGCCATCGAGCCCGCGCTGAAGTGGCTGGAAAAGACGGTTTTTCCCGACGGGAAACGCATTCCGCGCTTCAACGAGCTGAAGACCAACCGGCCGCTCTACATCACAAAGGGAACGCAGATTCAGGCCAAGGACATGGGCTCCAAGCGGATCGACGGGTATGAGCTGAGCTACTCCGACAAGAGCGTCATCACGCACTACGCGGTCGTGACGGCGGCGACGAAGATTCCGCGCATTCGCAAGGACTACGAAGCGCTGAAGCTAAAGCGCGAGCCGCGCGCCGAACGGTTGCACGGTCTGTCGCCCTGGGCCAACGAAGGCGTGCAGCGGGCGGGCGATTCGGCGTCCATCATCCGGGCGATGGATGCGCGCGGCGCCTGGGTGGAGGACGGTGTCATCGGCAAGGCGGACAAGGTCGTATCGGTTTTCGCGGCGCGGGACATGGTGTTGACCATCAACGGCCGCCCGACGCCGATCAAGGAGAATGATCGCATCGAGCTGTTCGAAGGCCAGCAGCCTCCCCGGCAGAAGGTGATCCACACGACGACGTTCTCTAGGAATTTGGAGCGGTTGGCCGCGGCGCTGAAACGATAGGCGCCCGAACGCCTCCTATGATGTCGAACTTCCGCGACGCCGGCGGCTTGGCGACGAGCGACGGGCGCAGGATGCGGAACGGAGTTTTGTTCCGGTCCGACGCGCCGGACAACATTGCGTTCCTCACCCAACACGGAATTCGCCTGGTCTGCGATCTCCGCGAACACAAGCGGCCGCTTACGTGGAACGGGCCCATGCGTTACGCCAATGTGCCGATACCCGAGGCCAGCCGGCTCGCGATTTTCGGCTGCCTGTTCGGACGTTCAGGCGGCGGCCGGTTTCAGGCGCTGCTGACCGGCTACTATCGCAACCTGGTTCTGGGGCACACCGCGGCGACGAGGCAAGTCTTCGATCTTCTGGCCGATGGCGCGCACTGGCCCGTGCTCGTGCACTGCACGGCGGGAAAGGACCGCACGGGGTTTCTCATCTCGCTGTTGCAGACGCTGGCCGGCGTGCCCTACGGCGCGGTGTTGGAGAATTACCTGGAGACAAACGAACGCTTCTCCGAACGGCGCGAGGTGTTCTACCGGAAGTTGAGGCGGCTGACGTTATGGCAGGTCTCGCGGGAGCGTATGGACCGCATCGCGCTGGCGCCGGCCTACGCGCTGGACGCCGCGCACGAAGCGATTCGCCAACGCCACGGGGACGTCGAGACGTACCTCCGCGACGGCTGCGGAATCGCGCCGGAAACGCTCGCCGCGGTGCGGGAACGGCTGGTCTAACCCTCCATCGGCACACGGTCGTATTCGCTGAGACGCGAAAGATCCACGGTGACCACGCCATCGGGCGTTGCCCCGAAAATGTCGGCGAACTTCGCGCCGTAGACGATCTCGCGATCGGCGTAGGAGTAGCGCGAATGGACGGTTTGGGAGAACGACTCCTCGGTGGCCGAGATCATGACAAACACCTCCGGGTCCGAGGAGAGAATGGCCGCTTCGTCCAAGCCCCAAAGCGGGCTCGATTCGTCGATCCGATGGACGATCACCCATTGCGTGGGCAGCAGCACGACAGAAGGCCGCTCCAGAGCAAACTGATAAAACTTTCGACGCCCGTCTTCCACGCGGCTGAGCGTGACCGTGGCCTTGATGTCGATCAACTGGCTGCGGCGCCCGTTGGCGATGCGGAACATCAGCGCGCGGATGTCCTTATAGGGAGCCACCAACATGCGAGCGCTGCGCAGAATATGGGCCGTGGGTCTTGAAAACCGGGCGAACAGTATACCGGTGGCGAGAGCGAAACCCATCAGCCCCAACAGCGCTTCCACCGCGACCAGAACGTTTGCCAGCGTGCTCTTTGGAGTCATCTGCCCGTAGCCGATGGTGGCGATGGTCTGCACCGAGAAAAAGATGGCGTTGTGCCACGGTGCGCCGGGTTCTCCGCCGGAGATGGCGTCCGGCCCAGCCCACACGTACAGCGAGGCGAATATCAAATTCACGGCCGCGTACCCCATCAGTACAGAGAGCCAAAACACCGGCCAACTCGCGCCGAGCAGATGCTGATACGGCGTGAGCGCTTCCCAGAACCGCTCGCCCAGCCGGACGATGTTCAGCGAACCGTCGGCGAGCATCATTCGCTCCTGTTTCGACTGTGCGATCCGGCCCGAAAGGCCCAGGTCGCGGTCCATCTGCGGAGGTGCGGGATTCATGCGGGAACTGTTACCCTATTAGGTTAGGACAATCAAGAGCTTCGAACCATGTCAGGTCACTCCAAATGGCACACAATTAAGCACAAGAAGGCGGCCCTGGACGCCAAAAGGGGCAAGATCTTCACCCGCTTGATCAAGGAAATCGTAATTGCCGCGCGTGGCGGCGGCGATCCTGATTCCAACGCCCGCCTCCGCACCGCCGTTACGGCCGCCAAGGCCGTTTCGATGCCCGCCGACAACATCAACCGGGCCATTAAGCGCGGCACCGGCGAACTGGAAGGCGCCACGATCGAGGAGTTCACCTACGAGGGTTACGGCCCCGGCGGCGCGGCCGTGATGGTGAAAGTCGCCACCGACAACAAGAACCGCACCGTTAGCGATATCCGCCACGTTTTTTCGAAAAACGGCGGCAACATGGCGGAGCCGGGCGCGGTGGGCTGGATGTTCGAAATGAAGTCGAACGTTTTGATCGAGGGCGACAAAACCAGCGAAGAGCAGTTGATGAACGTCGCGCTCGACGCTGGCGCCGAGGATATCCGGAACAACGGCGACTCCTGGCAGGTGCTCTCCGACCCCAGCGCCCATCAGGCCGTGCTTGACGCTCTGGCGGCGGCGAACATTCCGGTGACGGAGTCGGAAATGACCGCGCTCGTCGCCAAGAACACGGTGGTTCTGGAAGGCACCGACGCCAAGGGCATGCTGCGTTTATACGAGGCACTCGACGATTACGACGATGTGCAGAACGTCTACGGCAACTTCGAAATCGGCGACGACGCCGGCGACGAAAGCTAGCGCGGTATGCGCGTGCTGGGCATCGACTGCGGCTCCGAGCGGACCGGCTTCGGCGTCATCGAGAGCGATGGCCGGACACACCGCCTGATCGCGGCCGATGTCATTGTGACCTCGCCCCGCAAACCGCTGGGCGAACGGCTGCGGGCGATCGCCGAAGGGTTGCGGACCGCGATTGCGGCGCATCAGCCCGACGAAGGCGCCGTGGAAGGCGTATTCCATGCCGTCAACACGCAGACGGCCATCAAGCTGGCGCACGTGCGCGGCGTGGCGCTGCTGTCGCTGGCGGAGGCCGGCGTCGACATCGGCGAATACTCGCCGATGGAGGTAAAGACTAGCGTGGTGGGCTATGGACGCGCGGAAAAGGAGCAGGTGCAACTGATGGTTCGAACGCTGCTCGGCCTGCCCGCGGTCATCCGTTCCAAGGACGCCTCCGACGCGCTGGCCGTGGCCATTTGCCACGCGACGCGCACGAATTTCGCCGCGAAACTGAGGGTGGCGCGATGAAGCCCTTATTGCTGCTGGCGGCCATGGCGGCCGCGGCCTGGGCGCAAAGCGGGAAGCTGATTTGGACCAAGTCCTTCCCCGGTTCCACGCCGGCATGGGTGCGCATCACCATCGAGCCTAACGGCCAGGGACAGTACATCGAAGAGCCGAACGACCCGCAACCTTACGCGTTCAAGCTCACCGAGAGCGAAGTGAAGACCATGTACGGACTGGCGGAAAAGCTGGGCTGGTTTAACCGCAATGTGGAGTCCGGCCTGCCGGTGGCGAAGATGGGCGAGAAGACGTTCCGCTACGAAGACGGCGCCAAGGCAAGCGAGCAGAAGTTCAACTATTCCATCGATCCGGACGCGCAGGCGCTGGCCGATTGGTTCGAGCGCATCACTGAATCCGAGCGCTACCTGATGGAACTCGAGCGATCGGGACGTTTCGACAAGCTCGGTGTGAACAAGGTCATTCTGCAAATCCACGCAGCCTGGGACAGGAAGCGGCTGGTAGCGGTGGAGCAGTATTTGAAGTGGCTGGACCGCATCGCTCGAAACGAAAGCTACCTGAACATGGCGCGCGAACGCGCCGCCCTGCTGGCCGATCAATTTCGAAATCCCGCGCCCGCCGAGGCGCCGAAGCAACAATGAAGTCACTCCTCCTCTGCGGTCTGACGGCCGCCGTAATTCTCGCGCAGCAACAGCAGCAGGCGCCGGCCGATCCGGAACAGATGGACCTGAACAACTCGCTGGCCGAGGCCGGTGCGTCGAGCCACGAATTCGTCCATGCGCTGGAGCGCCACCTAAAGAAGTATCCGGCGGCCAAGAACCGGTGGGAGCTGGAGCGCGCGCTGGTTCGCGCGGCGCGGGAATCCAACGACGACGCGCGGCTGATCAAGTGGGGCGAGGTTCTACTGGCCCGCGAGAGCGAAGACCTGCAAACGCTCGAAGCCGTGGCCCGCGCGCTCAGCCGCCAGGCGGACAAAGCGTCCGCCGAAAAGGCGTTGGCGCGCGCCCAGAAGTGGGAGCAGATACTGCGGGCCATTGAGCCCCAGGGGCCGCAGGAAAAGATTCGCTGGCAGACCCGCCTGGACCTGGATATGGCCCTGAGCCGCGCGCTGAACGTGCAGGCGATGTCGCTGCTGAAACTCGGCAAGGCGGCCGAGGCCGAAACGGCCGGAGAGAAGTCCTACGCCGCCTACCCGTTCGACGACAACGCACGGTCGCTGGCGCAGGCGCGCGCCGCGCTGGGCAAGTGGGATCTGGCCGCGGATACATATGCCGATAGTTTTGTTTCTAGCGAGGGCAAGCGGGCCGACGACTTGGCCGCCATGCGCGCGGCCTGGGCGAAGAATCATCCGGACGAAAAAGGCCTTGGCGACCGGCTGCTGGCGGCGCACGAACGGTTCAACAAATGGAACGACGCGAAGATCGAGCGGCTGCAAAAGATCGACGCGAACGCGATCAAGACGAAGCCCAACGAGTTTGTCGTCACCGGCGTGAACGGCGAAAAGCTGGAGATCGCGTCGTTGCAGGGCAAAGTGGTTGTGCTGGATTTCTGGGCCACCTGGTGCGGCCCGTGCCGCACGCAACACCCGCTGTATGAACAGGCGAAAGAGCGATTCAAAGGCCGCGACGACGTGACCTTTGTCTACTTGAACACCGACGAGGACAAGTCCGGCGTGCGGAGCTTCCTGCAAAACAGCGGCTGGTCGCAGAACGTGTTTTATGAAGACGGGCTTTCCAGGTTGCTGGGCATTAGCTCCATTCCTACAACGGTTATTCTGAACAAGCGCGGCGAGCTGGCCAGCCGGATGAACGGTTTCAACCCGGAGCGTTTCGTGGACATGCTGTCCGAGCGCATCCAGCGAATTCTCGGCGAATGACGATGGCTCCCCGTTTCCGGCGCGTGATCTGGATTGTGCTCGATAGCGTTGGCATCGGCGAGATGCCGGACGCCGCCGCGTATGGAGACGCGGGGGCCGACACGCTGGGCAACATCGCCGCGCAGCGTCCGTTGCATCTGCCGAATTTCGCCGCCATGGGGCTGGGAAACATCAAGCCGCTGGCGGGTGTCCCGGCCGCCGCGAGTCCCGCGGGTTCGTTCGGGAAGTGCGCACTGGCGTCGCCGGGTAAGGACACCACCACCGGCCATTGGGAGATGGTGGGTATTCACTTGGAGCAGCCGTTTCCGCTGTTCCCGCAGGGGTTCCCCGCGGAGGTTCTGCGCCGGTTCGAGGACGCGATCGGCCGCAGGTCGCTGGGCAACAAGGCCGCGTCCGGGACGGAGATCATCAAGGAACTTGGCGATGAGCATGTGCGAACCGGTTCGCCGATCGTCTACACCTCGGCCGACAGCGTGTTTCAGATCGCGGCTCATGAAGACGTGATTCCGTTGTGGGAGCTCTACAAGATTTGCGAGACGGCGCGCGAGATTTTGCGCGGGCCGCTGGAGGTAGGCCGCGTGATCGCGCGGCCGTTCGAAGGCGAATCCGGCGCTTATAAACGGACGTCGAATCGCAAGGACTACGCCGTGCCTCCGCCGAAGGGAATGCTGCTGGATCAACTGCATGCGGCGAAGGTGAACGTGCACAGCGTGGGCAAGATCTTCGACGTGTTTCTGGGCCGCGGCATTTCGGTCTACGACAAGACGAAGACCAACGCCGAAGGGATGGCGACGGCGATCGACGCGATGCGCCACACGCTGGACGGTCTGATCTACGTCAACCTGGTGGACTTCGATATGCTGTTCGGCCACCGCAACGACGTAGAGGGCTACGCCAATGCGTTGGAGGAAACCGACCGCTGGCTGCCAACGCTGCAGGGCGCCATGCGGCCCGGCGACCTGGCAATCTTCTGCGCGGACCACGGTTGCGACCCGACAACGCCGTCCACCGACCACAGCCGCGAATACACACCGCTGCTTTGCTACTCGCCTGGGGCGAACGGCGCCGATCTCGGCACCCGTGCGTCGCTCAGTGACATTGGGCAGACCGTCGCCGAAAATTTCGGCGTCACAATCCCGAAAGGAACCAGTTTCTTACAAGCTTTATGAGAACTCCGCTAATGGCCGGCAATTGGAAGATGTACAAGACGCCGGCCGAGACAAAAGCGTTCTTCGACGCCTTTCTGCCGCTGGTGGCGGAGTCGAAGCACTGCGACATCGCCATCTGTCCGCCCTTCGTGAATATCCCCGCCGCCGTGGAAGCGGCGCGCGGTTCGCGGGTCGGCATCGGCGCGCAGAACCTGTATTGGAAGAACGAAGGCGCGTTCACTGGCGAGATCTCCGGCCCGATGATTCTGAGCGCCGGCGCCGAGTGGGTCATCATCGGCCACAGTGAGCGCCGTCAGTTCTTCGGAGAAACGGACGCCACGGTGTTGGAGCGCACAAAAGCCGCGCTGGCAGCGGGGTTGAAGCCCATTGTCTGCGTTGGCGAAAGGCTGGAAGAGCGCGAAGCCGGTCAGACCGATGCGGTTCTGACGGCGCAGTTTCAGGGCGGCATCGCGGCGCTCAGCGCCGGGGACTTCGGCAGGATCGTCATCGCGTATGAACCGGTCTGGGCTATCGGCACCGGCAAGGTGGCGACGCCGGAGATGGCGGCCGATGCGCATCGCACGCTGCGCGCACTGGTGATCGCCAACTACGGCGCGGAAGCCGGCGCGGCGGCGCGGATTCTCTACGGCGGTTCGGTGAAGCCGGACAACGTGAAGGGCCTGATGGCGCAGCCGGAGATCGACGGCGCGCTGGTGGGCGGCGCAAGCCTGAAGGCAAGCGACTTCGCGTCCATCGTAAACTTCTAGAGTGATTTCCCGACGCGCCCTGCTCGCTTCCACCGCTACGCTGTCCGCCGCCGCCCCGAAGCCGCTGATCGTCTATATCGGCGACGGGCCGAAGGGAACCCGCTCGTTCCCCGCGAGCGGGCCGCTCACGTTCCCTCCGGCGGGAACGGCGTACCGCGAGAACGCGGAGGCCCATCGCGTCTGGCGAGGCATTCACGCGCTAGCGCCGAGCCTGGTTGTGGACCCGGCGGGTCACGCCGGCCTGGCCGCCGCGCTGGAAGGCAAAGTCCCAGTGGTGCGCGAAATGCCGAAGGGCGCGCCGAAACTCTCGCCCATGGCTATCGCGCGCGCGGCGAATCTCAAACGCACGCCGCGTGAGGTGGCCGGCCAGATGGGCCAGGTGTACGGGCACGAACTGAAGGAAGTGGCTTACATTCCCGCATTCGCCTGCATGGGGCGCGTACGCCTGGGCGCGCTGCGGGATATTGAGGCGCTTGCGGCGCCCTACATCAACGGCCAGCGGAACTCGCTCGACAAAGCGACGTCCAGCCATTTAAGCGGGCACCTGATCTTCGCCCAACTCTACGAGATGACGAAGAATCCGGTCTACCTGCAACGGGTGAAGGCCGCGGCGGACATGGCGTTCCATGCCGACGGGTCGCCGAAGGAGTCAATGCCGCTCCACAACGAGATGAGCGACTCGGTGTTTATGGGTTGCCCGATTCTGGCGCAGGCCGGCAAGTTGACAGGCGAGAAAAAGTACGGCGAGATGGCGGTGACGCATCTGAAGTTCATGCAGAAGCTGTGTCTGCGGAACGACGGGATCTACCGGCACTCGCCCCTGGACGCGGCCGCCTGGGGCCGCGGCAACGCGTTCCCCGCGCTGGGAATGGCGCTGACACTGGAGGCGATGCCGGACGACGAGTATGTACGCGAGAGCTTTCAGAACCTCATGGCGGCCGTGCAGCCGCTGCAGGACGCCGATGGCATGTGGCATCAGGTGATCGACAAGCCCGCTTCGTACGCCGAATACTCCTGCACGGCGATGATCGCCACGTCGATGCGTCTTGCAATCCGGAACAAATGGATAGATCGTAGTTATATCCGTAACGTGGAACGCGCCTGGAGCGGCATCAAAGCCCGCACCGAGCCCGGCGGTGTGTTGCTCGACGTGTGCGAGTCCACCGGCAAACAGAAGTCCGAGACCGATTATTTCCATCGCGCGGCTGTCTGGGGCAAGGACCCGAGAGGCGGCGCCATGGCGCTACTCATTTCCACTCACCTTTTTTAGGAGGCAATCTCATGCGGTTCTTGATCGGCGCGGCGCTGGCCGCCGTGTCATTGTGCGCCCAAACGGCGCAAGAGCAATCCATTATGCGGATGGCGGGCAGTATTCAACGCCAAATCCTGCGGCTACCGGAATACGGCGTGTTCGACTCGTTGCGCTTCAGCATCAAGGACGGCACGGTCACATTGCGCGGCAGCGCATCGCGGCCCATCCTGAAATCGAGCGCGGAAAACGTGACCAAGAAGGTGGAAGGCGTCGAGAAGGTGGATAACCAGATCGAAGTGACGCCGCTTTCGCCGATGGACGACGGCATCCGGCTGCGAACCTATGTCGCCATCTACGGCCACCCGGCACTGGCCCGGTTCAATCCGAACCGGGGAACGCCCCTGTTCATGTCGCGCGTGAGCGCCCTGAGCGGTATCACCAACGATCCGCCGCCCGGCAACCACCCGGTGCGCATCCTGGTCAAGAACGGGAATGTGACGCTGGACGGCGTTCTGCCCACGGCCGGAGACCGGACCATCGCCGAGTTGCAGGCGAACGGCGTAAGCGGCGTGTTCTCGGTGACGAACAATATTCAGGTGGAAGAAGCGGCCAAGATGAAGAAACCGAAGCGGTAAACGGAAAAGAGCCGCTTGGGCATTGCCCAAGCGGCTCAAGGTTATCGACAGGTTTAGTGTAAGAGGTTACTCTTTCACCGCATTGCGGCGGCGAGCGAGGGCGAAGAGACCGCTGAGGCCAAGGGCCAGAGCGCCGTAGAAGCCGGGCTCGGGGACGGCGGAAAGTGTGGCGTCGACGTCGAGACGGCCGAGGGTGTTGAAGGTGACCTCGGACACGATCGTCAGCGAGTATAGCGAGAGGTTCTCAACTCCGCCTTGACGCTTTTTGTTGTACGTATTCGGGCTCGAAACGGCCGTGTTGTCCAAGCCGAGGTTCGACATGAAGCTACCGCCAAAGGCCGCGTTGCCGCCGTCAATGCGCGCGCCATAGCCGACATTGCCAGTTGCGCCCAAACTCGCGTTCGTCGTCGTACCGAGGACACCTTGGAAGGGGTTTCCGGTGAAATCCAAGTCGGTGAACTCAATTCGGAGCGTCCGCGGTGTGGCCGCCAACAACTCGATATTGGACTGGAGGGCCAGTTCAGGAATAGACGCGGAGCCGGAATCGGGCTTTGTCGTGGCGCCGGTGAAGCGCAGCCTCCAGTTGCCGTCTATTGTCGTCGTGGTGCCCAAAGAGATCAGGCCGTCAATCGTGTTGTCGGTGTCCCCCAAACCGTTGTCCGTGATGTCCAAAAGAACCGTGTTAGACGTCACATCCGTAACGCGCAAACGAGCGGTTGGGACCGAAAAGGCTGGAAGGGATGCGAGGATCGCAACGCCCAGGCCCAAAAAATGCTTAAAATTCATCATAATCAACACTCCCCCTTTTACTTTAGGATAGATTAGTATTCGCCTTGCACCATACTCAGGCCGAAGCCTGGACGACCGTAACACACTCGGTCACCTGTCGAAGTTTTTGGTATCAGGGTACTCTCTAAGTTTACGAGGGTAGATGGCCTCGGTCAACTATCTTAGAGTACCGGAACGATGCAAACGGTACCAGTACACCCTGGGGGTTAGCGCCCGCCCAAGGCCTGCAGTTGTTGCTGAATTTGCCGTGTCTCATTCTCGTCCGGCCGGTTGCGAATCGCCGTCTCGAATGCCCGCCGGGCGCCATTCGCGTCGTTCTTCGCCAGCAGTGCTATGCCCAGATGGTGTTGATAGCTTGGGTTTTCCGGCTTCTCCTTCGCCAGTCCTTGGAAGATTTGGAGAGCGCTATCAAAGTTTTTCTTCTTCAGGTAAACCCATCCGAGGGTATCCCGGAAATCCAGTTCGCTTGGCGCGGCCTTAACCGCCCGCTCGGCAAACCGCAGTGCCTCCTCCAAATCAGCGGGAGTTGTCGACTCGGCCAGGCTGTAGGCTAAATTATTCAAAGCAGAAGGGTTACCGGGCTGCATCGCCAGCACCTGCCGATAGGACTTTATGGATTCGGCGGCGTTGCCAGCCGAATAGTAAGCCATGCCGAGTGCCAAATGGGCCATTGGATCTTTCGGGTTCAGCGTGATCGCCCGTCCGAGTTCCTGAATCGCTTTCTGATGGTCACCCTTTTCGCGATGCGCATCTCCCAATGCCAAAGCCAGCTTGCTATCTTTCGGACGGGCGGCAGCCAACTTTTCATAGGTCAGAATCGCCACATCGTGTTGGCCGGCCTGCGTCGCGGCCTTTCCGAGCATGACACTCAGGGCGGCGGACTGCGGATTCCGTGAAGCCTCGTCCGACAGTATTTTCAGAGCGCGGTCGAACTGCTGCTGGGCCAGAAACGTTTCCGCCAGGCCCGCAACCGCCTTCGAATCGTGCCGCTCTGTTGCCAGACGATTAAAAATCGCTTCGGCCTCTTTGTAGCGTTTCATCCCAATCGCGACGAGTCCCTGCTGCACCCGCAGATCCCGAGTGGAAGGATAGGCGCGGACCAACTCGTCAATGATAGGTTTCGCGTCATCGTACCTCCGGCTCTCCATGAGCGCGGCGATTTTGAGGAACTGGGCCTTCGCGTTTTTCGGGTTGCGGCCCAGCACCTCCTCGAGCGGGGTAATTGCATCGCCGGACCGCTTGTCCAGGATGTTGACGGTCGCCAACAACAACCTCGAAGGTTCCGCGGCATCCATCTGCTTTGAGGACTCCTGCAGGTACTTCCGGGCCGTCGCCAGATCGCCCTTCATGAGCTGCGCTCTGCCCAAGTTCATCTTCGCCGACCCATCGTTAGGGCGGTTCTTCAGAACAGTACCGTACATCGCGATCACTTGGTCCAGATTCTTCTTGTCTCCATCGTCCAGAAGCAGATTGGCCTTCAGCATGAGCGCGTCGTGGTCTTCCGCGCTCTTTGCCAGGACGCCGTCCAGGATCTTGACCGCATCCGCGAGCCGGTTCTCCAAAATCCGAACGCTGGCGATCCGGACCTGCAGTACATTCACATTCGCAGGGTCGGCCTGTATCCCTTGCTCAAAGGCGGCCACCGCGCGCTCCGGGTCTCGAAGCCGGACGTAGAAATCTCCGGCGGCCAGATGGGCGTTGGCAGGCAGGGGCTTGGTCTCCAGGAACGACTGCAAAGTCGACTGCACGGCAGCCTTGTTTTCGAGGGACGCGTAGTGGGCGGCCAATTGGATCGCCGGCTCCGGTGATCCGGGGATGTTCCGTACTTTCTCTTTTAGAAGCTCCTCGGCGCGGCCACCTTGCTTCTGCTGCGTCGCATTTCGATACAAAAGATTGTAAATTGGCCCGAAATCCTTCTTCTTCGCGATGAGCTGCCGGCCAAGCTTGTCGGCTTCCTCGGTCTGCCCGTTGTCCATCAGCGCCTGCGCGTATCCAATGGTCAGGTACTCGTGCAGCGGCTGAATCTCATTGGCCTTCTTGAAGTACTCGACCGCCTCGGCCGCTTTCCGGTCCAGCAGCGCCAGATTGCCGTTCATGCGGAGGGCGTCGAAGGAGTTCTTATCCGCCGCCGTGATCTCGCCGACAACCTTTCGCAGCGCTTCGTACAGAGCCGTGTTCTGCGGATCCGACTGATAGGCCGCGACAAAGAGATCCGCTAAGCGAACCTTGATGTCGGTGCGAGCCGGCAGCAACTCGGCCGCCTGGCGGACGGCATCGAAACCAAGCTGCCCATTTCCCTGTTCCAATTCCGAGAGTCCGAGCCCATAATAGGCCTCGCCGTACCGGGAATTTTGCTTGATCGCATTCCGGTAGTTCAGCGACGCGTCCGTGTACTTCTTTTCCTTAAAGAACTGATCCGCCACCTTCAGGTGATCCTCGGCGCTCTTTTTGCACCCTGTCGTCACCATCGCGGCGATCATCGCCAATCCATAGACAAGCATTCTAGCCTAACGTAAGAGGCCCCCCGGCTGTGCCGGGGTGGCAGTAGCAGTTTGACATTTCCGGGAGTCCATCAGAGAAACTCCAAACGTGAGCCGCCAAGCACACGAAAGGAGAATCCTGATGGACGAAAACCAAAGTCTAAACCATAGTAAGTGGGACTGCAAATATCACGTGGTGTTCATTCCGAAGTGCCGTCGAAAGACCCTATACTCGGGCCTTCGGGCACATTTGGGTCCGGTCTTCCGCGCCTTGGCTCTGCAGAAA
>Ga0194119_10004474_pt1 | contig 21615 bp, 20 predicted proteins | sample TA2MahC100mmetaG_FD_148620 | JGI IMG/M metagenome (GOLD analysis project Ga0194119, IMG submission 148620) | Freshwater microbial communities from Lake Tanganyika, Tanzania - TA2015018 Mahale Deep Cast 100m | ecosystem: Environmental > Aquatic > Freshwater > Lake | place: Tanzania: Lake...
AGCGCGTTTTGGAACCATCTCAGGTCGTGGCGATGGATTCCTCATCGAAATCACCACCTATCGATCAGAGAGTTATCAGCAAGATTCACGAAAGCCCGCGGTGGAATTTGGTAAGACGATTGATGTAGATCTCTCGCGCCGAGATTTCACTATCAACGCTATGGCGTTAGAGCTAACCAGCGACGCTCCAGTATTTATCGATCCATATCACGGTGTTGTCGATCTAGCGAAGAAATTGATTCGAACTCCGCTAACACCAGAGATCTCTTTCTCGGATGATCCATTACGTATGCTTCGAGCGATTCGTTTCGCCGCACAATTAGGTTTTGCTATTGGCGAAGATGTCTCCACTGCGATCGCAGCAATGCGAGGACGGCTAGAGATCATCTCGGCAGAGCGAATCCGAGAGGAATTCACCAAGATCATCCTCTCTGATCAACCTCGAATCGGAATAGAGTTATTGGTAGAGAGCGGTCTTGCAGAGATCTTCATACCCGAGGTACCAAAACTGCAACTCGAAGTCGATGAACACCATCATCATAAGGATGTCTACCAACATTCACTGAAAGTCCTGGAACAAGCTATTGCGCTGGAAGATCGCCTCGGCGGTCCCAATCTAGTGATTCGCCTTGCTGCGCTCTTACATGACATAGGCAAACCCAAGACAAAGCGATTGATCGACGGCGGTGGTGTCTCGTTCTATCACCATGAAGTAGTTGGTGCGAAGATGACGCGAGAGCGATTGAAGGCTCTGCGATTTGATGCGGATTTAATCAAGGAAGTTTCACATCTTGTCTTCCTTCATCTCCGGTTTCATGGGTATGGAAATGGTGAGTGGACTGACTCTGCTGTCCGCCGTTATGTCCGAGATGCTGGTAATCTCTTAGAGCATCTCCATGTTCTCACTCGTGCAGATTGCACTACCCGTAATCGCGCTAAGGCCGATTCTCTTGCTAAGAGTTATGACTCCCTCGAAGAGCGGATCACCAAACTTGCTCAAAAAGAGGAACTCTCGAAGATACGGCCAGAACTAGATGGCGAAGAGATCATGAGAATTCTTGGGATCAAACCAGGACCCGTTGTCGGTAAGGCTTATGAGCACCTTTTAGAGCTTCGAATTGAAGAGGGGCCACTCGGTAAAGAGCGAGCTGAAGAAGAGTTGCTCAACTGGTGGCGCTTGAATGGAAATACTTAGGGCGAAGAAGCGCGATCGCAACAAGGAGATAAGAGAAGCAAACTACGAGGGGTAGTAACCCACCCGCGCCATCCTTCGGTAGAAGCAGGGCAGCGACCAGCGCACCTGTGACTATGGCGGAATTGACCATCACGTCATAGACAGCGAAGACGCGTCCGCGATATTGATCAATGATCTGTGATTGAACGAGTGCGTCATTAGTGACCTTAACCCCTTGACCACATGCTCCGGTGAGAAAACCCGTGAATAAGAGGATGGGTTCACTCTGCTCGAGCGCTAAAAAGAGCGGTGCGATTGCGCTAGCGATAAGCATCCATCTAATCCACCGGTGGCGCCCAAATCGCGCCACACCAAATGGCGCCACTATTGCGCCGAGTGCAATCCCAACGCCAGCGATCACTGCTGCTAGCGCAAATCCAGCGAGACCTGCGTTCGGTTCACTGGATAAATTGAATGAATTTCGCTGCAAGATAAGTGCCATCAATGTGAGCGCGGTGAGGCCACTACGGTGTATACCAGTTGCGATGATGCCAAGCATCGCATCTCGACAATCCTTAAGACGTCTAAATCCATCTCGCATCTCATCAATTCCGGCGAAGAAAGAAGCCTTCTTTATCTCGTGACGCTCTGGACCAAGTTCGTCTTTCCCTAAGAAGAGTGCAAGGAGCGCGGTAATAAAGAAACCAGCACTAGCAAGAAGAATGACAATTGAGTCGGCATGGTTAGCGCTCATCTCTACCATCAGATTTCGAACGCCAATCCCAACACCACCACCTAAGACGACAAATACTGTTCCGCCCGTTACAGCGGTCGCATTTATCGCTACCAATCGCTCTCTAATCTTTTCGTCCTTTGCTACAAGCAGTGGTAGCGCTGCTGAGAGCCCTGCAAGAATCAACCGATTGACGCCGAATGCTGCGAGAACGAGTGTGACCATCAAGATCCCGGTTGCGCCTTGCCAAATCAAGAGCGCGACGAGTGAGGCGATGACTGCCCGCATTAGATTGCAATAGAAGAGAATTCGCTGTCGAGAGAATCGATCAAGAATCGTCCCAACAAATGGTCCAACAATCGAATACGGCAGCAAGACAATGGCAAATGCGGTAGCGGCAGCGAGTGCGTTGCTCTGACGCTCAGGTGAGAAGAGGATGAAAGATGCAAGCCCTGATTGAAAGATGCCATCGGTCAACTGACCGCTCCAGCGCAAGGCGAAGAGACGAGATATTCGTGAGTTTCGTGGGATAGCCACTCTCATCTCAAATTCACCTCAGCCCTGATTGTGAGTGCCTCTATTGCGTGAGCCTATTGCGCTTGGCATCACTACCATAAGCACATGTTTTGGTCGCAGCGCGCTCGTGTCGACTACACCTTCAGAAAGCGCGCGACCCTTGCCGCTCTATTCCAAGGACTCTCGAGCGCGATGGATGCATGCGATGCTGATCCCTATCTACGACGCGCAGCGAAATTTCATGGTGAGCGGACTGACCGTTCCTGTCCAGTCTGCCGCAGCAAGAAGATGGTCGAACTTCGCTACACCTTTGGTGATCAACTCGGTCAATATTCTGGGCGGATAAAGAGCTTGGCAGAGCTACGGGATATGCAATCTGAGTTCGGCGAATTCCGCGTCTATGAAGTGGAGGTCTGTAACGATTGCGGTTGGAACCATTTGACCGCCTCATTCCTACTTGGCGATGGCGTCAATCGAAAGCCACCGCGACGCGCCAAGACTGTCGAGGACGAGCCGTTGCAACGAAGATCAGGCTGAACGGACGCAATACTCGATGGCAAAACGTTGGCGCAGAATCGTTGGAAGAGTTTCAATCTTGCTTGGCGGTTTTGGGTTTGTCGTGGGATCGGTCGTCTTCGGCATCGCATATTTCATGGTCGATATCCCGGACCCAAATGAGTATGTCAATAGCCAAGCCACCATCATTCAATATGCGGATGGAAGTGAACTAGGTCGACTCGGCGCACAGAATCGAACTGTCATCCCACTGGCAAAGATCCCACTGCACCTTCGCCATGCAGTCCTTGCCGCTGAAGATAGGAATTTCTACAGTCAGAGCGCAGTAAATCCGATAGCGATTGCGCGAGCTGCAATCAATAATCTTTTGGGCCGCCAGTTGCAAGGCGGTTCGACCATCACCCAGCAATATGCCAAGACTGCCTTTCTGACATCAGAGCGAACCTGGACGCGAAAGATCAAAGAGTTGATCATCGCAATAAAACTAGAGAATCAACTCTCCAAAGATGAGATTCTCGAGAATTACCTCAACACCATCTACTTCGGACGTGGCGCTTATGGTGTCGAGACCGGGGCGCAGGCTTACTTCGGTCACGGGGTGGAGTCGCTATCGGTGAAAGAGTCTGCGATCTTGGCATCGATCCTTCGTTCGCCCGGGCTTTATGATCCTTACTATAAAGATGGAAATCAGAGCCGTCTCGATTCTCGCTATCTCTATGTCATTGATGGAATGGTTGAAGCTGACTGGCTCAATGAGACCAGAGCCACGAAACTCAAAGGGTTGAAAGTCGAAGTCAATCCGCGCCTTTCTTCGGGTCGACTGGCTGGGCCACGTGGGTATTTGATCTCATGGGTGCAACGAGAACTCAACATCCTCGGTTTTCCAGATGAGGAGTTGATGATTGGTGGATTAGTCGTACGTACGACACTTGAGAAGCAAGCGCAGGAAGCGGCACAGATCGCTGTACAAGAAGTCGGGCCTAAGGATGCCCCGGAAGATCTTCATATCGGTCTCTTATCGATTCGCCCTGGTACTGGCGAGATTGTTGCGATGTATGGGGGCGAGGATTACCTGCAACGTCAACTCAATGATGCGACGCAAGGAATCACGCAAGCGGGTTCAACATTCAAAGTCTTCGCATTGATAGCAGCGCTAGAACAAGGAATCCCCTTGACTTCTATCTGGAACGGCGATTCACCTCAGTTTTTCGACGATCTGGGAAAGCCATATAAGGTCAATAACTACGGTAAAGAAGATTATGGTGATGTCACACTGTTACGTGCGACTGGATCTTCCATCAATACGATCTATGTGCCACTTGGAATTGCCGCGGGTCTTGAGAATGTTGTCAGCGCTGCTCGGCGCGCCGGAATTCCAGAGTCGGTTGCGATGCTTCCCACACCATCTGTTGTCTTGGGTGTCTCAAGTCCCCGAGTGATCGATGTAGCCGCTGCATATGCAACTTTTGCCGCCGAAGGTGTCTACGCTAAACCGTTTATCGTCAATGAAGTCCTTGGTCCTAATAAAGGTGTGCTCTATCAAGGGCGAATCGAAGCGCAAGAAGTCTTCTCATCTGACTTGATGCGCGATCTCAACTACGCCCTCAGGCAAGTAGTCCTTGCAGGTACCGCAACATCTGCAATCAAGGGACTTGGAAGACAAGCGGCAGGCAAGACCGGAACTTCAAATGAGAATACTTCGGCATGGTTCACGGGCTACACACCGGAACTTGCGACCTCGGTCGCTTTCTTTCGCGATGATGCTCTGACAACTCTTCGCGGTATCGGAGGAATAACTTCACTGACCGGCGGTACTTTCCCGGCGCGAATCTGGACCGAATATACGAAACGGGCACTCGACGGCGTGCCAAAATCAAAGTTCCGACCACCGGTGAATATCAATGGCCTAGAGCCAGTTGATATGCGCGGTGTAGTGATGACTTACACCAAAGAGAGCGCTACCGCCTTGATGCCACCTGAGGAAGAGGCGACTCGCTAAATCATGCTTCGTGATCAGGCCAAGCCAGTTCTCCTTGCTGGCTTGGTTGGTCTAATCTCGTTGATCAAATCCGATCATTGTCGAGATAACGGATTCGCATCACCCGATAACTACACCCATCTCTGCTACTCAGATATTCCTGCCCTCTTTGGCAGCAGGGGGCTAGACCTCGGAGTGAACCCTTACCAAGATTCAGTGAACGCTATGGAGTATCCGGTTGGTACTGGGTATATAGCTTCCACTTTGGCAAGGTTTTCAGATTCTTATCTCCAATTCTTTGATATCAATGCGCTCGCCCTCATCGCACTCTTGATCGCAACAACTTTTCTTCTTTGGAAGATCACTCCAAGGCACTGGTATCTCTTTCCATTAGCACCAGCCGTCGCCAGCTCACTCTTCATCAATTGGGATCTCTGGGCTGTACTTCCAATGCTGATCGGATTCTGCTATCTGCGCCGCGAGAGATTTGATTTTGCTGGATTCTATTTTGGCCTTTCGGTAGCAATAAAATTCTTTCCGGTATTCCTTCTACCGGCAATTGCACTTTATTTTCTCCTTACTAAGAAACGGGAGTGGGTTGCTTTCGCGTCATACCTGGTGGTTACTTGGGTAGCGCTCAATATCACCACCGCAATCATGTATTTCGATGGCTGGTTGCGCTTCTTCACATTCAATCAAGATCGGGGTGTCGACCTCGGCTCGCTCTGGTATGCCGCCTCACTTCTCGGTTTGGATTTAGCTTCACTTATCTCACCGAACCTTGCGACCCTTCTTCTTATTCTCGTAGCACTTGCCTCTGCTTGGCAGATGTGGCGTAAAAATATAAAGAGTCTCAAATCCCTTGATAGCGAGAGTGCCTTTCGACTCTTAACGCTTCTCTCCTTTCTTTCGTTAGCTTTTCTCTTTTCGATTAATAAGGTCTATTCGCCGCAATACGTTCTCTGGCTGACCCCTTTGGCACTGATGGCGATGGATTTCGGGTCTAAGGGTTGGCGTGAGGGAAGGGTCTGGTTCTGGATCTGGCAGGTAGGTGAGGCGATCTATCACCTAGCCATCTGGCAGTACCTCGTTGAGTATTCAGGCGGTACCGGACTTTCGGCCACTCTCTATGCACTCTCCATCCTTATCCGCATAGCTTCGCTAGGGATTTTCGCCTACCAGCTATCTCGGGCTAGGCTCTCCCTCCCTTCGCGGGGAAATGACTAGTCATCTAGCACTCACTCCGCAAAGCGCGCTTGAACCCTCCTGTCGTGGAGAGCCCACGACCGTTTAGTCCAGAGGAGGTGGGGTTAACGCATGCGTCACTACGAACTAATGGTCATTCTCGACCCAGAACTCGAGGAACGCACAGTCGCACCAAGTCTTGAGACGTATCTCAAGATCGTCAAAGAAAGCGGAGGTCGAGTCGACAAACTCGACATCTGGGGACGCCGTCGCATGACCTTCGAAATCTCGAAGAAGAGTGAAGGCATCTACGCAGTCGTTGACATGCACTGTGATCCTGCAGCGGTGAAAGAGTTGGATCGTCAACTCAATCTCAACGAAGCAGTCCTTCGCACCAAAGTTGTAGTACTCAACTAGATCCGCGCCCGAAAAGTAGATAACCGATACGTAGCGAGAAGAGGAAAAGACAATGGCAGCAGGAGATACAAACATCACATTAATCGGGAACTTGACTAGCGATCCTGAATTGCGATTCACACCAAATGGTGCAGCAGTCGCGAAGTTCACTGTGGCTTCGACGCCACGATATATGGATCGTCAGACCAATGAATGGAAAGATGGGGACACCCTCTTCCTCAATTGCAATATCTGGCGACAGGCGGCAGAGAATGTCGCCGAGTCACTCACTCGCGGAACGCGTGTGATCCTCTCAGGACGATTGAAGCAACGTTCCTATGAGACGAAAGAAGGAGAGAAGCGGACTGTCTATGAAGTTGAGGTCGATGAAGTCGGACCATCACTTCGTAACGCGACCGCGAAGGTAACGAAGACGACGCGCCAAGCTGGCGGAGCTTCGACCTTCACCGCAGCAGAGGCAAGCGATGATCCATGGGCATCAACCACACCGGCTGGTGGCGGTTGGGGTACTGCGGTCGCCGAAGAACAGCCTCCCTTCTAGTCGACCTCGATAACACCTATAACAGGCCTTGAAAACCCCAGAAATAAAGGAGATGACGAAGAATCATGGGTGCTAGATCTAATAGAACACTGAAGCAGAAACCAAAGCTGCCCAAGGGCGCAGCGATCAAGAAATTCAAGAAGCGTGCTAATCCGCTTAAGGGTGTCGATTACATCGACTACAAGGATGTCGCACTACTTCGAAGGTTCATCTCCGATCGCGGCAAGATCCGATCAGCTCGCGTCACCGGCGTAACCGTCCAACAACAGCGGATGATCTCTCGCGCAGTCAAGAATGCCCGTGAGATGGGACTACTTCCCTATCCAAACTCGGCTCGATAGGAGGATGTGAAGATATGAAACTAATCCTTACTCGTGAAGTAAAAGGGCTTGGCCATGCTGGCGATATCGTCACGGTCAAGGATGGTTATGGTCGCAATTTCTTGATCCCGAATGGCAATGCCATCGCGTGGACCAAAGGTGGCGAGTCACAGATTGAAGGTCTTCGCAGAGCTCGTTCGGCTCGCGAGATTCGAGACGTCGAACATGCAAACCAAGTGAAGTCAACGCTAGAGGGCGCAGATTTCACTATCAAGGCTCGTTCGGGTAGCGAAGGTCGTCTCTTTGGTTCGGTTACAGATAAAGAGATCGCTGCTGCCATCAAAGCGAAAGCTGGAATTGATATTGACCGACATAAGATCTCAACTAACGGTCACATCAAGAAGACCGGCAAGTACCAAGTTAAAGTGGGTCTTCATGCAAATATCTCAGCCACGATCGCGGTGACGGTGGTTGCTGAGTAAGTAGTTCTTGTAGTCAAAAGGCGGGCACGAGACGTGCCCGCCTTTTTTCATCTCATGATTCGGACAGCGTCGAATATTCTTTATCAACAGCTCTACACGCGTGAATTGAGATTCTTACCCACAGAAATTGGTGATTTCTCCACCGCAATCCACAACTCAATCCACAATCTCCACACCCTCTCCACAAGGCTGAGCACAGCGGAATTCGGACCAAATAGGCGTTGTCGGAGGTAGGTCAGAAGATACGCCTGTGAGTATCGCTGAGTTCCCTAATCCGTCACGGCGCTCTAGCAATGACATCCCAGAATTCGAACGAACGCCACCTCAAGATCTTGCAGCAGAACAATCTGTCCTTGGTGGAATGTTGCTCTCCAAAGATGCGATTGCAGATGTCATTGAGATCCTTAGGTCAAATGATTTCTATCGGCCAGCTCACGAAATCATCTACGAGTCAATCATCGAACTTTATGGACATGGCGAACCCGTCGATCCGGTTACTGTCTCGGCTGAGTTAACCAAGCGCGGTGAAATCGCCAAAGTTGGCGGCGCCCCCTACCTTCACACGTTATTGAGTTCAGTCCCGACAGCAGCAAACGCGAATTATTACGCACGCATTGTTAGAGAACAATCGATACTTCGAAAGTTGATCGAAGCGGGAACCAAAGTGGTACAACTTGGTTACGCGGGTGAGGGCGAAGTCGATGACACTGTCGATAAAGCGCAGGCAGAGATCTTTGCCGTCACTGAACGACGGGCCTCTGAGGATTACGTCAAACTCAATACCTTGCTCCCTGAGGCGCTTGACCAAATCGAAGCGATCTCGCGTGGCACCGTAGTCGAGGGTGTGACGACTGGATTTAAAGAGTTAGACATTCTCACCAATGGTCTACATCCATCAAACATGATAGTTCTCGCTGCCCGTCCAGCAATGGGTAAGTCAACACTCGGATTGGATATCGCTCGCAACGCGTCAATCCACAACAGAGCGACCTCTGTGATCTTCTCGCTAGAAATGAGCAGAAGTGAGATCACTATGAGAATGCTCTCTGCCGAAGCACGAGTGCCCCTCAATTCCATCAGGTCCGGGCAGTTGAGCGATGAAGATTGGGCCCGTCTAGCGCGAAGGATGGGAGAGATCTCTGAAGCCCCGCTTTTCATTGATGATTCACCGAACCTTTCCATGATGGAAATCCGCGCAAAAGCTCGCCGCTTGAAGCAGCGGCATGACTTGAAGTTGATCATCATCGACTATCTCCAATTGATGACTTCTGGAAAACGGGTAGAGAATCGCCAGCAAGAAGTCTCTGAGTTCTCCCGACAACTCAAACTCTTGGCGAAGGAGCTTGAGATTCCAGTGATCGCGATCTCACAGTTGAACCGATCCCCAGAGCAGAGATCTGATAAACGACCAATGCTCTCCGACCTTCGTGAATCTGGTTCTATTGAGCAGGATGCTGACGTAGTTATCTTGCTTCATCGCGATGATGTCTATGACTCTCAGAACCGCCCCGGTGAGGCCGACTTGATGGTTGCAAAGCACCGTAATGGTCCAACCAAGACGATCACCGTCTCAGCACAACTTCATTACAGTCGATTCGTCAATATGCCGCCGGCATATAGTGCCCGAGAGCAGTATCCAAAAGACAACTAAATAATTCTCTCTAGCTTCCCACTCTTGACATCATAAATCGCACCAGCCACTTCAATTCCTTTGATCAGGAAAGGATTTGTTTCGATTCTAAGGACATCCTGCCGAAGTGTGGCAATCTGATCTTCTACTGTCCTAATTTCTACACTTCTGGTGTCAATACCTGAACTCTCAAAGATAGCTTTATGAATCGCTTCTTCATTGGCACTCGCCATTCGACAATCGGTATGTGGCATTACTAATACTCGGGAGACATTAAGAAGATGAGTGGCAAGGATCAATGTTCTGAGCACATCCTCAGTGACTCGCGCGCCAGCATTTCTAAGAATTTTGGCGTCTCCGGGTTTCATTCCGGTCACTCCCAATGGATCGATGCGTGAATCCATGCAGGTCACAATGGCAAGCCCCTTAGCGGCACGACCAGTCAAGGGAGAAGAGGAGAAGTTGGCGGCGAAATTTCGATTTGATTCGAATATGTCATCAAACATTTTCGCTCCGATCCTTCGCCCGGTTGGCTAGATAAATACCGATAACTACGACTATAGCGCCAGCAAGTTGGATGTTATTGAGCGCCTCGCTTAACAACCACCAGGCAAAGAAGCTGGCCAATACTGGCTCGAGAATCCCAATGACACTGGCTGTCGATGCAGAGAGGATTCGTAGGCCTCCGATGACGAAGAGATAAGGAACAAGTGTTCCCATGACTATGACCCAGAGCACGAGTACCCATCCGGGAAGCAAGAATTGAGAGAGAATTCCTGGAAGTTGCATCTGCATCGTAAGGTATTGAGTGGGGTAATCCCATAGCGGTAAGAAAATCGCCATAACTAGAGTCCCGACGGCAAAACCCCAAACCATCATGGCGGCACTTGACCGTGTCTTTCCGATCTTCTCCGCCAATAGGAAGTATGCCGCGAGCGCAATCGAATCGAAGAGAGCGGCAATCAATCCAATCCCATCAAGGGTCAAACCCTTCCAAGCCTGTGCCACGACGATAAGTCCCGAGAAAGAAAGGGCGAGCGCAAGCCAGAGCAACTTATCTACCTGTTTCTTCAGTACGAATCTAAGGAAGAGCAGGATCCAAATCGGTGCTGTGAATTCGATTAGGAGCGCCGTACCGAGATAGATGCGGCTGATAGCCACGAAATAGAGCGCCTGAACCAGAATGACTCCAACAAGCCCGAAAGCAATCAACCACTTCACTTCACCTTTTTTAGCCGGAAGCGCGCTTCGATTGAAGAGCAAGAAGAAGATGATCAAGATGACGAAGGTGCCACCACTTCGTGCTTGGGTGAGGCGCCAGGGTGACATGCCCTCAGCGAGGACGACTTTTGCGACTACGCCATTGAAGGCGAAGCTAATTGCGCCGAGAATGAGGAAAATCTCGCCCTTGAGGTTTCGAAGCACCCGCGCACTCTAGCCGTTACTCATTCGATAGCTTGATTTTGCGGATCCTTTGAGAACCGGAGTGCGTTCTAGAACGAAGCCTCCGCCAAATCCATCAGAGAGCCATCTTCTGCTTCAAGGATCTTGCGATCCGCAGTGATATGAGGCAAGACATGAGAGACGAAATACTTCGCTGCAGCGACTTTGCCAGCGTAGAACTCCTTATCTTTTCCATCAAGTCGACTCATCGCGATCTCTGCCTGTCTCAGCAGTAACCAGGCGATCACGACATCACCAACTGCCATGAGAAGCCTTGATGTATTGAGACCAATCTTGTAAAGCTCGGTGACTTTCTCTTGAGATCCCATCGCATGTCCAACAAGAGTTGAGATCATGGTGCCAACTTCTTGCAACGCTTTGCCAAATGCTTGTTTCTCTTCGGCGAGCGCTCCACCTGAGGTGGCAAAGGCGGTCATCTCTGCCGAGATCTTTCCGATTGCCTGCCCTTGATCTTTAACAATCTTTCGGAAGAAGAAATCCAATCCTTGAATCGCAGTCGTACCTTCATAGAGAGTGTCGATCTTTGCATCACGGACATACTGCTCAAGCGGCCAATCCATAGTGAAACCAGATCCACCGAATGTTTGAAGCGATTCGGTACCAAGAAGCACCCAAGACTTCTCGCTGCCATAGCCTTTGACGATTGGAAGCAGGAGATCATTGAGTGCATCTAAAGATTTCAATTCATCCGCTGGCATTCCATCCGCTTGTCCCATAGCGATCGCATCTTGGATCGATGCGGTGTAGAGGACGAGCGCTCGCATTCCTTCCGAGTAAGCCTTCTGCACCATTAGCGAGCGACGGACATCTGGGTGCTGGATGATTCGAACTCGTGGGCTTGATTTATCGGTCATTGTGGTCATATCTGGGCCTTGGACCCGAGTCTTGGCGTATTCCAAAGCATTTCGATACCCGGCCGAGAGAGTCGCTATCGCCTTCGTACCCACCATCATTCGCGCAAATTCAATGATCTTGAACATCTGAGCGATACCGTCATGGACTTCACCCAAGAGGTAACCGACAGCTGGCTCTTTCTCACCGAGATTCATCTCGCATGTAGCGGAGATGTTGAGCCCCATCTTGCTCTCGATATTGGTGACGTAGACGCCATTTCGCTTTCCAATCGCACCCGATTCCAAATCGAAGTGAAACTTAGGAATCAGGAAGAGTGAGAGTCCTTTGGTACCAGGTCCATGTCCTTCTGGGCGAGCCAATACAAAGTGAATGATGTTTTCGTAGATATCTGCATCACCCGAAGTGATGAAACGTTTGGTTCCAGTGATGTGCCAGGTTCCGTCACTCTGCTTGACTGCTTTACTTCTTCCTGCACCGACATCTGAACCTGCATCAGGTTCGGTCAGCATCATGGTCGCGCCCCAGGCACGATCGACCATATGTTTTGCAATCTTCTTCTGATAATCAGTGCCCAACATATAGGCGACATAAGAGAACGAAAAACCAGATGCATAGAGATGTACTCCCGGATTTGAACCAAGAACCATCTCTGCAATCGCCCAACGCACTGAAGGGGGAATAAGTGTTCCGCCTAACTCTGCCGGCACATCGATTTTGCCCCAGTCACCATCAACATAAGCTTTGTAAGATTTCTTGAAACTCTCTGGAAGAGTCACATCACCTGTTGCTTTGTCGAGCACCGCCCCCACACGATCGCCTTCGATGAACGATGCTGCAAGATCGTTCTCGGTCAATCGCTTCATCTCTTCTAGCATTCCCATCGCAGTCTCTCGATCGAGGTCTGCGTAGATGGATTTGCCGAGAATCGAGTCGCGACCGAGAAGGTCGAATAGACAGAACTCGATATCTTTGAGATTTGCGCGGTAATGGCTCATGGGCAAAGAATGCTACCGATGAGTAACTTACGCAAGATGGGCTCGCAGAGCCATTTTGGAGCGGGCGACGGGAATCGAACCCGCGCTGTCAGCTTGGGAAGCTGACGTGATGCCATTTCACTACGCCCGCGTGTGGAAGTGGTCAAAGAATAGGTCTGAAAGGTAGGTTCGCCAACCATGTTGCTCAGCGACCGAGATATCAAAAGTGAAGTCGCCTCAGGGCGCGTCGGGATTGATCCATTTCAAGTGGAGATGGTTCAACCTTCCTCAGTCGATGTCCGACTCGACCGCTTCTTTCGCGTCTTTGAGAATCATCGCTATTCCGAGATCGACCCTTCGACCGAACAACCTGACCTGACCCGAGAGGTAGAGGTCGGCCCCGAAGAACATTTCATCCTTCATCCAGGTGAATTTGTCCTGGCTAGCACTTATGAAGTGATCACCTTGCCACATGACATTGCCGGTCGCCTTGAGGGTAAATCATCACTTGGCCGCCTTGGTCTTCTCACCCATTCAACCGCTGGTTTCATCGATCCAGGATTCTCGGGGCATATCACCCTAGAACTTTCGAATGTCGCCAACCTTCCAGTCAAACTCTTTCCTGGAATGAAGATCGGCCAACTCTGTCTCTTCAAACTCTCATCAAACGCTGAGTATCCTTACGGCTCGGCAATCTACGGTTCGCGCTATCAAGGACAGCGCGGGCCAACGCCAAGCAAATCTTGGCTCAACTTCCATAAGACTAAGATTCGATAGCGCTACTGCGAACCCAGGTCTCTTGGGCCCGGTTTGAAATATTCTGTAAGCAGAGAGCGTTGAGAGGTCACTATGGAATTCATAATCGGACTTGGAGTAGTTGCGCTCATCGCCTTCTACCTCATCGCGCAATACAACAAGTTGATTCGCCTCAACATCGGTGTGGATGAGGCCTTCGCACAGATCGAAGTGCAGTTGAAACGCAGAGCTGATCTCATCCCTAATCTCGTCGAGACCGTCAAGGGATATGCCTCGCATGAACGCGAAGCATTTGAAAGAGTCACTGAGGCGAGGGCAAAGGCAAATAGCGCTTCCGGCGTCCATGATGTCGCGGCAGCGGATAACATGCTTACTAGCGCGCTTCGCCAACTCTTTGCTGTGGCCGAGGCTTATCCAGATCTCAAAGCCTCAGCCAATTTCATCCAACTCCAAGAGGAGCTCTCGACCACTGAGAACAAGGTGGCATTTGCCCGTCAGTTCTACAACGACTCGGTACGAACTCTCAATACCGCAGTGAAGACGATCCCCTCTTCCTTCTTCGCACCGCTTGCCAAAGTCGGTGAACGCGAGTTCTATGAAGTCGATGATCCAACTACCCGAAACGCAACAAAAGTCTCGTTCTAGTTTGCTTCGATGACTTCGTTTCGTGCGCTTCAAAGCGCCAATCGACGCAAGACGCTCTTGCTACTCCTCGCTTTTGGGGTCTTGATCTGGGTAGTCAGTTACTCGGCAATGAGTTATTTCGGTGGCGGCGGAATCGGAGTGATTCCAATTGCTGTCGCTATCTCCTTGATCACCGTCTGGGGCTCTTACTACGCCTCTGACAAGTTAGTTATCCGTATGACTGGCGCACAAGTGATCAGTGAGAGTGATAACCCGCGTCTTTTTGCTCTGGTGCAAGAAGTCTGTATCGCCTCAGGGCTTCCGATGCCAAAGGTTGCAATCGTTCTTGATTCCGCGCCTAATGCATTCGCTACCGGCCGAGATCCAAACCATGCCCTGATTGCCTTTACTACTGGAATTCTGGAGGCAATGGATCGCGAAGAATTACAAGGTGTAGTTGCACATGAGATGGCTCATGTCGCTAATCGCGACACCTTGGTTTCAGCTGTGGCTGCGACAACAGCGGGTGCAATCGCATTGATCAGTGATTTCTTGATGCGGATGCTCTGGTTTGGCGGGAGACGAGAGAGAAGTGAGAGCAATCCGCTGGTACTCCTCTTCTCATTTATCGTCATCCTGCTTGCTCCGCTTGCTGCGATGATGCTTCGTTCTGCGATTTCTCGCAGAAGAGAATCCCTTGCTGATGCGACTGCGGTCGAGTTCACACGAAATCCAACGGGACTTCGCAAAGCCCTTGAAGTGCTTGCTCGCGATTCGACAGTAGTACAAGCACGATCAACCGCGGTTGCTCATGTATGGATTGAATGCCCACTAGATTCGAAGGCAGTCTCTAAGCTCTTTGCAACCCACCCACCGATTCATGAGCGGATAGAGACGCTTAGAAAACTAGAAGGCGGCGCCCTCTAACAATCTCCTAGTTCACACTCTTATCGATCGGAAAGTGGAGAGTGAATGTTGAGCCAACTCCCACTCTTGAATCGACTGTGACTTGCCCACCATGGGCCTGCATCACGGCCTTAACGATCGATAAGCCAAGCCCACTTCCCTCACTCTTTCGAGTCCGAGAGCGCGATGAATCGGCGCGGTAGAAACGCTCGAAGATTCTCTCTAGATCAGCGCTCTCGATGCCAGGTCCATTATCAGTGACTTCAATTCTCGTCTCATCTTCTAACTGCGTGAGAGACACCTGAATCGAACTCCCAGCAGGTGTGTGATTGCGGGCATTTTCTAGCAGATTCGCCACCACTTGGTAGATGCGGTTTCGATTGCCGAGCGTGAATGTCTCTTCATCCGGTAAGTGAATCGAAATCACATGGTCGGGGCTCGATGCTCGGGCAGACTCTGCTGCCGACTCAATCAACTCATTGAGATTGACTGGATTTCGCTCAATCTCAGGTGATTGATCCAACCGAGCGAGTAAAAGCAAATCCTCGACCAAGGTCCCCATCCGAATTGATTCATCTTCGATTCGCGCAATAAGTTCTCGAGTCTTCTCTTCTCCGGTTATTGCACCTTGGCGATGGAGTTCTGCAAAACCACGGATGGCTGTCAGTGGAGTGCGAAGCTCATGGCTTGCATCGGCAACGAATCTTCGTAGCCTCTCCTCGCTCTTGACTCGAACTGCGAAAGATTCCTCGATACGAGATAACATCTGATTGAGTGAGCCAACCAGGCGTCCAACTTCAGTCTCTGGTTTCGCATCAGGCAGACGTGCCGAGAGATCTCCCTCTGCGATAGCTTCGGCTGTACTTTCGACAGCGGCAAGGGGCTTAAGACTTATCGTTATTGCGCGACGTGATAGGACAATGATCAAGATCAATGTCGCCACGCCGATAAGGAGCATCAAGTACTGAAGCCTTGCGATGCTGTCATCTACATCTTCCAGCGAGATGGATGCGATGACAATCCCTACTCGAGAAGGCAACTCAAGTGCAAGGACTCGGTAATGCGCATCCTTTGAATCAAAGGTGAATGGAACGCCATAGGAATCTCGATCCAGTACGCGATCTAAGGCGATTTCGATTTTGCTGGCGCTGAGATCTCCGCCAATCGAGCCGAGAATTCGCCCTTGAAAATCAATCAATGTGAGCGCCGCCGCGGTTGGCACGCCACGTAGCGGCTCTAATGGGCGAAATGGCTTCCCGGCATCTGCCCCTTCCTCCACCTCGATTCCAGCGCGATCTAGGCGGAGAAGAGAACTTTCAACGATAGTCGTTAGTTGAGAATCAACTTCCTGCATCAAGAATGTTCGATACGCACTTTGTGCCAATATCCCAGAGAGAAGGAACCCCAACGCGGCAAGAAGCGAGACTCCTAGAACGAGCCGATTCTTTAGAGTCCACTCACGTGTGTCGAGTGAAACCTGAGGAAAGCGCATCTAGCGGATTCTACGCTCTAGGCGGGCGCATCACTTCTTTGCTGGAAGACGCATTCGATATCCAACGCCACGCACGGTATGAATCAGCGCTGGTTCATAGATATCAATCTTCTTTCGAAGATAGGAGATGTAGGTTTCCACGATTCCGGCATCACCGCGAAAATCGTATTGCCATACATGATCGAGAATCTGAGACTTACTGACAACGCGATCTGCATTGATCATGAGATATCGCAAGAGGATGAATTCGGTGGGAGATAGTTCAATCAGGTTTCCTGCGCGCCTAACTTCATGAGTTGCTTCGTTTAGTTCTAGATCTGCAAATCGCACAACCTCTTCATCGTCATTGAGTGGTGTGGCGCTAGTTCGTCGTAGCAACGCGCGAAGTCTCAAAACTAATTCTTCGAGGCTGAAAGGCTTGGTGACGTAATCATCGCCTCCGAGAGTGAGACCTTTGATCTTGTCTTCTGTCGCATCCTTTGCAGTGAGAAACAGCACTCCGACATCCTGGCCTTCGGCACGGAGCCGCTTGCAGACTTCGAAACCATCGAGATCGGGGAGCATCACATCGAGAATCAAGGCATGTGGTTTGAAGGACTCTGCCTGCTTGAGCGCTTCTGCGCCTGTGGCGGCAGTCCTCACATCGAATCCCACGAATCTAAGTCCAGTAGAGATGAGATCGCTGATGCTCTTCTCGTCATCGACGACGAGCACTCGTTGATCCAAAGTCGCTGTTGGTGTTGTCATCTTCTCGCCTCACTTCCTTAGCCTCACGCCCACTTTGATGGGTGTTTCCTTCGATGTTTCCTTGGGGGTTCCCAAGTGGAGGCGAGCATCCCCTGAGAATCTGGGGGTTTGCTGAGAAGGGAGTGAATCCTAGGGGAGAGGTTTTAGGCCTTCTTCACCGAATTAAGTAGCGCCTGGGCAACATCGAGAACCTCCACATCGGCCCCACGCCCGGTGACCCCGTCTGAGACCATGACCCGACAGAAGGGGCAACCAACGGCGACTTGAGCGGCGCCAGTATCGATCGCTTCATCGACCCGATTGAGATTGATTCGAGTCCCAAGTTTCTCTTCCATCCACATTCTTCCACCGCCTGCGCCACAGCAGAAGGATCGCTCTTTGTTGCGAGGCATTTCCACGAACTCTGCGCCGGTCGAGGCAAGAAGTTCTCGTGGTGGTTCGTAGATTTGATTGTGACGACCGAGGTAACAAGGATCGTGATAGGTGAGTTTCTTGGAATCACTCTTTGGTACTGGCTTTAACTTTCCTTCACGAACAAGTTGATTGAGAAGTTGTGTGTGATGGACCATCTCGAATGAGAACCCACTCTGGCGATAATCACGACCAATCGTGGTGAAGCAGTGCGGACAAGTGACCACTACTTTCTTCACACCACGATCACCAAAGACTTCATTTAAGGTCTCTATATTCTCCTTCGCGAGGATTTGATAGAGGAATTCATTTCCTGCGCGACGAGCAGGATCGCCGGTGCAGGTCTCGCGTTTGCCGAGAACACCGAATGAAACACCTGCCATATAAAGAAGCTCGGCTACTGCCTTTGTTGTCTTCTTCGCTCGCTCTTCAAATGCACCAGCGCAACCTACCCAGAAGAGATATTCGACATCATCAGGAATCGTTCCTTCGATCTTTCTGATTGGGAAGTCACATTCGCCAATCCAGGCATCACGGTCTACTCGATTAGCCCCCCATGGGTTGCCTGTCTTCTCAAGATTTCGAAACGTTCCACCGAGTTCACTTGGGAATTCTGATTCGACGAGTACCTGAAATCTTCGCATATTGACGATGTGATCAACATGCTCGATATCAACCGGACACTCATTGACGCATGCGCCACAGGTGGTGCATGACCATAAGACATCGTGACTAATCGCTGCGCCCTCTGGTTCAGCGACTGCGCCGACTATCGGACGGTCCGCGGAAGTTGAGACCTTGGTGAGTGCGTGGTCTCGCATCGCCATAATCAAGAGCTTCGGGCTGAGTGGTTTCTCGGTATGCCATGCCGGACATTGCGATTGGCATCGGCCGCACTCAGTGCAGCTAGCCATATCAAGAAGACCCTTCCATGAGATATCGGAGGATTTTCCGATTCCGAAGATGTCGTCTTCTTTAGGATCTTCGAAATCAATTGGCTTTCCATGCGAGAGCATTTCCGGGAGCGCACCGAGTGTGGGCGTGCGACCCGGATCCCGCTTGAAGTAGATGTTGAACGGTGCAAGAAATCGATGCCAAGCAACTCCCATGGTGAGATTTGATGCAATAACGATAAACCAGAGCATCGAGACAAAAATCTTGATGGAGGCAATGAGGGTGATAAGAGCCTCGACGGTGAGTTGATCCATCTTTGAGAATGCGAGAACTGCTGGCATCGAGAGGGCATAGTTCCAATCGAAACTATCGACCCCGGCGAGCGCACCTTCCAGCCCGCGAAGAGTTATGACGCAGAAGACAATCGCCAGAATTACTGCTTCGACAAAGTAGGCCTTCCATTGACCAGATCCATAGAAGCGAGATCTTCTTCCTGGGCGAAAGATTCGCGTGACCTGTCTGATTCCAATCAGCGCGACTATTCCTATTCCAGTTAACCAAGCGATGGCATCGACGAATAATTCATAGCCAACAAAGGTCCCAATAATAGGGAGATGAAACGTGGGCGAGATGGTCTGTCCATAAGCCGTGATCAAAGTTCCAAGGAGAGCAACGAAGCCGATCATGACAAACCAGTGAGCGATGCCGCTGACAGTGAAGTTGAGCATCTTGCTATGACCAAAAATTTCTCGAAGCGTCCTACGTAATCGAAGCGAGCGATCACCTCGCCTCGTGGGATCGCTTTGACCACGCTTGAACCACGAGATCAACGTTTTGAGTCGAAGCAGAAAGAAGGAAATGCCAAAAAGGGTTGCGAGGTATGCGACCCAACTCATCGCATAAGGAAAGAGGCCTAGCGGATCGGGATTCATGCGGTAAGGGTAGGGCTGAAGAAGTTATCCACAGGGTTTTCCACCAGTGTGGAGAGTTACATCAGTGTGATTCGCCTGGCTTAGCGCCAGCGGGTGGCCAACGTGAAGCCGACCCCAATAAACCCAAAACCAACGAGCATGTTCCAAGCGCCAATCCCAGGGATCGGAAAGCTGGTCTCAGTCATATAGAAGACAACGATCCACGCGAGCCCGATGAGGAATGCGCTGAGCATCACCGGAACAAGCCACTTGGGACTCTCAACCGACTCATCTAGGGGTGCGATCTCTACCGCAGCGGGTCGATCCTTCTTCTTCTTACGTTTCCGTGACTCTGGCATGGGTGAAGGCTACACGCTTAGGGGAGGATTTCCATATGCCAGGGGCTCGCTTGAGTATCGCAATCATCGATAACCGCGATTCATTTGTCTTCAATCTTTCGCGATACCTTGAAGAGCTCGGTGCCAGCACCACTCACTATGAAAATACTATTCGCCCCACCGCGCTCGCCGACTTCGATGCGATCTTAATCTCCCCGGGTCCTGGGACGCCTGAACAAGCAGGCAGATCTATAGAGATTGTTCAGTGGGCAAGTGAAATCAACAAGCCGCTCTTGGGTGTCTGTCTCGGTCATCAAGTGATTGCGCGAGCGTTTGGGTGTGAAGTAAGTGGTGCGCCGAGACTTGTTCATGGGTATACATCAATCATTGAACACCAAGGTCAAGGAATCTTTGCGGAACTTCCATCTCCCTTCAATGGAACTAGGTATCACTCACTAGCGGTTCGCGAGCTCACTCCACCACTCTTTGTTACGGCGCGGAGTGAGGATGGAGCGATTATGGGATTGCAACATGAATCTTTGCCGATTCACGGAGTGCAATTCCATCCGGAATCAATACTTACTGAGTACGGGCATCAACTCTTGAAGAATTGGCTTGACCTAATCTAACTCTATTTTAATTGGAATTTAATTTTAGAGAGGTGAAATATCACCGAGTATCGCGCATTTAAGGTGGTGTGCCCTCTTCAGTGTTTGATTGATTTTCGGGCGTATTGATCGTCACGGTGACGAAACTCCCAAGAGTTCTTGCCTCTCCTGCAGCAGGAGCCTGTGCGATGACTATTCCTTCTGGTTGTGCCGGGTCGAATGCTTCGATAAAGCGGACGAGGAAGCCTGCCTGCGTCAAAGTTGTCTGGGCTTGAATCTTGCTTGAACCAAGGAGATCAGGCACCTTGACATTCCCACTAGCAATTTCAAGCGTCACACTGCTTCCTGCAGGAAGGGTGGTTCCGGGCTCTGGCAAGATCTTTATTACTGAACCAGGACTTAACTCCGAATCCACTTGGATAGTTCTTGCGACTAGGAGTCCTGCGCTATTGAGCAGAGCGCGAGCCTCTTCCAAACTCTTTCCAATAATGTCAGTCGGTACCACGCTCTCACCGCGTCCATCAGAGAGTGTGAGTGTGATCGAACTTCCTGATGTGACGCGCGCGGTCGCTACCGGCAACTGTGCGGCAACCCTGTCTTTTGGAATTCTCGGGTTTGGTGCCCGTTCAATCGTAACTGTGAAATCTTGAAGGAGCTCCCTCGCTTCACTCTCAGTCAATCCCACCACATTGGGAACGGTAATAATCGAAGAACTCTTTCCACCAAAGATAAAGATGCCAGCGATAGAAAGCCCAACGAGTGCAAGAGCGCTGATTACGATGAGATTCCGGCGCGATACTCTACTTCGTGGAATTTCGGTTGTGATTGCCTCGCCTCTTCCAAGTTTCACGAGATCAGTAGCCATTGCAGTAGCACTTTGATATCGATGGTCTGGATTCTTGGCGAGCGCAACCGTCAAGAAGTCATCAACAGCAACGGGCAAAGTTGGTTGAAGTTGCGTAGCTTTAGTGAGTTCTGCCGAGACATGTTGGTAGGCGATTGCTACCGGAGTCTCACCGGTAAATGGTGGGCGCCCAGTCAAGAGTTCATAGAAGACACAGCCGACTGCATAGAGATCACTCCTAGCATCAGCGCTACTTCCAGTCGCTTGTTCTGGCGCAAGGTATTGCTCCGTACCGACGA
>Ga0194119_10004481_pt1 | contig 21582 bp, 17 predicted proteins | sample TA2MahC100mmetaG_FD_148620 | JGI IMG/M metagenome (GOLD analysis project Ga0194119, IMG submission 148620) | Freshwater microbial communities from Lake Tanganyika, Tanzania - TA2015018 Mahale Deep Cast 100m | ecosystem: Environmental > Aquatic > Freshwater > Lake | place: Tanzania: Lake...
ACCCTCCCACCTGCCCGGCCGTGTTCATGCACGCGCTGACCACGCCGGCGTTGGGACCCGCAATGTCCAGGCACGTCGCCCAGGCCGCGCCGAGGCAGAACACGCTCCAGCCGGCGGCGACCGCCAGCAGCAGCGCCGCGGTGGCCGGGTCCTGCGCCAGCGCGCCGGTAATCGTAAACAGAGCTGCGAAGACAAACGCCGAGCCACCCGTCAGCCCGCGCCCAAGACGGAGTCCAAAGCGAACGGTCAACTTGTCGGTGGCGATGCCGCCGGTGAGATCGGCAATCATACAGGCCACCATCGGCGCGCCGGCGAAGAGGCTCAGTGCCGTGGAGGAGAAGCCGCGCACGCGCTCCAGGTACGTCGGCATCCAGGTCAGGTAGAAGTAGAAGCCATAGGTCTGGACAAAGTACATTAGGCACAGCAGCCAGACGTTGCGGGATCGCAGAATCGCTGCCCACGGAACCTGCCGCAAATCGTGCGAGCCCTCGGGCGCGCGCCCCTGGGTAATGTGGGCCAGCTCTTCCGGACTGACCTCCGCGTGCTCGGACGGATCGTCGCGAAACCATCGGTACCAGAGCAGGGCCCATACGAATCCAACCGAGCCGAAGATCACGAAGACGCCGCGCCAGGACACGTATTGGAGCAGCATTTGAATCAGCAGCGGCGTGTAGGCCGCGCCAAAGTGCGCGCCCATGAAGAAGATACCTTGCGTGGTGCCGCGTTCGGTCACCGGAATCCACTTCGAGAAAGTCTTCGCGGCGTTCGGCCACGCGCCCGCCTCCCCGACTCCGAAGAGAAAGCGGATGGCCAGCAGCGACGCGTAGTTGAAGGCGGAAGCCGTGGCGATCGTGAACGCGCTCCACCAACTGACGATGCGCATCAGTACGCGCCGTGTTCCAACGCGGTCGCCCCACCACCCGGTGGGAATTTCAAAAACGCCGTACGCGAACGTGAATGCGCTGAACACCCAGCTCATTTGGACGTCGGTCAGTTCGAGGTCGTGGGCTACCAGCCGCGCCATGTTGGCGATGGCGACGCGATCCATATATGTGATCGCGGCCAGTGCGACACAAAAGCCGACGACCCGGAACCGTACGTGGGACATCGAACGATTCTACTTTGCTTTTGGGTGCGCCTTGTCGTAGACCGCCATCAAATCGCTCAGCGCTACATGCGTGTACCGCTGCGTGGTCGAGAGCTGCGCGTGCCCCAGCAACTCCTGAATCGCGCGAAGGTCGGCCCCGTCGCTGAGCAGGTGGGTGGCGAAGGCATGGCGCAGGGTGTGCGGATGCAGTCCGCCGTCGCCGGCGATCATCCGCGCATAAAAGCGCACGATGCCATCGATGCCGCGAACGCTAAGCCGGCGTCCGCGAAAGTTCACGAACACGGCCGGCTCTCCGGTATTGGCCTCGCGCACTGCCAGGTAGCGCGTAAGCGATTCGGCCGCCTTGGAGCCGTAGGGCACCTGGCGCTCTTTGTTTCCCTTGCCTCGCACCCGCAGCCACTTTTCTCCGGTGTCGATATCGGTAAGGTTCAGCCCCGAAAGCTCGCTGATGCGCAGTCCGCAGCCATACAGGAACTCGAAGATGGCGCGGTCCCGCTCCGGGAACGGCCGCTCCAGCTTCGCTTCGGTGATGTTATCGACCAGATGGTTCAACTGCTCCGGCGTTGGTACTTTCGGCAACGACTGCGGCATCTTCGGGAGCAGGAGCAACTTGGCCGGATTCTTGCGGAGGGTCCCAGCGACCATCGCGTGCCGGAACAGCGCGCGGACGGCAGCGATCTTCCGCCGGATGCTGGCCGGCGTCAGCCGCTGCCCGTGCAGAGCCGAAACCCACGCGCGCAATTGGGGCAGCTCAATGTCCCTCAACGCCGCGTTCCCGGCAAATTCGGCGAACTGGCGAAGGTCCGACTCGTAGTTGCGCAGCGTATGCGCGGAGCGATTTTCGCGCCACAGCGTCTCCAGAAACCGGTCGATTTCAGCGGACAGCGAGCTCATGCCGTTCCCACTGTTCTAACGCCGCGCCGGCCCGCCGGCACACTTCGGCGTGCCGCGCGGCCTTGTCGCGTTTCAACTTCTTGCGCGTCTCCTCGTCGAGCTTTGGCAACAGATCGAAGGTGATGTTCGCCGGCTGATAGTTCTCCGGATCGGCGCCGGTAATGTAATGGCACAACGAGCCCAGCGCCGTAGCGCGCGGCAGCGCCCTGGGTTCACCGCCGCGCGCGAGCGCCGCGGCGTGCGTTCCGGCCATCCAGCCTGTAGCGATCGATTCGACGTACCCTTCCACGCCCGAGATCTGGCCCGCAAAGAAGATGCGCGGATCGGAACGGAGCTGAAGCGTAGGCAGCAGGCAGGACGGCGCGTTGATGTAGGTATTGCGGTGGATCTGGCCGTAACGGACGAAACGGGCGTTCTCCAACCCGGGGATCAAGCGAAACACGCGCGCCTGCTCGCCAAAACGCAGGCTGGTTTGGAAGCCGACTAAATTAAACGAATCGGCGCGCAAATTTTCCGCTCGCAGTTGGACCGCGGCGTAGGGCCAGCGGCCGGTGCGCGGGTCGGTCAAACCCACCGGCTTCATGGGTCCGAATCGCAGCGTGTCCGGCCCGCGGCGGGCGATCTCCTCCACCGGCAGGCAGGATTCGAAGTATGGCGTCTTGTCTTCCGGAATGTGGGGTTGATAGGAACTGGCCTCCTGCAGCGCAGCCAGAAAGCGCTCGTACTCTTCCTTGTTCATCGGGCAGTTCACGTAGTCGTCGCTTCCGTCGAGCGACTTTCCCCAACGGGACGCGCGGAACGCAATGGAGCCGTCGATCGAGTCCGCCTCGACAATCGGACTGATCGCGTCGTAGAAGTAGAGCCGTTCCCGCCCGGTGATCCGTGCGATGCCGGCCGCCAAAGCATCGGAGGTGAGCGGGCCCGTGGCGATCACCACAATTCCGGCCGCAGGTATCGTGGCCGCCTCTTCGCGCACGATCTCGATATTTGGATGCGCACCGATTCGCCCGGTGACCAGGTTCGCGAACACCTCCCGGTCCACGGTCAAGGCGTGGCCGGCCGGCACCCGCGCCTCGGCCGCCGCCTCCAACAGCAGGCTGCCCAGTGCACGCAGCTCCCGCTTCAACTGCCAGGGTGCGGAATTCTCCGATTCGCTCTTGAGTGAATTGCTGCACACAAGCTCCGCCAAGCTGCCTGTCCGGTGCGCGGAGGTGGCGCGCGCCGGCCGCATTTCGTACAACCGGACCTGCAAACCGGCCTCGGCCAACTGCCAGGCGGCCTCCGAGCCGGCCAAGCCTCCACCGAGTACCGCGATCGAATCGCTCACTCTTCGATTGTAACGGCGCCGTCCCGCACCAGCCGTATTTTCCCATCTGGCAGATCGGGGTCTTGCGGCCACCGGGACCCAAAGCGCTTAAAAATACCGGTTTTGGCGCTTAGCCGCCGAAACGCTCAGCGTGCATCCGGATGCAGTATCCATCGGTCATGCCGGCGATATAGTCGCAGATCACCACGTGGGCCGGCCGGGTGCGCGCTTCGTCCCGGTACCCTTCGGGCAGACGATCGGGATCCGCAACGAAATAGTTGAACAGATCCCCGATCATTCCTACGGAGCGCTCGCGGTCGGCCTTCAATTCCTTGGAGTGGTAGACGCGCTTGCGCAGAAACTGCTTCAATTGCTTCCCGGTCTCCGCCGGGTCCGCCGTCAGCCGGGCCAGTCGCTCCGGGTGCTGCCGGACATCGGCCACGGTTTCCACGCCGGCGGCCCGGCACGCGTCCACAGTGCCGTCCACGAATCCAGTGACCAGAAGGTCGATTAGCAGTCGCAACGCCTCCTGAAACTGCACACGCTCCGGCACCGCGGGGTACATCGATTCCACAGAATCGAACAGCTCACCCCAGGCCGGCACCGCCTTGGCGACATCGGCGAGAGGGAACAGGCCCGCCTGCTGCGCGTCGTCGAGGTCGGCGGCCGAATAGGCGATCTCGTCGGCGATGTCGATCAATTGGGCTTCGATGGGCGGCCGTTGTTCGGGAAGGTACTCGTCGAGCTCCGGATTCGCCCCCGGCGTCAGATCCCGTGAGTGCTTGACAATCCCTTCGCGCAGTTCGAACGTCAGGTTTAATCCGGGAAACCGGGCGTAGCGCTGCTCGAAGTGTTCGACGATGCGAAGGGCGTGGATGTTGTGATCGAACGTCCCGCCGAATCGCGCCATTTGCGCCGCCAACTCCTCCTCACCGGAATGGGCGAACGGGGGATGCCCAATGTCGTGCACCAGCGCCAGCGCCTCGGTCAGATCGGGGTCCAGGCCCAGAGCCAGCGCCACGGTCCGGGCCAGTTGCGCCACCTCAATCGAGTGCGTCAGCCGGTTTCGGAAGTGGTCCGAAATCCCCTGTGTAAAGACTTGGGTCTTGTTCTCCAGCCGCCGGAAAGCGCGCGTGTGAATCACGCGGTCGCGATCCCGCTGGAAGTCGTTTCGATACGGGTGCCGCAACTCCGGAAACCGGCGGCCGCGCGACATCTCCGGACGCAACCGGAGAAACGCAATGGGGCCGGCCGTGTTCACGGGTTATTTCGGGCTAATCGGGCCGGGCCGGGTTTCGCCGTAAGCGGTGATGGCCCAGCGGCTGACCGACGGGCGGGTGCTCAACTGGCGGAGCGGTTCAAGCATCTTTCGAGCCTCATCGGGCTTGGTTTGTCCAATGACTTTCGCGAGTTCAATCTGCGCGTTCTCCTTCGAAACCAGCGCGGTCGGATGATCCGCCAAATAACGGAGGTGTTTTTCGGCCTCCGCTGGCTTCGCCTGCCGGATATAGAGTTGTGCCAGAGAGAAGCGGGCGAGCGAGGCGATATCGCCGGATCCGTCGACCGCCTTCAGCCATTGTTTCTCCGCTTCGGCCAGTTTGCCCTGATCGGAGTAGCTGATACCGAGAAAATAGTCGCCGATCGTGCCCTCTTCCTTGCCGGAGTACTTGGCCGACAGATCCGCGAAGGACTTGGTGACGGCAGCCTCTTTTTCCGCCTGCGTCGGATAGGTCTTGACGTAGGGGGAGGCGCCGGCGGGACCGATCGACGCCTGGTGATCGTCAATCGCCCGGCGCAACGCCAACTGGCGCTCGTCGGCCTGCTTGTTCATCCACCAATATCCACCGGCCGCGAGGGCAATCACCGCAAGGGCGATGGACCCGTAAAGCGTCACCTGATTTTTATGTTGTTTCGCGTAGTCGAGGGAATGTACGACTTCCTCTACGAACGCGTCGTGCTTGAGTGCTTCTCGTTCCTGCTTATCCACGACAGCTCCAAACTGACTAGGATAGCACTCAGACCGGTTCGATCTCTACAAGCGTGACCCAGAACACTCCGTCCATGCCTTGAAACGCCATCCGGTCGTTCCGGTTCGTTCCGCAGACTCGCACTGAGTAGCTCGCCCCTTCGACGACGCTCGGGATCGAGAGCGTCGACCCGGGGGGCAGCACGGACTTCAGGTTTCCGCCGATCATGTTGACCAGCTCGCCCATCGCGTCGCAGACATCGTCGTTGTACTCTCCGGGCCTAGGAATACGCATCAGCCGCGACGTGAACTCAAAGGCCATTTGAAATGGGCACTCGACAATAACGGCACCCTGCCACGACCCGGCGAAGAACACCGAACACGTGATCCGGTCTTTCGATGGCTCGTAGGAAATTTGGACGGGCTCGCATTCGTACGAGGACATCGTTAGCAGGACATCCTGGACAATGCGGGCCGTTTCTAATTCGTAAGCGTCTACGTTCAGTATGGAACTCATGAATTCTTCCGATCGTTAGGTATGCGTGTAAAAGGAGGTGCCGCCAAAGACGGCGCGCTGGTACGCGTCGTCGATATTCAAGGTCGTTTCCGCGGTGCCCAAGATCAGGTGCGCTCCCGGCTCCATGACTCCGCGGATCTCCTTGAGAATTTTCTTCTTCGTCTCTAAGTCGAAGTAAATCAGGACGTTCCGGCACAGCACCAGGTCGAATTTCCCAAGCGCCCGAAGCGGGGATCGCATGTCGAATTGTTGAAAGGAGACGATCGGCCGGAGACGGTCATTGATCTGCCAGTCCAGACCGGCCCTGGTGAAGTACTTCACAAGGTACTTGGCCGGCATTCCTCGGTTGACCTCGATTTGGAGGTACTTGCCGGCCGTGGCTTTGTCGAGAATTTGACGATTCAAATCGGTCCCAAGGATTTGCAGATTCCAGCCGGACAGGCCCATTTCCAGCAGCAGCATGGCCAGGCTATACGCCTCCTGTCCGCTGGACGCGGCGGCGGACCAGATACGAATGCGCTTGGACTCCTGCTTGGCCTTGATCATTGCTGGCAGGACCTCTTTTTGCAGCGCCTCGAACACCGGCATATCCCGGAAAAACAGCGTTTCGTTGGTCGTTAGAGCCTCAATCACCTGCCGCTTGATCGGGGTCGCCGTTGTGGCGCGAAGCAGCCGGCACAGGTCGTTCAACGTTCCAAGGCTATTTTCCTTCACGATCGGCTGGAGACGGGAGACCAACAAGTAGGACTTATTCGGATCGATGACAATACCGGATTCCTGATGGATGTATGTCTGAAGAAACGAGTAGTTGTCCGCTGAGATGGCGGTATCGACACTGACGGCGCCGGTGACTACGGTTTGCATTCGCTCTGTTTCCTCAATCCCTTAAATTTGTTCGATAATTTGGCTCGCGACTCCGCGCAAATCGCAGACGTAATCGGCAAGCCCCTCCCGCACAACGAAGCCCGGCATGCCCCACACCACGCTCGACGCCTCATCCTGGGCGATCACGGTGCTCCCCTTCGAGCGAAGTTCCCGTATGCCCGCCAACCCGTCCTGCCCCATGCCGGTCAGGATGACTGCGATTGTCGCGCCGTCGTAAAACTTAGCAGCTGAGCGGAAAAGCACGTCCACCGCCGGACGGCAGGAATTCTCCATCGGATCCTGATTCAGGCGAAGGACTGGGGCCTTCAAGTCCCCTTCAATCGCCATGTGATAGTTCCCCGGCGCGATATAGGCGACACCCGGACGAACGGCCATGCCCTCCGCACCTTCGACGACTTTGATCTTGCTGGTGGACTGCAACCGGTCGGCAAGCAGGCGCGTAAACATCGCCGGCATGTGTTGAACGATCAGAACGGGAACGGGCAGATTCGCCGACAACCCCGGTATCACCTCGGCGAGTGCGTTTGGACCGCCAGTCGATACGCCGATCACAATGGCCCGCGGCTTCTTTTGCGCGATCGCAATCCCGGAAGTCCTCGGACGGTGGACCACCGGCGGAGTCCCCGCCGCACGCACTGGTGCCGCACTCCTTTTGAACTGGCGAATCTTGGCGAGCAGCGGCGTCTTCAATGCTGTCAGTCCGGTGCTTCCCGCCTGATTGGAGGCCTTTGTCACATAGTCGTCGGCGCCCGACTGCATCGCGTCCAAAGTCACTCCGGCGCCCCGTTCGGTCAAGGTGCTGCACATGATCACCCGGGTCCGGCGATTGAACGCCTTAATATGGCGGAGCGTCGTAAGCCCGTCCATCTCCGGCATCTCGATGTCGAGGGTCACAATGTCCGGCTTGTCTCTCTTCACCCGCTCCAGAGCCAGTACGCCGTTCGCGGCCGTGCCGATTACTTCGATGTCCGGTTGATTGGACAGCGCGTCGACGATGAGCCGCCGGATAACAACGGAGTCATCGACGACCAGGACCCGCAATTTTTCCGTTGCGGCGGCTTGCGGATTTCGATTGGCTAGCATGACAATCCCGGGGCGTCTACTGCATGACTCCCAAAATGCGTAACTTGTCCACAATCACGTCGTCGGTGAACGGCTTCATCACGTATTCGTTGGCGCCGGCCTCCAGCGCCCGCAGCATCTGGTCCACCTCGGTTTCGGTCGTAACCATCATCAGAGGCACATTCTCGAATTCTGGCTGGGCGCGGAATGCCTTCACGAATTCCAAGCCGTTCATCTCCGGCATGTTCCAGTCCACCAGGACAAGTTTTACGTCCCTATCGTCCTTTGCTAACAGGTCGAGTGCCTCCCGGCCGTTGCCGGCCGTACTCACGTCCCAGCCTATGTTGTTAAGCGTGCGGCCGAGAATCATCCGGATTGCGCGCGAGTCGTCTATCACAAGTGCTTTTGCCATCGGGGTTGCCCTCTAATGCGGATTCGCTCCCTCAGGCGGGAGCGGGACTGTTCGTCCTTCCATGCATATCGGAGAGCCTCCTGAGACCATGAATAAATAAGGCTTCTACCTGAGGCGGCTCCACGCTTTCCCTGATTGCCAAGCCAAATCGACGCCTGCAAACTGAGACTGGAGATACAGATGGGAACCGAGAAACGGCACAGCGAGCGGCGGAGTTCGAACCTGCGCTTGCAGGTCAACTATACGGACGCCTACGGGAACGCCCGGTTCGAATTCGCTCGCGCCAGGGACCTGTCTGAAACCGGCTGCCAGGTCACACTGCAATTCCCCATCCCGCCGCGTACCCTTGTTGCGCTCGCCGCCCCGCCCCGGCTGCACGTCTCCGCCACCACACGGTATCAGCGTCCGACCGCCAAAGGCTACGTCACCGGGCTTGAGTTCGTCGGCGGTTTCCGGCTGACGGCGAACAACTAACGTGCGAAACTCTCCTGTGTGCTGGTTCGGATCTTTTTGACGGCCTTGCTTCCGCTCAGCGGACAGCGTTTTCAAGCCTTCTGGGCGGATGCGTTTCACGACGGCTATAAGAACCCGCAGCAGGTGGAGCGGATGGTCGATGACGTGGCCGCGGCCAACGGCAACGCCATATTTATCGAAATGCGCCACCGCGGCGGCTCCTATTACCTGCGCACCCTGGAGCCGCCGGCCGAGGATCCAACCTATTCGAAGGGTTTCGACGCACTGGAGGCGCTGATCTCCAAGGCACATGCGCGCGGCATCCAGGTCCACGGTTGGGCGCCAGTCTACCCATTGTGGCCGTTCACCCGCCCTCCGGCCGACCCGAATCACGCGTGGAACCGGCATGGGCCGTCGGCCGAAGGAGCAGAGATGTGGATGACGGTGGCATCCAACGGCCAAATCGGCACATCGCTCGACCCGGGGCACCCGGCCGTCTCCCGCTACCTGGCCGACGTTCTCGTCGAACCCCTCAAACACTACGAGTTAGATGGTCTGCACCTCGACTACATTCGCTACCCCGAAGACGCCGCCTACGGCTATAACCCCATCGCCGTCGAGCGCTTCCGCCGCTTGGCCCTTCCCCCGGGCGGTCCGCCGCGAGGCGATGCCTGGAACGGTTTTCGCCGGCGCCAGGTCACCGATTTCGTTCGTCAGGTGTATCTCCGCGCCGCGGCCATCCGGCCCTCGGCCGTCGTCTCGGCGGCGCTGATCTCCTGGGGCAACGGTCCGTTAAACGCCGCCGGTTTCCGCTCCACCGATGCCTATGGCCGCGTCTTTCAGGACTGGCGGGCCTGGATGGAAGAAGGGATTCTCGACGTGGGCATGCCGATGTTCTACTTCCGCGAATCGACCGCCGCGAGCTTCCTTGACCGCTGGCTGGCCTTTCAACGGGATCACACCTACGGCCGGGCCATGATGCCGGGCCTCGGCGCCTACCTGAATCCCATCGCTGCGTCCCTGGCCCAAACCAATCGCGTTCTCGCCGCCTCGCCGGCCGGCATCGCCTTTTACAGCTACGCGGTGACAAATGTGGAAGGTCCAGGCGGCCGCCCGCTCGAACCGAACTCCGGGTTCTACACGCGAATTGGAGAGCTCCTCGGCCCGCGCCTGCCACCGGCGCTGCCCTGGAAAACCGCGCCGGTCACCGGCCACCTCAGCGGCCGCCTCCACGTCGACGGACCCGCCTGGCTGGTCGACGGTGCGACGGTCCAGGTAGAGAACGACCTGGCCGCTCTCGACGAGACGCCACGAACGATCACCGCCGATGGAACCGGCTTTTTCGGGATCGCCGGCCTTCCGCCCGGCCGCTATCGCGTCCGCGTCCTGCGAAACGGCGAGATCTTTCGCTCCGCCGCCCAGGATGTCGCCCCGGGCCGGGTGACGCACTTCGAGGTATCCCTCTCCGTCACGGACTTCACCTCGGTCCTTCCGGCACTCGAACCGCCCGCCGAGGCCGCTCCCGGCGAGGTAATCCGCCTGCGCGGACGGAATCTGTCGGAGGCCAACGCCACGGCCGCCGCCGTTCCGCTGCCGGAAACACTGGGTGGAACGCAGGTGCTGGTCAACGGTGTACCAGCCCCGCTGTTCAGCGTGTCCGCGGGAGAGGTCGCCATCCAACTCCCCTTCGCCGGACCGTTCGAGGTGCAGCTTCGCCACTCCGGCCTCGAATCCAACACGGTTGCCGTTGCCGCTGTACCGGCACACCCGAAAATTCTCGGCGTCCATCGGCGCGGCGACGGCTACCTCGAAATCTTCGCCGAAGGATTGGGGGCCGTCGAACCCGCCATCGCGCCCGGCGCCGGCGCCGAGCCGCCCGCCCTGCCACGGACCGCGCAGCCCGTCGCCGTGCGCTGGACCGACTCTGGACGAACCTGGGAGACGGAGCCGGTATTCAGCGGATTGGCTCCTTGGATTCCCGGACGTTATCAGGTGAATGCGGTCATACCTGGAGACGGCAACCCCACGTCGCTTCAACTGGTTGTGGGCGGGCGCGTCTCGGAAGCCGCGAGAATTTCCGGTGAACCGAACTGAAACATTTTCAGTTGAAAATGTTTCAGTTCGTCCGTATGATGAAATAGATCCAGTCCAAAGCTTCGGAGTCCACACAGGAGGATTCCCTCGTGGCGACCGAAGTCGGCAGCAGTACCTCTTGGGCCGGGACTCTTCCCGGCCGTCTCATAGAGAGATCTGGACGCGGCATCGCTTCCCGCATCGATGCCGTGTCCAGAACTGATTCGCCGCGACAGCGCCGCCCGGGAATGCTACAGTCGATGAATCCATGCGACTCCTCGCCTGTTTCATGCTTTCCGTTGCTTTGTTCGCGCAGGACAGCCAGCTCGGCTACACCGATACTCCGCTCATCCCAGGGCAGAACTGGAAAGTCCACGACTCCTCCCGCCCGCATCCGGCTAAGATAGCTGCCCGGCCCGTCCTCAGCGCGCCCCCCGCGGACGCCGATGTGCTTTTCGACGGCAAGGATCTCTCCAAGTGGCGCATGAAAAGCCGGTCCGGCGAGACCGCGCCGGCGAACTGGAAGGTCCAAGACGGCTACGTGGAAATCGTCTCGCCCAAAGGAATGCGTTGGAACTTAATCACGCAGGCCGCTTACGGCGACTGCCAGTTGCACCTGGAATGGCTGATCCCGGCCAGCGAAACCGGGAAAGGCCAGGCGGGCGGCAATAGCGGCGTCGAGTTGATGTCGCGCTATGAGATTCAGGTACTCGAGTCGCACGAAAACAAGACCTACGCCGATGGCCAGGCCGCGTCCCTCTACGGCCAATGGCCGCCCATGGTCAACGCATCGTCCCCGAAGGGGCAATGGAACTCCTACGACATCTTCTTCGAAGCGCCGCGCTTCGACGGCGAAAAACTCGTCAAGCCGGGCTATGTGTCCGTGGTGCATAACGGCGTGCTGGTGCACCACAGACGCGAAATCCTGGGGCCCGCCGCGCACCGCCGCAACGCGCCGTACAAGGCTCACGCCGCCGAAGAGCCCTTGAGCCTGCAGGACCACGGCCACCCGGTTCGCTACCGCAACATCTGGATCCGCCGCCTGTAAAGTCGCCGGGATTGCGAGAAGATAGACACCACATGGACACGCTGCTGGCAATTCTGAACGTATTTATCGACCCGGCGGAAACGGTGCGCCGCATCGAGGGCAAGAAGCTGGCCTGGCTGGCGCCGCTGCTCGCCGGCGGCCTCATCATGGCGTTCTATCAGTGGAATACCGCGCACTTCGCGTTTGAGGCGATGCGCGCCGATCCTCCGCAGGGCATCGACGCCGCGGCGATCGAGAAAATGTCCGCCAACATGGAGACCATGTCCCGCTTCTCCGCCATTACGGCGCCGATGATGTGGGCCCTCATGGCTCTCTTCACCGCGGCGCTGACCTTCGCGGCCTGCGCCGTCACCTCGACGAATGTGCGGTTCCCGGCGGTCTTCGCGCTGGTGGCCCACACCTCGCTCATAAAGGCCATCCAGCTAGTCGCGCACTACTTCGTCATTAAAGGGAAGGGCGAAGTCTCCAGCATGCAGGACCTTCGCCCCAGCTTCGGCCTGGAGATGCTGCTGCCGGAGGGCGTCAACAAACTGGTGTACGGATTTGTCTCGTTCTTCAGCGTCTTTCACGTGTGGCACGTCGTCATTCTGGCGTTGGGCCTTGCCGCGCTGGCCAAGTGCGGCAAGGGCCGGGCCTTCGGCGTTACGGCGCCGGATTGGATTGTTGGCCTGATCTTTACGATGATCGGTGCGCTGTTCATGCGCACCTAAAGAATCGCTTTGATCGACTCCATCTCCTTCTCAAAATCCTTCAGGATCCGGTCGGCGCGATCGCCGAGGCCAAACGCTTGCAGGATCACCATGGGGTCGGAGGCCTCCGGCGTGGTTCCCGATTTTCCGGCGTCGGCTACCGCTTGAATGTTGAGTGCGTTCACGGTATAGTCCGCCATCTGGATTCCACGGCTCAGAGCTGTCAATCCCGGCGCCGTGGAATCGGCGTCCGGATTGTGATGGAACCGGGCGGCCGTCTGTACCGGAATCGGCAGCTTCCAGGTCTCCAGGACCTTTTGCGAAAGCTCGGCATGGGAAAGCCCCAACTTCAGAATCTCGACCTCGTAGATCTCCTTGTTCTCGCACCGCGCCTCGGAGATAATCGCGCTGTACTCGTCCGGGCACGACACGGCCAGCAGCAGCTTACCCACGTCGTGCAACAACCCGCCGACAAACGCGCCTTCGGAGTACTCGATAGTCAGATGCTGGGCCAGCAGATCCGCCAGATTGGCCACCGCGATCGAATGCATGTTGAACTGGCGGCTCGACCAACCCGCCGGCAGCTTCAACTGACCCAGCATGTTACAGACCGAAAGGCCCAGCACAATGTTGCGCAGCCGGTTCGTGCCGAGAATCGTAATCGCATGGCGCACGCTCGACACGGTCCCCATACGGCCATAGGCGGCCGAGTTCACAATCCGCATGACGTTTCCGGTCAGGACTGTGTCTTTTTCGATCCAGTCCGCCAATTCAGCGACCATGATGTCGTCCTTGGAGAGACTAGCTAGGAGCTTGGTTAATACGGGGCTAAACGGCGGCAGCTTGGAGATGGACTGGATGGCGCGTTCGCGAATACTGGTAGGGGCGGCGGTAGTGGACATACTCAGGAATCTTTTCGACGATTCCAAGGAAAGTCTTACACTGAGGAGGTGGATCTCAGCAATCCGGAAGAGCCGCTCCCGTTTCCGGTCGCGGCGGCGGCGCCGCCTCCCTTCCCCCCGGCCCCGGCCATTGCGGTACGGGACCTGCGCAAGTACTACGACACGAGAGCCGCCGTCGATGGACTGACGCTGACCGTCCCCAGAGGCTGTTTCTTCGGATTTCTCGGGCCAAACGGCGCCGGCAAGACCACAACCATCAAGATGCTTATGGGCGTCAGCACGCCGAACTCTGGCGACATCGAGATCCTGGGCCTGCGCATGCCGGAACAGGGCACCGAGATCAAACGCCAGATCGGCCTGGTCCCCGAAGATACGCTCCTGTTCGACCACCTTACCGGCCAGGAGTACATGGAGTTCACCGGCCGCATCTACGGTCTGCCCGCCGCCATGACCCACGAGCGCACGCGCGAGCTGCTCGGCCTGTTCCAGATGGACGGCCAGGGCCGCAAGCTGATAGGCGAATACTCGAAAGGGATGCGCAAACGCGTGGCCATGGCGGCGGCCCTGCTCCACCGGCCGCAGCTCTTTCTGATGGATGAACCCTTTGAAGGCGTCGACGCCGTCGGCGCGCGTCTGATGAAGGACATCCTGCTCGATCTCGTTTCCAAGGGCGCCACCATTTTTCTAACCTCGCACGTCCTGGAAGTCGTCGAACGCCTCTGCGACCGCGTGGCCATCATCAGCGACGGGAAGCTCGTCGTCGACGATTCCATGGACAACCTGCGCGGCGGCCCGGAATCCTTGGAGGAGATGTTCGTCCGCGTCGTCGGCGGCGCGCGCGCCAGCGAAAATCTGGAGTGGCTCTAATGGGCCCGCTGCTGGCCATCGTCTGGGCGCAGTGGCGGGTCTCGGCGAACTACCTGCGCCGCGCCAACAAGGCCGGCGTGGCCGTCAAGTGGATCACATCGCTCATCTGGTACGGCTCCTGGCTGTTTACGGCCTGGGGCGTGGGGATGATCGTCAGCGGCCGCCTGCCCGTGTCTGCGATGGAACGCATGCTGCCGGCCGTGTTTTTCTTTCTCTTCTTTTTCTGGCAGTTGTTCCCGATTGTCATGGCGTCCCAGGGCGCGTTCATCGACATGCGGCGTCTGCTGGTCTACCCCATCCCGCGCTCGCATCTTTTCTGGTTGGAGGTGCTGCTGCGCATCAGCACCGGCCTGGAAATGCTGCTCATCTGCCTGGGCCTGGGCATCGGCTTCGCGCTCAATCGCAACATGCCCTGGTGGTCCATTCTGGTGGTCGCCGCCTACGCCGTGTTGAACCTGCTCTTGGCCGCCGCCCTGAAATCCGGCCTGGCGATCCTGTTCGGCAAGAAGGGCGTGCGGGAGGCCGCCATGGTGCTTTTCCTGGCCATGGTCGTCGGGCCGCAATTCTGGGTATCGAAACTCGATACGGACCCCGCTGGCTCGCTCAGCACCCTCCGCGAAATCGGACGGCTCTTCCAGGCCGTGCCCTGGGTGTCCGCCGCGCGCCTAAGCACCGGCTGGTCGCCCGCGGCGCTTGCGTCGTTAATTGGTTGGATCGCCATCGCCTACGTCGCCGCGCGCATGCTGTTTGAAAGGACGTTGGCGTCGGTCGACAGCGGCGGCGCGCCGGCCGCGGCCAAGGAGCGCCCAAAGGACCGGCCGTGGCTCGACCGCCTGGCCCGCTGGCCCTCGAAAATACTACTGGACCCCTTGGCCATCCTCGTCGAGAAGGATCTGCGGACCCTGGCCCGATCCTCCCGTTTCCGCCTGATCTTTCTGATGTCGAGCACCTTCGGCGCGGCCTTGTGGCTGCCGCAGGCGATGCGCGGCGAGGGCGGGTGGATCGCCGGGAACTACATCACGATGGCGGCGATGTACGGCATGTTGGTGCTCGGCGAGGTGATCTATTGGAACATCTTCGGGTTTGAACGCGCCGGCGCGCAGCATTGGTTCGTCGCACCGCTTCCGTTCCGTCAGGTGCTGCGTGCCAAGAATGTGGTGGCCGCCATCGTAACGGTGCTGGCCGTGGCCACGCTCGCGTTGTTCGCAGCGCTGACTCCGGTTCGCCCGCACATATCGCAGGTGGCCGATGCGGCCATGGCCGGCGCCGTCTGCCTGACCTTCATTCTGGGAGCCGGCAACCTGACCAGTGTGTACATGCCAAAGCCGATCGACGGCGAACAGACCTGGCGAAACCAAAGCAGCAAAACCCAATTCCTGCTCCTGTTCGTCTATCCGTTTCTGTTTGTTCCGGTCACGCTTGCCTACCTGGCCCGCTGGGCCACCCAAAACTATTGGGCCTTCCACGGCGTGCTCGGCGCCGTCCTGCTGGCTGCCTGGTGTTTCTACTCCGTCGCCACGGAAACCGCGGCGGAGGTGGCGGAACAACGCAAGGAACGGATCGTCGCCGCACTGACACAGAAGGAAGGGCCCGTCTCGATCTCGACGTGATCGCGCCGTTGGAACAAACCTAAAACGAATACCGCAGCCCCAACTGCACGATCCGCGGCTCACCGGCCGATGTAATCCGCCCGAACAGCGCGTTGATACGCGACGTATTCGGGTTATTCAGATTCGCCCGGTTGAGCGAATTAAAGAACTCCGCGCGAAACTCCATCTTGTGCGCCTCGCTCCAGGGCATCGCGAAGTTCTTAAACGCCGAGAAGTCCATCGTCGCCAGCCCGGGACCGCGCCCGGTGTTGCGGCCGATCGTGCCAAACGTCCCCGGCGCGGGTTCGCGGAACGCGGCCGTATTGAACCAGCGCAGAATGCGCTCGCCCTTCGGCCGGTCCTGCGCGAGGTTCGGATCGCCGATGATGTCGACGCGATCCTGCCCGATGCCCGTGCGCGAGATGTCCACGCCGTTTGCGAAAGTCAGCGGGCCGCCCGACTGCAGCGTCAGAATTCCGTTGGTCTGCCAGCCGCCCGCCACCGCGCCCAGCGCGCCCTTGCCGCGGTAGGGCAGCATGTAGTTGAAGCTCGTCGTCAGCCGGTGACGGCGGTCAAAGTTCGACGGGCCGTAGTCCTTGTCGATCTCGCTGAACGGGTGCGTATTGCCGTTGCCCTCGAACGCCGTGTTCGAGAGGATGTCGAGGCTCTTCTGCCAGGAGTAGCCGGCCAGCAAGGTCAAGCCTTGTGAGAAACGCCGCTCGACACTCGTGACCAGCGCATGATAGTTGGCGCGGCCATAGGTGCCCGCGTAGGTCACCTGGGTATACTCGCGGCGCGGCCGGCGCTGGTCGGTATTGGCCAGCGTGGCGCCCGGCCCGAACACCGCCGCATTCAACTCCGCGGCATGGAACAACCGGCGGCCCGCCGAGCCCTGGTAGGTTGCGCGCATCACGAACGACGCTGGCAGTGCCTGCTCGAGCGTCAGGTTCCACTGGTGGATGTTCGGGTAGGTAAACTCGGGCGCGTAGCCCACCACCAGGAACGGGAACACGAAGCGCTGCGAAGAGGCGATGGGGCGCGTCACCGGGAACGGATTGGTAAAGCCGCGATAGGGATCCTGCGTCGAGAACGGCGCATTGATATCCACACGCACCGAGTTCGGCGGTGATGTCACCTGCCGGTTGTAGGAGAGCGCCGACATCTGATCGTGAAAGCGCCCGTAGCCGCCGCGCAGACTCGTTTTGCCCTTGCCGGCGATGTCCCACGCGAAACCCAGGCGCGGATCGAAGATGCTCCAGGCCGCGGGAACGCCCGACAACGGCACACCCGGGTCACCCGCCGCCAGTTGCCCCGGGGGCAGATTGGGGAAGCGCCCCGAACGCGTGCCCGCGCGATAGGCCGCGTCGTTGAACTGCGAAAACTGGTTGGCCGGCCGGTCGGTGAACGGCACGAACGGATTCCAGCGTATGCCCAGGTTCAGCGTCAGGCGGCGGTTCACCTTGAAATTGTCCTGGATGTAGGTGCCATACAGGTTCCGCAGCAGGTTGTAGTAGAGCGTGTTGATTTGGCTGAATGCGCTCGGCTTGCCCAGCATGAAATCCATCAGGTTGTCGCCGGAAAAGCGCGAGCCGAAAGTGAAGTTACCGTCGCTCAGGAAGTCCTGATCAAGGATGGCATGCTCGCGCACGATGTCCACGCCGAAATCGATCTCGTGGCGCCCGCGGATCAGCGTCCAGGAGTGCGTGAGGTTGTACTGGTTGCGCGGCACCCGGTAGAGCGCGTTGTAGCTCTGGCCGAAGTACTGCGCGATACTCATGCGGAACGTCGTGCCGGCGCTCATGGTAGGCACGTTGATGCCGAGTTCGCGGTGGCCGGGAAACTGGGTGGGACCGTGGGCGATGTTGGACGCGCGGTTGTACGAGATGCTGGTGTTGGACAGCAGCGTGGGGCTGGCGGTGAGCGTGTAATTGAAGACGGCGCTCTGGCTCTGCCAGCGGCGGTCCGGCAGAGCCGTCAGCAGGTTGGCCGGATCGACGATCGCGGGCACTTGCAGCGAGTCGAAGAAATAGCGGCCCGAAATCTGGTGGCGCGTGGAGAACAGGTGGTCCACGCGGCCCAGGTACTGGTTGTCGGTCTGCTTGTCGCCGCGCTGATAGAGCAGGAGCCCGTCGGCGGCGGTGGCGGTTGGGATCACCCGCAGTACCCGGGAGGCGATCGGGTCAATCCGCGACGCCGGGAGAATGTTGCCCGGAATCGGCTGATTGTTATTCGCCGGGTCCGTCAGTTGCTGGCGGAAGCTCGAAAAGTTCCCCTGCCGCTGGGGCCCGGTGGCGACGACCGAGGTCAGGCTGGCGGGCAACGAGCGGACCTGCGTGCCCTGCCACGAGCCGAAGAAAAAGGTCCGGTCGCGCCGCACCGGCCCGCCCAGCGCAAAGCCGTACTGGTTGCGTTTCAGCCCGTCGTTGCGCGGCGCGAAGAAATTGCGCGCATTCATCTTGGCATTGCGCAGGTACTCAAAGAACACGCCGTGGATCTGGTTGCTGCCCGAGCGCGTGACGATGTTCACCACGCCGCCGCCGCGGCCGGCGAACTTGGCGCCATAGTTGTTGGTCTGGTAGCTGAACTCCTGTACCGCGTCGGGATTCGGCAACACGTTCGCCACTTCGGTGTACGGGTCCTCATGAATGCCGCCGTCCATCACGAACGTGGTCGAATTGCCCCTCCCGCCGCTGGCCGAAATCAGCTCGCTCCCAGCCTCGGGCCTTGTCGCCGCCTGATTGAACGTGCCCGACGTGGTGAGCGTTCCCGGCGTCACGCGGAGCAGTTGCAGCACATTGCGCCCGTTCAGAGGCAGGTCCGTCATCATCTGGTTGTTCATGACGGTGTTGAGCGTTGAGTTGCGCGTGTCCACGGCCGCCGCCTGGCCCACGACATTGATGGACTCGCTGACCGCGCCCACCTGCAGCGCTGCGTTGGCCGTGGCGTTCTGGTCCACTTGCAGCACGATCTCGGGAATGCCGAAGGTGGAGAAGCCTTCCTTGGTGACCGTCACCTGGTAGCGCCCGGCCGCCAGCGCGGTGACGGTGTAGAAGCCGGAATCGGCCGAAACCGTATCGCGCGCGATCCCCGTGGCCAGGTTCTTCACTGAGACCTTGGCGCCGGGCACGGGTGCGCCGGAGGCATCCGTAACGGAGCCGGCAACGGACGCCGTCTGGCGCTGGGCAATCAGCAGGGAGGAGCCCGCCAGAACGAAAAGAGCGAAAAGACGGGACAACAACAGTGTGGTTGGCATTCTGGCGAGACTATATACCACTCCCTCGGCCGGCGGCAAGGGGGGCGGGTGGTCAATCCTGCATGAGATAGCGAAACTGAATTGCGAGGCATCCAGGCGAGCCGGGATCCCGGAACAGTTGGCCGGCCTCGCAGCGCGAAACGAGCTTCCCTTTCTGTTTCCCGCCCCAGCGGCCCACGGTCGAACGTGGGAGGAGCGGTGCAAGCGATCGCCGTCGCACCACTGGCATTTCCTGGTTCGGGGTTTTTCTGATTCTATGGGTTGCCGGAGCCCACTTTTCGAGTTGCGCCTTATCCGGACAGAAAGACAGGAATCGCTCCATAGGGAACTTCTCTCCAGTCGGCGAACTGGTAAGCTCTTCCTCAGTGGCCGCCCCTCTCTCACAAGCCGCCCTCGCCGCCCTGCGCTTGGCGATGCTGGCCAAGCTCGGCCCTCTCGCCGGAGCGGTCTTCGTCGGAGGCACGTCAATCACCGCCAATGCCCTCGCCGACATTGCCGACAGCAAATGGGGCAAAGCGGCGGCGGGCATGTTGAACGAACTCGCCGGAGGCAAAATCGCCGACCTCCTCGGCTCTGCGAGCCAAGCCTTCGCCCCAGGCCGCGATCCCGACCTCGAAAACGCGCTCAAGGCCGCTTTCGCCGAAGCCCTCCGCACCCTGGAAGACGACGAACACAAAGACTGGTTCCAGTCCTGGCAGAACTACCTGAAAGCCACGCCCGCCGCCGGCCTCTTCACGAGCGACGGCCAACCTACGGAATTGGTCGAAGGCGACCAAGCCTTCCAAGACCTCTGGTGGACCCAAATGGAAGTCCTCCTCCTACGCTGGGCTGCCCAAGCCAACACCAATCTCCAACTCCTTTCACTCGAGTCCAGAAAGCACCTCCCCGAGCCGCTGCGCACCAGACTCCGCAACGAACTCCCCGAGCGCATGCGTCAAGCCCGCGACTACGTCGAACGCGACCCCGACCATGCCCGCGCCCGCATCGCCACCCAACAGCGCTTCGAGCACGAAGTCCTCGAAAGACTGCAACCACAACCCGCCCCCACCGCCGACTGGAACTTCCAGTCACCCGTCCAAGGCTTCTTCCCCCGCGACGAACTCGTCCAGCAGATCGACCAGGCACTAGCGGCCAGCCCCACCACCGTTCTCACCGCGCTCCACGGACTCGGCGGCATCGGCAAAACGCAGCTCGCCCTTCACTACGCCGCCAGCCGCCGCCAAAACTACAAATTCGGCGCCATGCTCGACGCCTCTTCGCAATTCAACCTGCAGGAGTCGCTCTACCAACTCGGCCGCCACCTCGGCCTGCCGGACGCCACGCGCGAAGAAATGGTGCAGCGCACGCTGGCCACTCTCTGCCAACGCGAGCCCTGGCTGCTCCTCCTCGACAACATCGAGTCCGAAGAGGACTTCCGCCACTGGCGCGGCCGCTTCACCGGCCGCGGCCACGTGCTGCTCACCTCGCGCAGTGAACTCTGGGGCAACAGCGCCCACGCCGTGCCGGTGACTACGCTGAGCGAAGTGGACGGCGCGAAATTCCTGCTCGAGCGCACCGGCTCGCAGGACCAGGCCGGAGCCCAAGCGCTCACTCGAGAGCTCGACGGCCTGATCCTCGCCCTCGAACACGCCGCCGCCTGGATGCGCGCGTCGGAGCGTTCCATCGCCGAATACCGCCAAATCTGGCGCGAACGCCTCGACAAGCTGCCGCGCCACACCGACTATCTCAGCTCCGTCGCCGCCGCCATCGGCCTGTCGTTGGATCGTCTGGCGGAGCGCTCGCCACTCGCCTTTGATCTCTTGTCACTCTTCGCACTCCTCTCGCCGTCGCAGATACCGAAGCAACAGCTGCTGGTTGCGGGTGCTGAAGCGCTGCCAGCGGAACTTCGCAGGGCGCTCGACGATCGGGATCTCTGGGGAGAAGTGATTGAGGCGCTCGCCCAGGGATCCTTGGTGCGGCGCGTCGAAGATGCCGCGCTAGGCCGCGGCTACGTCGTCCACCGTCTGGTCCAGCAGTGCATGCGGGAACGGCTGGCGCCCGCGGATCGGGATCGCTGGTTCACCGTAGCCTGTGACGTGATCGGCAAAGCATTTCCCGAGGACGCGGATCAGCCCGATCACTGGCCTGCCTGCAAGGCGCTGCTTCCGCACCTCCAAATGTTGCGAGAAGAAACGTCTTCTGCCGGAGCTTCGCCAAGCTTCGCCCGTGGCTTGAATCTGGCGGGCGGCGGGTATCTGCGACAACTCGGCGCCTTCATCGAGGCTCGTGACCTGCTGGAACTCGCCCTGGAAAGCGACCTCCGCCAATTCGGCCCCGATCATCCCAACGTCGCCGCCCACCGTTCCAACCTCGCCACCATCCTGCGCGCCCTCGGCGAGCACCAGGCCGCCCGCCAACAGATCGAACTCGCCCTGGAAAGCGCCCTCCGCCAATTCGGCCCCGATCATCCAAACGTCGCCGTCGCCCGCTCCAACCTCGCCAACATCCTGCGCGCCCTCGGCGAGCACCAGGCCGCCCGTCACCAGATCGAACTCGCCCTGGAAAGCGACCTCCGCCAA
>Ga0194119_10004485_pt1 | contig 21572 bp, 20 predicted proteins | sample TA2MahC100mmetaG_FD_148620 | JGI IMG/M metagenome (GOLD analysis project Ga0194119, IMG submission 148620) | Freshwater microbial communities from Lake Tanganyika, Tanzania - TA2015018 Mahale Deep Cast 100m | ecosystem: Environmental > Aquatic > Freshwater > Lake | place: Tanzania: Lake...
CGACCGCCGAAGGGCGGAAATCCTGCTTGGCGGTTGTCAGCGCTGTGGGCACGCGCCCGAGGTCGGTGAACGCAATGCCCGTTTTGGTCCAGGGGAGCGCGTACTTTTCAAGTGTGCCGCTGGCGGCGCGCCAAACTTCGACCTCTACTGTGTCGCCGAGCGACGCGGCGGCCGGAATCACTGCCTGCGGTCGGATTGTTAGCAGGCCGGCAGCTTGGCGTCGGGTGGCTCGGGGATTGCCCGTCATCTGATACTTGGCAAAGCGGTCCAGCAATTGGTTGACCGGAATGCCGTCCATCGACACCAACTCATCGCCGATAACCACGGGAAAACGACTCAGCGGCTGCTGGCTCCGCCCGATGCTATCGATCAGGACCCTGCCGTCATAGAGGTCGGCGGAGAAGCCCAGCGTGGCAACGAAGCTGGCCGGGAATTTAAGAGAAACGTGGCCATCTTGTAAGCTCGCCACATAATCAACAAGAATGTCCAGAAACTCGAGGTCGTCTTTGGTGGCCTCCACTCTGGCAAGCCACGGCTTTAGATCAAGAGCATCAATATTAAAGGCTCTCACTTTCCAGTGGTACGGCCCATAATTAGTGGCAAATGTTTGGGCTAAGACCGTAAAGTCAAAAATCTTCTGCTCCTTTGTGAGAGCCGCAAAAGTCGGGCATACAAGGAGAAGAAAAACTGCGACCAATCGTTTCATGCGTCACTACCAATATCACACTTTTCACGGCTCTGGTGCAAGCCGGCCAAGATGAGAGAAACTGTCGCAATGCCCTCCTTCGTTCCGGTTGAAGAGCTGTTTGCTGGCCGCCATTTCGACGCGGAGATTGTGGTGTTGTGCGTCCGCTGGTATTTAAGCTTCAAGTTGAGCTATCGGGATTTGGTGAGCATGATGAGTGAGCGCAGCATTGCGATGGCGCACACCACCATCATGAGAGGGGTGCAGCGTTACGCGCCGGAGCTCGAGAAGCGCTGGAAGCGATACGCCCGCCCGGTGGGTGACTCGTGGCGGATGGATGAGACCTACGTGAAGGTACGCGGTGAATGGATGTACCTTTACCGAGCGGTCGACAAAGCGGGCAAGACGGTAGACTTCTTTTTGAGCCGACACCGGGATGTCAATGCGGCCAAGGCGTTTCTACGCAAAGCGATGAAGGGGCGACGGGTACCGGCCAAGGTGACGCTAGACGCGTACGCGGCCTCCCATCGCGCGGTAGCTGATCTGAAGGAAACCGGCGAGTTGCCGAAGCGAGTGCGAGTGCGCAGTAGCGAGTACCTGAACAACTTGATCGAGCAAGATCATCGCAGGCTCAAGCAGCGATTGTGGCCGATGCTGGGACTCAAGAGCTTTGAGTCGGCGACCATTGTAATTAGCGGTATCGAACTGGCAGAGAAGATCAAGAAAGGGCAGTTCAAATTTGGCAAACTTGGTGGGGCAGCGGCGACGATGCCGGAGATCTGGCGAGCCGCGTTGGCCGCGTGATCGGGGTCGGGATCGATACGCGACCGGCGGGCTGAAACGATATCAAACAAGTGTCAACCAAGATTTTGCACCAGAGCCCCGTAAGTAAGGTGCCTTCGGTGGGGTGCTACGGTCATTGCCGGGTTTTACCCGGCCCGGATCGGCGGCATACTATGGATGACCGTGGAGAGAGGGACATGCAGAGTTACATTCAACAACGATTCTGGCGTTCGATCCTGAACCTGCACCAGGACCGTAAGGCACAAGATCTCATCGAATATGCATTGATGGCCGCGTTTTTGACCGTGGCCGCCGCGGCGTTCTTTCCCACCAGCCTGGCGCCCAACATGAGCCAAATCATGTCCAAGGCCGCCTCGCTGCTGGCCCGAGCGCCTAACTGCTCGGCCCCGGCGCCCCCGCGCGCCTGATCCGATCCTCAACCATACCCCGCCGCCGTTCCCTGGCGGCCGAGGCCTTCCCACTCGTGGGCGGGGCCGTGCCCATAAGGGAATGGCAGTCTTGCAAGTGTGGCGCGGCGAATTTTGGTGGTCCTCCAGCCGCCCCGCCGCGCCCTTTATTCGCCCAGGTACTTCTTGAGGTCGGGCTCTACCTGCGCCCGCACTTCCGCGCTATCCAGATTTTCTTTCGTCAAGAGCTTCGGTGCCAGATTGTTGATCTTCTCTATTGCCTGTCCCTTAAGTTTGGCAATCGCGGCCTCGACGGCTTCCTCGCCCATCCGGAACGGATGCTGGGCGACGAGTGAATCCACTACGCCCGTGCGGATGTCTTCGAGCAACGGCTGGCTCCAGTCAAAGCCCACCAGCTTCACTTTGCTCTTGCGCTGCTTGAGCGCCTGCGCCGCGCCGACCGTGGACGATTCGTTTGAGGCAAACAAGGCATCGAGATCCGGATACGCCGTCAACATGTTCTCTGCCACCGCGAGCGACTTGGCAAAATCCGCCATGCCGTAGCGCTTGTCGACAATCTGAATGCCGGAAAACTTCTCTTTCAGGGCTTCTTCGAAGCCCTGTTCGCGCGCCATCGTGGACGCCCCGCCGGGTTGCACGGCTACCATCGCCACTTTGCCTTTGCCGCCGAGGAGTTGGCCCATGCGCTCAGCGCCCATGCGCCCGGCCGCGTAGTTGTCGGTAGCCACCTGCGAGACGAAGTTCTGGGTGTCCACGGGCGAATCGAAAATCACCACGGGGATACCGGCTTTGGCCGCGCGGTCCACCACGCCCACCATCGCCGTCTTGTCGATGGGCGCAAGCACGATGGCGTCCACGCGCCGGTTGATCATCGCTTCGACAATCTGGATCTGGCCCGCGTAGTCGGTCTCGGCCGTCGGACCGTTCCAGATGATGTCCACCTGATTCTCCTGCGCCGCCTTGGCCGCGCCCGCGTTCACCGAACGCCAGAACAGATGCGAACGGCCCTTGGGGATCACCGCGATGGTGGTCTTGTGCTCGCGCGAGCAGGCCGCGCTGAAAAGGAAAAAGGCCAGCATCGCGGCGGCGATGCTGGCCCGGAGAGGATGGCGAATCATCCCCTGAGTTTACTGCGGAAGAGTGGGCTCGGTGATGGTGTAGTTGACGGTGAGCGAACGCAGGAAAGCGAGCAGCGACCTCTTCTCCTTCGGCGTCAGCTTCACTTCCTTGAGGTTCGTCGTATCGAGCCACTGGTTCTTCTTGCCCCCGCCCAGCATCACGTCCACGGCTTCTTCCAGCGTCTTGGCGCTGCCGTTGTGGAAGTAGGGCGCGGAGTTGGCGATTTCCAGCAGCGTCGGCGTTTTGAACGCGCCTTTGTCCTTTTCGTCCTTGGTGACGACAAAGCGGCCCATATCCGGCGTCGCGGCGTCCATGCCGATGCCGACGTTGTGGAACTGCATGTCGGTGAGGAGGCGTCCGTCGTGGCAGCCCGTGCACTTGGCTTTCTGATCGAAGATCGCCCAGCCGCGTTGCGCCTCCTTGCTGAACGCTTTCTTGTCTCCCTGGCGGAACTTCACCCACGGCGAGTCCACACTCACGATGGTGCGCATGAAAGCGGCCAGCGCGGCGGCGGCGTCTTCCTTCGTGATTGCGTCCTTTTTGAACGCCTTTTGGAAGTACGGCTGGTAGCCGGCGATCTTGTTCAACTCGGCCACCTTCGCGTCCACGCTCGGGCGTCCGTTGGCGCCCGTTGCGCCCATGTTGCCGCCAGACCACGCGCCCAGCACTTGGCGCTCGAGCGATGGCGCGCGGCCGTCCCAATACAGCGCCGGATAGTAGCCGATGTTCCACATCGTCGGCGCCGAGCGCGTGAGCTTGGCGTTGTAGGCGCCGATGGCGACCGGCTCGCCGTCGGTGAGGCCCTTTTCTTTCAAGTGGCACGTGTAGCACGCCCGCGAGCCGTCGCCGCTGAGGCGTTTGTCGTAGTAGAGGAGTCGGCCGAGTTCCACCTTCCCGGCGGTCATCGGATTGTCGGCCGGAACCTTCATATCGTCATAGCCGGGCACTTGTGGCCAGGGCTGAGCATTTAACGTTGCCACGGCCAGGAAAAACGTCGAGTAAATGAGTTTCATGCAACCTCGCTCGGAGAGTTTTCCGAAAGAATGAAATAACGCGTTAACCGCGCACACTCGCGGCCGGAATTTTGCTCACCAGGTCCTCCATTTCGGCGCGGCTTTCGCTGCCGATCGTGAACACGTCGACGCAATCGAGCGACAACGCAAACTGCAGGCACTCGTCGGCCTTGTTGCGAAGCCGCCCGGCGCCGAGAATCTTCATGCCGATTACGCCCCTGCCTTGCGACTTCAATTCGCGCAGCACGCTGATCACGGTCTTCGGGTCCGCATCCATGGCCACCTGCGCCGGATTGATGCGCGCCAGTTGGACTTCCAGCCACGGCGTCCGCGCCGACGCGCGCAATGCTTCAATCGTGTGGCACGACACGCCCTTGGTGCGGACAATGCCCTTTTCCTGCGCTTCGGTGATGGCGTCCATCACGCCCTTCCTGCGCTCTGGCCAATCGCCTTCGAGCATGCAATGCATCAGCAGGATGTCGATGTAGTCGGAATTCAGTTCGCGGCGGAAGCGGTCAATGTCGGCTTTGGCTTCCTGATAAGTGTTGGCGCGCGTCTTGGACAGCAGCACCACCTTGTCGCGCGGCACCAGTTTCAACCCTTCTTTGACGTGCGGGTGCGAACCGTATTGATCGGCCGTGTCCCAGAAGTTCACGCCGTTGTCAAAGCCCGCCTTGAGCAGATTGCTCATGCCGGTGACGCCGTTCTTCTTCGTCTGATTCGAACTGCCGCCCACGCCGTTGGTGCCGGTGCCCATGGCGAGCCGGCTCAACTCGATCTTCTTGGGCCCCAGCAGAATGCGGTCTGACGCATTCTTCTTCGTAGTGCCCGCCAGTAGGTGATGTGGGAAGTTGGCGAGGCTGACAGCGCCCGCAGCCACGGCGCCTTTGCAGATGAAGTTGCGGCGATTCATGGTGATCTCACGTCAAGGTATCACATTCGGCCTTACCGTGCGCTGCTATCCCCGCAGGATGGCGTCCACCACGCGCGCGGGCAACTCGTCGGTGATGCGCTCGCCGCGCCCTTCACGTTCGAAAATCAGATTGCGGTGATTCAGACCCAATAAGTGCAGGACAGTGGCATGGAAGTCATGAACGCTGACGCGATTCTCCGCGGCGCGATAGCCGATCTCGTCGGTGCTGCCATACGTGGTGCCGCCTTTGACGCCGCCGCCCGCCATCCAGATGCTGAAGCCCGACGGGCCATGATCGCGCCCGGCATTCGGGCCGGGATCCTGCGCAATCGGCAAGCGACCGAACTCGCCGCCCCACACCACCAGAGTTGAGTCAAGCAGTCCGCGCTCTTTCAGGTCGCGCACCAACGCTGCGGCGGGACGGTCTGTCTTGCCACAGGAGTATTCGAGACCCTCGCGCAGCTTGCTGTGGTTGTCCCAGATCTGCGATTCGATGTAAACCTGCACAAGCCGCACGCCGCGCTCCACCAGCCGGCGCGCCATCAGGCAGCGCTTGCCATAGGAGGCTGTGCGCTCGTCGTTCATGCCATACGCTTCTTTGGTGGATTCGCTCTCCTTGTTGAGATCGAGCGCGTCGGTGGCTTCCATCTGCATGCGCGCGGCCAACTCGTAGTTGGCGATGCGCGCTTCGAGTTCGACGTTGCCCGGATGGCGATCGCGATGCGCGGCGTCCATGCGATGCAGTAGGCTCCGGCTGAGATCCACCACGCCTGCCGGGTCTTCCTGCTTGGCGTAGAGATTTAGAATCGCCGAGCCCTCCGAGCGTACGCGCGTACCTTGATACACGGCGGGCAGCCAGCCCGCTTGCCAGTTCTGAATGAAGTTGATCGGCGGGCCCTTCGGATCGTCCAGCACCACATACGCCGGCAGATTCTGGTTCTCGCTGCCGAGCCCATAGACAATCCACGATCCGAGCGCCGGGCGCGTGGGCAGGATGCGGCCGCCGTGCATGAGAAACAGCGCGGCCTCGTGAGCGAGGTGCGTGGTGTACATGGAACGTACCACGGCCAACTGGTCCACCACTTTCGCCAGATGCGGCAGGAGCTCGGAAATCTCCAGGCCCGATTGGCCGTGCTGCGCAAACTTGTAGGGCGACGGCATGAGGCCGCCCGTCTCACGCACTGCACGCACTTCGGCGGCGAGGTCTCGCCCCGGCGCTTGGCCTGCGTGCTTTTCGAGCGCGGGCTTGTAGTCGAACAAGTCCACTTGGCTGGGTCCGCCGTTCATGAAGAGCTGAATGACGGATTTCGCACGCGGGGTGTGATGCGGCTTCTTCGGCGTCAGGTCATAGAGACCCGGCTTAGCGGTGGCAGCCACCAGATCGTCACCCAGCAGCGTGGCCAGCGCCGTGCCCATCATGCCGTCAGCAATGCGGGAGAAGAAGTCGCGGCGAGTGTTCATGGCTTTCTCAATCGATGTAGAGGAATTCGGCCGAGTTCATCAGCGTGTGGCACAGGGAGGCGAGCGCCAGCCAGCGCGCGCGTGAACGGACGGGTTCGGCGGGTTGGTCCGCTTCCAGTTTCCTCGTCCACTCCGGCGCGAGCCGTTCGAGCGCCTGCCGCGCCGCTTGCGTTTCTTCGGCCGAAGGCTTGCGGGCGAGCGCAAGCAGGTAGGCGCGTTCGATCTGCGCCGCGGCATCGTCACCGGCGGCATCCATGATGCGGCCTGCCATGTAGCGCGCGTTCTCGCGCACCAGGTCACTGTTCATCAGGTGCAGGGCTTGCGAGGAAACCACCGATTGGCCCCGCTGTACGCAGTTGGGATTCATGAACGGCAGGTCAAATGTATCGAGCAGCGAAACGGGCCGCGTGCGGCGTTGCACAACATACAAGCTGCGGCGCCGGCTTTCGGCGACTACTTCGCCGTCGGGCTGCTGTTTCACCGGCTCCGGCGGACCAAACTGCTTGGTATCGAGCCGGCCGGATATCTTGAGAATGGCATCGCGCAGCGATTCGGCGTCGATCCGCCGCAACGGGAACCCTCCCTCGCCCGCGCGTTGCTTGTAGGCCGCCGACGTCATGATGAGGCGATGGATGGCTTTAATGTCCCACCCGCTGCGCACAAACTCGGTGGCGAGCCAATCGAGCAGCGGCTGGTTGGACGGCGCCGCGCCCATGCGGCCGAAGTTGCCGGGGGTCGTCACCAGTCCCGAGCCGAAGTGATGCAGCCAGATGCGATTTACCATCACGCGCGCCGTGAGCGGATGCGCGGGATCGGTGAGCCATTGCGCCAGCGCAAGACGCCGGCCGGAGGAGTGTACGAGCGGCGCCGGGCGATACGGTTTCAGCCCGGCCGAGAGAATGGAGGGCGGTCCGGGCGCGACCAGTGCGCCGGGTGTGGCGGCATCGCCGCGCAGCAGGACGCGTGTGGGCGGAGGCTGCGGCCCGATTTCAAACAGCGCGCGGATCAGCGGCAGCGGTCTGCGCTTTTCGCGTTCCTTGCGCATCTGCTCGTTCAGCGGTTCGCGCTTTTCCTTCGGTAGCGCGTCGCGCTCACGTTCGAGTTCCTTCAAGCGAACCTCGATTGGCCGATTGTGCGCCACGGCTTCTTCATACTCCCGCGTGGCCTTCGGGATGAAGTAGCGCGTGTTGTTCTCGTCGCACGCCGCGCCCACGCCGCCGCACGGGAACTCGCCGGGCAACCACGCATAGGGATCGTAGGAGGGTGTGAGCGTGGCAACCAGACGATAGTAGTCGCGCGTGGGCAACGGATCGTACTTGTGATCATGGCAACGTGCGCAGCCCACGGAAAGGCCGAGCACGGCCGAGCCGAAAATTTCAATCTGCCCCGCGATCACGTCCATGCGCTCGGGGATGAAGTTCTGCTCGGTGCTGTTGGTGCCGTCCGGGGCCATGCGCCAGAAGCCCGTAGCGGACATCAGGCTGAGATGCTCTTCGGTGAGCGGATTCGCAGCGCGATAGTCGAACAACTCGTCCCCGGCGATCTGCTCGGAGAGAAAACGGTCAAATGGCTTGTTCGCGTTAAAGGCGCGCACCACATAGTCGCGATACCGCCAGGCGTTTTGCCGCGGGGTGTCAGAGTTGTTGCCGCCTTCGCTGTCAGCGTAGCCCACGGCGTCCAGCCAGTGGCGGCCCCAGCGCTCGCCGTAGTGGGGAGAGTCGAGAAGGCGATCGATGAGCCGCTCGTAGCGGTCCGGGCGCGCATCGGCCTGAAACGCAGCCATGTCTGCGGGCGAAGGCGGCAGGCCGGTGAGATCGAAGGACGCGCGCCGCAGCAAGGCGCCGGGTGTGGCTTCCGCCGCGGGCGCTCGCGGCGTCAATGCATCCACGGGATGCCGCCCGGCTGGCACAGTGGCCCGGCGCGGTGCTTGAAAGGCCCAGAAATCGCGGTCCTTCGCTTTAATCGCGGTGTCGTTCGCTGCGTCCACCTCGGCGGCCACTTCGGGGTCGGGCCGCGCCCCCGTGGCGATCCACTCGCGCACCTTGGCCAGTTCGTCATCGGTGAGTCCTCGCACGGAGAACTGCTCCTGCAGCTTCGGCGGAGGCATCTGCTGCGCGGCGATGCGCTTCACCAACAGGCTCGACTCTGGATCGCCCGGCACGATCGCTGCACCGGACTTGCCGCCCCTCAGCAGCGACGCAAGCGCACGCAGATCGAGCCCGGCCTTTTGTTCGCGGCGGCCGTGACACACCCAGCACTTGGCGCTCAGGATCGCCTGCACGTCGCGCTCGGCCACTGGCGGCTTGGCGGTTTCCCTTTCGATCCATTGCCGCACCGTGTCGATCTCAGTCGCAGGCAGCTTGGCTCCACCCGCTGGCATTTTGCCCGAGGCAATCATCGTCAGCAGCAGGCTGTCGAGCGGCTTACCGGAGATGACCGCCGCGCCGGACTTGCCGCCGCGCAGCAGATCGTTGCGCGACTCAGCCGATAGTCCGCCGCTGCGCGTCTTGGCGCTATGACAAGGCATGCAACGTGCGCGTAGAATCGGCGCGGCGTCGTGATCGAAGTCAGCGGCGCGCAGCGCGGTGAACGCGATCAAAAGCAGCCAGGGCGCGCGAAGAGTCATGGCATCTTCTAGTGGGCGAGTTTCTCGTCGCCCGGGTCGATCGGCGTCACCGGATCGATAAAGGGCCAGCACAAAGCCCCGAGCGCATACGCGCCCGCCATCACGTAGAGGAACTGCGTGTAGTCGTTATTGGTGGAGGCGAGAATGTAGCCGCCGAGCGGCGGCGCGACGAAGCCGGCGATGTTACCCGCCATGTTCATCGAACCAGAAACGGTGCCCGCGTACTTGCCACCCACATCCATGCAGGCGCCCCAGGAGCCGGGCATCACCAGGTCGTTAAAGAAGCTGGCCATGCCCATCAGCAGCATGGCGGGGAGCACTGCCTGTGTGTTGATGGAGGCCACCAACAGAATGGCCGCGCCGGCAAATCCTACCATCGCTACAGCGCGCCGCGCCACGCGCACACTGCCGGTCATCCTGGCGAGCCGCGCGGAAACGAAACCACACGTCAACGAGCCCAGCCCGCCGAGCAGCAGCGGCAACACGGCGTACTTGGAAGCCGTGATCTTGTCGAGGCCGCGCGCTTCCTGCAGATAGGTGGGCAGCCAGGTGATGTAGAAATACCAGGGGAACGACAACAGGAAGTATTGCACCCACAGCAGCATGACGGTGCGCGAGCCGAACATCTTGGCCCACGGCACGTCGCCGTGCCCGCCGGCATTCCCTTCGTTGCCGGCCAGCAGTGCCAACTCGGCGGCGTTCACGCTGGGGTGATCCTTCGGGTTGTCGCGATACCAGCGGTAGAAGAAAAAGGCCCACACAATGCCGAGCGCGCCAAACAGCATGAATGCGCCGCGCCACGACATCCATTGGAAAACGAGGATGACCAGCGGAGGCGTGAAGGCGCCGCCCCAGCGCGCGAACTGCCACATGATGCCTTGCGCTTGCACGCGTTCGGAATTGGGCAGCCACGTAGTGAAGGCCTTGGTGAGATTCGGGAAGCAGCCCGCTTCGCCGGCGCCGAACAGAAATCGCGTAACGAGCATGGAGAAATAGCCGGTCATCGCACCCGTGAGCGCGGTGAAGGCGCTCCACCAGAGCACAATGCGCATCAACACCGAACGCGGACCCCACTTGTCACCCATCCAGCCGCCAGGGATTTCAAACGCCGCATAGGCAATCGCGAACGCCGAGAAGACCCAGCCCTGTTGCTTCTTGTCGAGCCCTAGGTCCCGGGCGATATCTGGCATTGCCATGGAGATGCTGACGCGGTCGATGTAGGCCAGAATCGCCAGCGTGACCGCGAAGAAAATCACCCAGTAACGGGCGCGTGAGGCAGGCCCCATTGCCTTCGGGGCGGTCATGCCGGACGCAGGGAACGACTTTGTTGCCATGGTGAAGAGATCCAGCCTATCAGACCACGGCTTCGCCGTGAGATCAACCGGACTCGCGGTCTATCCAGTCCAGGTACGCCGGTAGTCCCGCCGCGATGTCGACGACGATCAGTTCGGGCACTTCATAATGATGCACTTCGCGCAGGGCGAACGCGAGTTCGTCAAACTGGTCACGGCGCGCCTTGATCATCAGGAGCCACTCGCCGGCCGACTCCACGGCGCCTTGCCAGCGGTACACACTCTCCACGCCAGGCACAATATTTACGCACGCGGCCACCCGCCGCTCAACCAGGTGGCGCGCGATGCGGCGCGCGGCGCCTACCGAATCGCAGCTTGTGAAAGCGGCCAGATGGGTGGTCATGGCGTGGGATGTAGTATATTTTCAGTTGCCCTTATGTCTGCCCCTCTCCGCAAAACGCTGTTTGTGCTGCTGATGGCCGCCGTTGCCGTCTACGCAGCGTCGCATTTACGCGGCCCCAACGGCCTCGTTGCGTTGTTCGCCAAACAGGAAGCCATCAGTCAACTGGAAGACACCACGGCCAAACTGGCCAAGAGCGTCGAAGAGCAGGAAAAGCGCATCCAGGCGATTCGTGACAAGAAGAGCGAGGTGGTGATTCCGCTGATCCGCTCGCGCACCAACTGGGTTCGCCAGGGTGAGTTTGAATTTCACCTGAACGAGAAAGAGAAGAAAGCCGGCACGCCGGCGGCTGCCCCCGCCGCTCAGTAGCGCCCCCGCCAAGAACTAGATTCGCAACGGTGGTATCGTCTCCCCATGGCTAGTTTCAAGCTTCTCGGGATGACCCTCGCGTCAATCACGCTGGCGTATTCGCAAAGCTCTACCGGCACGCTGACTGGCATTGTCATGGACCCTTCGCCGGCCCGCCTGGCGAACGTGGCGTTGAAGTTGACGAGCGAGCAAACCGGCGTTGCGCTCGCCGCCACCAGCAATGCGAGCGGCGAGTACACGTCCCCGCTGCTCAATTCCGGTACATACCGCGTGGAGGCCGAGGCGGGCGGGTTTCAACGCGCGGCGCGCACGGGGATTGTGATGGAGTTAGGGCGCGTGGTGCGCTTGGATATCATGATGCAACTGGGGCAGGTGGCCGAGTCTGTGGAAGTTTCGGGGGCGGCGCCATTGATTGAGTCCGAGTCAGCAACGGTGGGACAACTCATCGAGAACAAGACCATCGCCGATATGCCGCTGAATGGCCGGCGCGTGGGCGACCTGCTGGGCCTGATCGGCAACGGCGTCTATATCCAGGGCGACGTGATCCGCCCGCGCATCCCCGTGGGCGGCGGACGCGCGGACCAGCAACAGTGGCTGCTGGACGGCGTCAATTCATCGAACTTCGCGCTCGAAGCGCCGCAGGCATTGTTCAACCCGCCGGTGGAAGCGGTGCAGGAAATTCGCGTGCAGCAGAGCGCCTATTCGGCGGAGTTCGGCAACTCATCGAGCGGAGTGGTGGCGATGACCACGCGTTCGGGAACCAACAAGTACTCGGGCCTGCTGTATGAGAATCTGCGCAACAACCGTCTCGACGCGCGTAACTTTTTTTGCCGCGTCGATGCCGCCGCTGCGGTGGAACGTGTTTGGCGGCGCGCTGGGCGAGCCGGTGATCCGCAATCGCACCTTCTTCTTCTCTAATGTCGAGTTTCAGCGCCAGCGCGTGGGAGTCATCCGTAACCTCACCGTGCCCACCGAACTGCAGCGCCGCGGTGATTTTTCCGGCACCACCAACGCCGCGGGACAATTGAATGCGATCTTTGACCCCTCCACGACGGGAATTGCCGGCACGGTGACGACGCGTACGCCGTTTCCAGGCAACGTGATTCCGGCAAGCCGTTTTGACGCGGTGGGCGCGAAGATTCCGCCGTTGTTTCCCGCCGCCAACGTAGCGGCAACTAATCTGGCCGGCGCGAACAACTTCAACCGCAACGCCGTCAGCGCGCTCAACATCACCACCTGGACGTCCAAGGGCGACCACATCTTCAGCGAGCGCGACCGTATGAGCGTGCGCTACGTGCTGCACGATTTTCCGACGTATGTGACGCCCGCCTACGACGAGCCGGCCGCGGACCCGAACGCAAGCAACACGGCGCGGCGCGCGCACAGCCTGCTGTTGAATGAGACCCATAGTTTCTCGGCGTCGGTACTCAACGATTTCCGCTTCAACTGGCAGCCGCGCTTTTTTCACCCCACGACCTTGTCGCTCGATCAGGGCTGGCCCACCAAGCTGGGACTGCGCGGCGTGTCTGACCGCGCGTTTCCGCGCGTGAACGCCGCCACGTATGCGAGCCTCGGCTCCACAACGCAGGAGCGCGTGCAGATCCCGATTCGCGACACGCACATCGTGAACCAGCTTTCCATCTATCGCGGCGGGCATTCGCTGAAGACCGGCGGCGAGGTGCGCCTTTCACGTAACGTGGATGACTTGAACTCGCTCATGTCCGGCCAGTTCGGCTTCAACGTACAGCCCACGGGCAATCCGGCCTCCGCGGGCAACACGGGCAATGCAATCGCCAGCCTGCTGCTCGGCTTTCCCAATTCAGCCAATATCCTCGACTCCGAGTCGCTGGACCGGCGCGCGAAATACTTCGCGCTGTTTGTGCAGGACGACTGGAAGGTAACGCCGAACCTTACGCTGAACATCGGAGCGCGCTGGAAGGCGCATACGCCGAAATTCGACGCGAGCGACCGGATGAACGGCTTCAACCCGTTGACGCTGAATCCGGTCTCGAACACGCCGGGCGTGGTGACCTTTGCCGGCCGCGACGGGCAGGGCCGCCAGCTCTACAACGGCGATTGGAACAACATTATGCCACGCATCGGCATTGCTTGGAAGCCCATGGGCCGCGCGGGTACGGTGATTCGCATGGGCTTCGGCTCGTTCTTCGGGCCGCCGCTGCCTGGCTCCAACAACAACAGCCTGGGCTTTGCGCGGCAAGCCGATTTTACGACGCCGGACAATGGCATCACCGCACCGTTCTTCCTGCGCGATGGACTGCCGGGCAACGCTACGAGCCCCACGCTGGGTCCAGGGTTCGGCGCCGTGCCCGTTGGCCGGCCGGCAGCGCTGAACGTCGATTTTGTGGAGACGGACCGGCAACTGGGCTCCACGATGCAATGGAACTTCTCAGCGCAACAGGACGTGGGGCGCAACTCGGTGGTGGAGCTGAGCTACGTCGGCACGGTGGGCCACAAGCTGAATGGTCCTGGCGTCAACATCAATCAGGTGCGTCCGGAACTGATGGGCGCGGGCAACGCGCAATCACGCTGGCTGTTTCCGCAGTTCGGCAACGTGAATCCGACTGCGCCGATGTGGGGCAACTCGTCCTACCACGGGCTCAACCTGAAGTACGAGAAGCGTTTTTCGCAGGGCCTCAACGTGCTGGCCAACTACACCTTTTCCAAATTCATCGACGACGTTGCCGCGGGTTTTGAACTGGGCGCCGAACCGGCCCAGCAGAACTACTACAACCGGCACGCTGAGAAGGCGCTGTCGGGGAACGACGTGCGAAACCGGTTCGCGTTCAGCTCCGTGTACGAGTTGCCATGGGGCAAGGGACGCCGCTTCCTGACGGACGGCCCGGCGGGCTTGGTGTTGGGAGGCTGGAGCATTGGCGCGATTCTGACGCTGCAACAGGGCAGCCCGTTTGGGCTCACGGTGCTGAACAACACGTTGAACGCGTTCTCCGGCGCGCAGCGTGTCAACGTGATTCGAAGCCCGGCGCTGCCTCAGAGCGAGCGCCAAGTGAGCCGTTAGTTCGATACGGCGGCTGTCGCTGCGCCACCTGCCTTTACGTTCGGTACGGCGGGGCGCGCGTTGTTGACCGGGCCCGGGCTTGCCAAGGTGAATCTCTCGCTGCTCAAAAACTTCCGGTTCCGCGAAAGTTGGAATCTGCAGTTCCGCCTGGAGTCGTTCAATGCATTCAATCGCGTGAATTTCCAGGAGCCGGGCACGGCGCTGGGTGCGCCGAATTTCGGCGTCATTACGGTGGCGCAGGATGCGCGGTCCATGCAACTCGGATTGAAACTCACCTTTTAGCGAACGCGTGCTACCGTGGCGGGTGAGGTGAAGCAATGAAAGCCATTGCCGTCCGCCCACAAGCGCGGCAGGTGGGATTGGTGGAGGTGGATGAGCCTGCGCTCGTTGGCCGCCATGATGTGCGCGTACGTATTCTCGAAGTGGGCGTCTGCGGCACCGACAAAGAGATCTGCCGCTTTGAATACGGCCAGCCGCCCGCGGGGGTGGACTATCTGGTGCTGGGGCACGAAGCGCTCGGCATTGTGGAAGACGCGGGCGCCGATGTGACGCGGGTGCGGCGCGGCGATCTGGTGGCGGTGATGGTGCGGCGGCCGTGTGCGCATGCTGCCTTTGCGCCTTGCCGCGGCGCGCGCCAGGATTTTTTCACCACAGGCGAGTTCACCGAACGCGGCATCAACCAGATGCACGGCTTCATGACCGGCATCGTGGTGGATCACGAGCAGTACCTGTGCCCTATCCCGGTGGACTTGGCGGACATTGCGGTGTTGACCGAGCCGCTGACGATCGCCGAGAAGGGCCTGGACCAAGTGGCTGCGGTGCAGGATCGTTTGCCCGGGTCAACGCAAGGGCATCGCGCCGTGGTGTTGGGCGCTGGTCCGGTAGGATTGCTGGGGGGCGATAGCGTTGCGCGTGCGCGGCTTTGAGACGCACGTGTATTCGCGCGAGCCGCACAACGATGCACGCGCAGAATTGGTAGCGGCCACGGGCGGGACCTATGTTTCGTCCGCCGAGCGTGGACGCCGCGCAACGGGCTGAACAGGTGGGCACCATCGATCTGGTGTACGAAGCAACGGGGGTCACCAGTGTGTCGTTCGCCGTGCTGCAGCATTTGGGCATCAACGGCATCTATGTCTTCACCGGCATTCCGGGACATCAGGGCCCCAGGCCCACCGACACAGCAGCCCTGATATGTTCCATGGTACTAAGGAATCGGATCGTGCTTGGCACGGTGAACGCGCACAGGCCCGCGTTTTAAGCTGCGATTGCCGACCTCGGCCATTTCCGGCGCGCCTTTCCGGAAGCGATCGGCGGCTTGATTTCCAAGCGCTGGCAACTGGAAGAGCATGCGGATTTGTTGCTGGGCCGCGCGGGCGGCATTAAGAACGTGATTTCACTCGAAAGGGCGGCAGCGGCATGAAGAGCGTAGTGAGTGTGCATGGCGCGGGATCGAGCCACATGGTGGGCGACGGGTTTCCGGTGCGGAACCTGTTTCCGTCCAATGGCGTCGACGCCAATCCGTTCCTGATGTTCGACTACGCGGGGCCGCTGGAGTTTGCGCCCGCGGGCGAGCCGCGCGGTGTGGGCGAGCATCCGCATCGCGGCTTTGAGACTGTGACGATTGTGTACGAAGGCGTGGTGGCGCATCGGGACTCGGCGGGCGGCGGCGGTGTGATCGGTCCGGGTGACGTGCAGTGGATGACGGCCGCGGCGGGCATCGTGCATGAAGAGAAGCACGAGCGTGAGTTTGCGCGGCGCGGCGGCGTGCTGGAGATGGCGCAGTTGTGGGTGAATCTGCCAAAGACGCACAAGATGTCGACGCCCGGCTATCAGGCGATCACGAGCGCGCAGATTCCGGTGGTGGGCGCGGTGCGCGTGATCGCGGGCGAACTCGATGGCGTGCGCGGGCCGGCGCGGACGTTCACGCCGATCAATGTGTTTGACGTGCGCTTGACGGCGGGCGGGCGCACGGTGATAACGGTGCCAGAGGGACACTCGGCGGCGCTGGCGATGCTCTCGGGCGAAGTGTCGGTAAACGGCGTGGCCGTGAGCGGCGAAGCGCAACTGGCGGTGTTGAGCCGCGAGGGACGGCGCGTGGAGATCGAGGCGCAAGCGCAGTCGAAGCTGCTGTTTCTTGGCGGCGAGCCGATCGATGAGCCGGTGGCCAGCTACGGCCCGTTCGTGATGAACACGCAGGACGAGATCCGGCAGGCGATTGACGATTACCGCGCCGGGCGCATGGGGCGGCTTCGACCGTAGAAGAGCAACAGTGTTCGGCTGCCCGGGCCCCGAACTTCTTGGCTACACCTTCACGCGCGAATAGTCGAAGGGCTCGTTCACCAAGTGATACTTGGGCTCGCCGGGGCGACTGAGGTAGTACGTCACCAGCGGGGTGCGCTGGAAGTCAGTGAGATTGCGGCGCACGGGGGCTTCGCCTTCCACCCACTCGTAGACCGGCACTTCCCACGGATTAAACGTATCGAGCAGCCCGCGCTCCTTGGCGATGCGGAACAGATTGACGTTGCCTGGTTCGTGTCCGCCGAGCCACATGCCGATCATGTCGAGCTTGAAGCGGTCTTTCGAGAACATGACGAGGTTGGTGAGATAGTCATGCCCCACGCCGAAGCCATCGCCGTCGCGGCCGTAGATGCCTTCAATGATATTGAGGCCCGGCTTGAGTACCTGCGCGTTGTCGCATGTCTTGTGCGCCCAGATTTCCTGGTTGATCGGCGCGAGCCTATCTTTGGAGTCGTAGCGCGAGTAGCCCATGCGGCCGTGATTATCAAAGTAGCGGTTCACGTTACGTTCCACGTCCGCTGCGATATCAGGCTTCATGAACGCAGGCGCGCCGGTCACCATCTCCCAGCCGGGGCAGAAGCGCACGAACGGGGTGACGACGAGGCCCTGGAGGTTTTTCGCCGACAGCGTCATGCACATGCCGTGCGACTTCCACTTGGCGATGTTGAGTAGCCACGTGTCCGGTTCGTTCACGGGCGCGTAGTGCGGGATGCGGCTGTAGATCACCGGATTGGGCACCTTCGTCCAACTCATCTCGTAGCCGTCTTTGAAGTGGCGCGGGCGGCGCGAGGGTTCGTTCACTTCCACGCCATGCCGGTCATTGATGTCCGCCATGCCGCGGTAGTTCCAGCTATGGAAGTTGTTGGCTTCGAGGAAATGGAACTTCTTCAGCCCGAGTTCCTTTAGGCCCATGATGATGCCTTCGTAGAACTGCGGATCGGTGCCCGTGCCCCAGTTGTCGTGATGGGGGCGGTGGTTGCGCACGCTGGTGAAGTTGGGCTTGAGAATGACGCGATTCGACACGGGCACCGCGGTGGGTGCGCCGGCGATGGGCACGAAGACCTCGCGCGCGAAGGTGAGGCCCGCGGCGAGTTTGGACGGCGAGTCCATCTTGCGCGGCACTTTGGTGCGCATGAGAAACACGGCGTTGGGATTTGCCTCAATGAAAGGATGCACGATGAAGTGCGACTGCGGCATGCGCGTGGCGGGCGCGGCCGCGAGGGGCCCGCCGAGCGCAGCTCCCGCGGCCATGCCGAGAAACTGCCGGCGGGAATGATCCGGGTGCATAAGCATTGAGACCTCGCTTTTCTTCTTCGCTACAACCAATCTATACCTATTCTTCTCTTGCTCGGAAGCGGACCACGGCGACCCGCTCCAAGTTGGGCAGAAAAACCTCGGAAGCCAAGCCGCGCGGACTCACCTTGAGCGTAGCCGGCGCGGCACTTTCCGGGCGCAGGAGTACGGCCTCGCGGAAGTGGCCGTGGATACGGGCTTGCACCTCTTCACGCACGGGAGAGCCGTAGTTGATTAAGTGCAGCAGCGCTTCGCCCGGCGCGGCGCCGGAGGTGGCGAAGGTGACGGCCGATTGCGCGTTCCACAAGCGCGCGGTGCGGCGGCGGTGGCCGAGCAGGTCGATCACGTCGAGCGCGAATTCGCTGGGGTCGGCAATGCGTTTATTGTAGACGAGCACTTGGCCGCGTCCGGTGGCGTAGAAAGCGCGGTCTTCTTCCTGCTTGGTCTTGCGCCACGACGGGGACACCGCGGAGGTGTCATCGGTTACCACCATGCTGCCGGCTTCGGCGTGCTTCCAGACAAAGGCGGGCGGCGCGGCTTTGAGGCCGGCGGCGACGAGGACCGCGAGGCGGCCGGGGTCTGGGGTGAGCGAAGCGGTGGCGGGCACAAAGCGCGGGCTGGCGTTGCGGCGGCTCAGGAGATTGGAGATCTCCAGGTTCATGTGGTTGCCGGGTTCCACCAGTTGGGTGATGCCGGCGGGCGCGGCATGGCCGCAGAGCGCGGCGGCGTTGGCGGCGAGCCAGGCGTGGGTGCGCCCCAGCGAGGTCCAGGCGGCGACGGCGGCTTTGTCGCCGGCGAGGAGAGCGGCGCGGTAACGCGGGTCGAGCGAGAGCAAGTAGTTGCCGCCGCCGAGGCGCGCTTCTATGAGCGCGATTTCGAGGGTTTCAAACGGCACCGAGCGGTCGGCAGCGAGTCCGGCGGCGGCGTTGGCTTGGTAGGCGATGACGGGCGCGGTGTTGCCGAGCGCGCGTTCGAGCGGCGCGACGTAGACGTTCGAGTCAATCCAGGGCTCGGCGCTGGCGGATGAGAATAGATCGTTGTCCCAGTTGCGTTGGCGTCCGGGGCGCCGGATGCCGGGCCAGAGGCCGCGGGTGACTGCATTGGCAGGTGTGGCGGCGGGGTCCACCGCGAGGCCCGCTGTGCGGGCCGCTTCGGCAAAAGCCGGCGAAGGTGGCGTACCCAGATAAACGGTATCTACGCCGGCGCGCCGAAGCAAGGCGGCGTAGGCAGGTTCGGCCGGGGCGCTCCATCGCGCAATGAGCTGAGACATGGGGTGGACGGACACTGCCGATGATTATAGCGCCGGCCCTTCTTCGCGGCGGAGCTTGCGCGGCGTGACATAATTGCGAGGATATGCGCCAGCGCCATACTCTCCTCGGGCTCCTGTTCTTTCTGTCGATCATCACCTATATCGACCGCGTTTGCATTTCCGTGGCTGGGCCACTGATGCAGAAGGAACTGAATCTGACCGCCACCGATTGGGGCTATGTGGTGGCGGCGTTCGCCATCGCCTACGCGCTATTTGAAATTCCGACGGGCTCGATGGGCGACACGATCGGGCCGCGCCGCACACTGTCGCGCATTGTGTTGTGGTGGAGCGCGTTCACTTCGATCACGGGCGCGGTATCGAGCTTCTGGTCGCTCATCTCGGTGCGGTTTCTCTTTGGCGCCGGTGAAGCGGGCGCGTATCCGAACAGTTCGGCGACGATCTCGCGCTGGTTCCCTGCCACCGAGCGCGCGCGTGCGCACGGCGTGGTGTGGATGGCGAGCCGCGTGGGCGGCGCCATTTCGCCGTTCCTGGTGATTCCGATTCAGATCGCCTACGGTTGGCGTGTTTCGTTCTATCTCTTCGGTATTCTTGGCGTGGTGTGGACCGCGGTGTGGTGGATATGGTTCCGCGACAACCCGAAGGATCGCCCGGGCATGACACAACAGGAACTGGATGAGATCGGCCCGGTGCGCCCGGGTTCGAATCACTCGCTGCCGTGGGGCCAGGCGTTGCGCAGCAAGAACCTGTGGTGGATCATGCTGATGTATCACACCTATTGCTGGGGGGCGTTCTTTTACTTATCGTGGCTGCATACGTTCCTGGTGAAGGGCCGGGGCTTCAATAACACCGACGTGGTGGCGTATTCGTGGCTTCCGTTTGCCTTCGGCGGCACGGCGAATTTTCTCGGCGGCATCGTCAGCGACCATCTCGTCAAACGCATGGGCTTGACTTGGGGCCGGCGCACGGTAGGCATGGTGGGCTTGGGCGTCTCGGCGTTCTTCATCGCCCTCACCGGGTTCACCGACAACAAGCTGCTCTCGGTGTTGTTCCTGGCGCTCGGCTACGCGGGCTCGGACTTCATGTTGCCGGTGGCCTGGGCCGTTTGTCTCGACGTGGGCCGCAAGTATGCCGGGGCGGTGTCGGGCGCGATGAACACCGCCGGGCAGTTGGGTTCGACCCTTACCTCGCTGGCTTTCGGATATTTGGTTGACCAGTACGGCAGTTACAACGCGCCACTGGTGCCGATGGCTGTGATGACGGCCATCAGTGCCCTGCTGTGGTTAAAGATCGATCCGACGATTCAGTTGATTCCAGAGCAGGAGGGGCACTCGGACCAGAAGCTGCCAAAGGCCGCTTAGAGGACCTTGACGAGCGGCGCCGCGGGTCGCGCTTGTCACTGGTGGCCGCGGCGAAGACCGCACCTGCCACAGCCCAGAACCAATAGGAAAATGCCAGAAGCTGGAGCGGGTAGTCGACGGCCGAGTGCGCGACGGCGAAGGCGATACCCCAGCTCCAGAAGTGGCGGCGCGCGAACCATGCCGTGAGGCCGAGAAACCCGGCGAGCAGTAGCGGCAGGCCCAGCCCGCCGTCGGCCGCCCATTCCAGCCAGTCGTTGTGGGCGTGGTTCATCTCGCGGCCTGAGTCAAACGTGGCAAAGCGCGGGTATGCCTGTGGGTACGTTCCGAGCCCATGCCCGGCCCAGGGACGCTCGGCCACCATGGCCACCGAAGAGGCATAAACCTGCCGGCGGTGGCTGGACCAGTCTTCGTGGCCGAGCCGGTCGGCCAATGTATCCCATCCCGTAGCCATCACGACCACGGCGGCCCCGGTGAGCGGGAACAGCATCCGCGCGCGGATGCGCATCAATAGTAAGGCACCAAACTCGCACAGGATGAGAAAGCTGCCGGCGCGTGAGCCGGTGGCAATGACACTGGCGGGTATGAGGGTGGCTGCGGCCCACCAAAACCAGGCGCCCTGGCGCGCCGATACAGCTTTCCAGATCACGATGGGCAGCAGCAACTCGGCGACCGAGGCGTAGGTGTTGCGGTTGGCAAACGGCCCGGCAAACATATCGAAGTCCGGCACCGTGAAGCCGGCGAGCGTAACGCCGCGCAAAGGGATCTGCAAGAGGCAAACCGCCGCTCCGGCAAAGCCGGCGGCGGCGGCCGACAGGAACCGGTGGCGCAGAGGGGTGTGCGCCAGCGCGTGGCGGGCCGTGTAGGCGGCTGCGAAACAGACAGCCCAGGCCAGTACGGCTTTGGCCGTGTCAAGCGGGCTTGCCATCGTTCCCAAAGCCATTTGCGCGAGGCCGGCCACGGCGGGACCGACCAGCAGGAGCGGGGTGTTCAAAAGCCGGCGCGGCTGGTCGCGGTTTGACCAGATCATGCCGATGGCGGCGAGCAACAGGCCGGCTTCAAAGACGGTGCGGCACCAGCGCCACGGGGCCGAAATGGTCAAAATAGCCCAGACTAGTGCTTAGTTGCATAAAGTAATAAGAGTATTTCGCAGCTGGCTTCCCTTGACCTCACGTTTGCGCCAGTGAAAAGGCTTGGGGTGTTCATTGGTCTTTGCGATGAATGCTTCGA
>Ga0194119_10004498_pt1 | contig 21512 bp, 21 predicted proteins | sample TA2MahC100mmetaG_FD_148620 | JGI IMG/M metagenome (GOLD analysis project Ga0194119, IMG submission 148620) | Freshwater microbial communities from Lake Tanganyika, Tanzania - TA2015018 Mahale Deep Cast 100m | ecosystem: Environmental > Aquatic > Freshwater > Lake | place: Tanzania: Lake...
GGTTATCTGGCCGCCCTGCAAGTGCACGCACCGGATATCGCCGCGGTGTGTGGCAAGGCCTGGGGCGCGGCGAAGTTCGATGCGGATTTCATCCGTCCGGACGCCGAGGTCTTCGCGGGTTGTCGTGCCGACTCCATCGATTATGCGGTGATGGAGAAGGTGGGCGACGCGGTCGTCGTGCCACTCGATGCGGGCTGGAGCGATGTGGGCTCTTGGTCGTCATTGCACGAAACTTTGACGCGTGACGAGCGCGGCAACGCGCTGCGCGGTGATGTGATTGCGACTGATACTGCGGATACGCTGGTCATTTCCGAAAGTCGATTGGTCGCCACGGTTGGCCTTCGCGACCATGTGGTCATCGAGACCAAAGATGCGGTTCTGGTCGCGCCGAGGGCTCGTGTTCAAGATGTCAAAGAAATTGTCGCACGCCTGAAAGCGGAGGGGCGCAACGAGTACTCGCTGCATCGCGAGGTGCATCGGCCGTGGGGTAGTTACGATGGTCTCGAGCAAGGCCCCGGATATCAGGTCAAAAGAATCATGCTCAAACCCGGTGCAGCGATCTCTCTGCAGCTGCACCACCATCGATCGGAGCATTGGATCGTGGTTGCGGGTCAGGCGCGCATTACTCGAGGTGACGAAATTTTTGATCTCGGACCGAATCAATCAACGTACATTCCCGTAGGCACCAAGCACCGAATGGAGAATATCGGGACTGACCCTTTGCAAATTATCGAGGTCCAGTCTGGCAGTTATCTTGGCGAAGACGACATCGTTCGCTTCGATGATCGCTATGGCCGCGGCGAGCCTCGATCGTGAGACTCAGCGTCTTCGGCTCGGGTTATGTTGGGCTTGTGACCGGCGCCTGTTTGGCCGACGTCGGCAACGATGTGTTATGCGTAGACATCGACGCGGCGCGTGTCGCACGTCTGCAAGCGGGTGAGGTTCCCACTCATGAACCGGGTCTCGAGGCGATCATCGCTCGAGGTGTTCGTGCGGGTCGCCTGCGGTTCTCAACCTCGGCTGCGGACGGGGTCGCGCACGGTCAGGCCCTGATGATCGCGGTCGGCACCCCACCAGATGAAGACGGCTCGGCTGATTTATCCCATGTGCTTGCGGTAGCGCGATCGGTTGGTCAGCACCTGAACGACTATCGGGTCGTCATCGATAAATCGACCGTGCCCGTCGGGACGGCCGACCGCGTTCGACAAGCTATCGATGAAGAGTTGCGTAGGCGCCGTGTCACGATCGCGTTCGATGTAGTGTCGAATCCGGAGTTTTTGAAAGAAGGCGCGGCGATTGCCGATTTCATGAAGCCTGATCGCGTGGTTGTCGGTACGGACTCGGCGCGTGCCTTAGAGGTGATGCGTCAACTCTACGAACCTTTCACTCGAAACCGCGAGCGGTTGGTGGTGATGGACGTTCGCTCTGCGGAGCTGACCAAGTACGCCGCCAATGCCATGCTGGCCACCAAAATCTCGTTCATGAACGAGCTCGCGGGAATCGCCGAGCAGGTGGGCGCCGATATCGAAAAGGTGCGGCTCGGAATCGGCTCTGATAGCCGTATTGGATTTTCGTTTATTTATCCCGGAGCGGGTTACGGCGGCTCATGTTTCCCGAAAGATGTTCGAGCGCTACGCCACGCAGCCGAGCACGCAGGGGCGCGGACCCGGCTTCTTTCGGCAGTGGAATCCGTAAATGCCGTACAGAAACAGGTGTTGTTTGAAAAGATAAAGAATTTTTTTGGTCAACAGCTTGTAGGGTCAACCATTGCGCTCTGGGGTTTGGCATTCAAGCCAAACACGGATGACATGCGTGAGGCGTCGAGTCGAGTGCTCATGGATTTGCTCTGGCAGGCTGGCGCCCGAGTCCGCGCATACGACCCAGTGTCCATACACGAAGCGCGCAAGCTTTACTCTCGCGAGATCTCATCCGGCAAGCTGCTGCTCGTCGATAGCGCGATGACGGCTCTGGAGGGCGCAAGTGCGCTGACGGTAATCACCGAGTGGCAAGAGTTCCGCAGCCCGGACTTCGACGCCATCAAGAGCGCGCTGTCTGTGCCTGTCATTTTTGACGGGCGTAACGTGTATGACCCGGCTCTCATGCGTAGACTGGGGATTCGCTACTTCGGAATCGGTCGCGGGGAATCTGTCCGCAGCGATTTCTCTTCGGAGCTCAGTTGATGAATTTGAGTGCGTTCAAGGCGTATGACCTCAGGGGTCGCATTCCGGACGAGATCAACGATGATCTGGCTCGTGCCGTGGGTCGGGCCTACGCGGGCTTTGTCAAACCGAAGCGTGTCGTGGTTGGTCGTGACATTCGCTTGACGAGCACGACGCTCGCTGATGCGCTGATTGAAGGGCTGCTCGAGAGTGGTGTTTCGGTTGCCGATATTGGCCTTTGCGGGACTGAGGGGGTTTATTTTTCGACATCGCACTCGGCGACGACCGCCGGGGGGTTTGATGGCGGCATCATGGTGACTGCCAGCCACAACCCGCCGGATTACAACGGCATGAAGTTTGTTCGCGAAGGTTCCCGACCGATCAGCAGCGACACGGGGCTTCGTGACATGGCATTGATGATTCGCGAGGGTCGTCTGCCGGCCCCTGCGGCCACACTTGGTGGTACCCGAGGGGTTCGCTCTACGCTCGACACTCGGGCGGAGTACATCGGGCACCTGCTTGGCTATGTTGATCGGGCAGTGTTGCGCAAACTCAAAATTGTGGTCAACGCGGGCAACGGTGGTGCGGGTGCTTTCGTTGATTTGTTGGAACCGTATTTGCCCTTCGAATTCGTCAAGATTCATCACGAACCGGACGGAAACTTCCCCAACGGTGTTCCCAACCCGATGCTTGAAGCCAATCGGGTCTCGACGGTGGATGCGATTCGGCGTTCCGGGGCTGATCTGGGGCTCGCGTGGGATAGCGATTTTGATCGCTGTTTCTTTTTCGATCACACCGGCCGATTCATCGAGGGCTACTACCTCGTCGGCCTGCTGGCGCAGGGTTTTCTCCAGAAAGAGCCAGGCGCACGGATCGTTCATGATCCCCGATTGACTTGGAATACCCTCGATATCGTGCGCTCGGCGGGCGGCGAGCCCGTGCTGTGTAAATCAGGTCACGCGTTCATCAAGCAAAAAATGCGCGAAGTCGACGCTACTTACGGTGGCGAAATGAGTGCGCACCATTATTTTCGTGACTTCGCCTACTGCGACAGCGGAATGATTCCCTGGTTGCTCGTGACCGAGCGCATCTGCCAATCGGGCAAGACCCTTGCTGAACTGGTGGATGAGCGAATTGCCATGTTTCCCTGCAGCGGCGAAATCAATCGCAAGGTTCCAGATGGGCGAGCAGCGATTAATGCTGTTCAGGGTCAATACGTCAGCGATGCAAAGACTATCGATTACACCGATGGACTTTCGATGGAGTTCGCCGATTGGCGACTCAACCTGCGCTCGTCCAATACCGAACCGCTGATTCGCTTGAACGTGGAAAGTCGGGGCAGCGACGCCCTCATGCGCGAGAAAACCGAGCAGGTGCTTGGCTTCTTGCGCGATCTGGGTGCTGAGGACCCTGGCCATTAAAGACCGCTCGGCTGATAGGGCAAACCTGTTGTACACCTTCATACATCTGCAACTAGGCGCCAGAGCCGAATCCGACCATATGCGGCTTTTTGCCGCTATTGCCAAAAAGTTGGACAGCGATTTTCGGTTGATTATTGCCGACAATCAGTTTCATGGGTTCGAGCAGCAGGGCGAGGTCTATCGCCTCGGCGCAGATAACGTTTATCGTGAATTCAGTGGTTGGGAGGTGGCGCGGCGCTTTGTTCTCGAGAAGGGGCTTGTTGGTCGCGGTGTATTCCTGTCAAACGATACCCTACTGCGACACCACGTGTTCGATGCGCCGCGTGTGGACTCCTTTTTGCGCGCTATAGCTGATAGCGAGAAAGTTAAGCGCAGCAGGTATTTGGTTGGCGAGGTTCACGATTTTCCGTGTCCGCCACCCTATCTGGGTGGGTCGTCGATGAAATCGTACGTACCTACCATGTTTGTGTATTTCGATGCGGATGGCTTTCGCTCAGTGCCTTCTTTTACGCCTGATGTGGAGCGGGGATTCCGTTTTGCATTGACTCCCAACGGGGAATCGGTGGTGGAACTCACACCGCAATCGAGATCCGCGTACATGGACTACCTCGAGTCCTGGCTGTACAAGCCAAGCGCTGGTCCGAAGTGGTATGCGCATCAACCGTTAAACCCGAAAAACTTCGATAGAATGAAGCTGAAGTTGCACTCGATCTTCCTCGAGCATTACTTGTCGCAATCGTTCGTCGAAAATGGCGGTACGCTGGTGGACGCACGGGTATATTTGAAGAGAAATCCCGTCGAGACGCTGTCGGTTTATCTGCAAAGGATCGCTCTGTATTTCGAGATGAAATCTCGTCGTGGTTGAGGATCGGTCTACCGGTGAAGTCGCCAAGGAGGGGGCTATGAGTGCTGAATCGAAGATATTTGTCGCCGGTCATCGCGGTATGGTCGGGTCGGCGATTGTGCGGCGGCTGCTCTCTAAGGGGGTTCCTGCCGAGAACATCCTCACCCGCTCGCGAGCCGATTTCGACCTTACTGATCAGAGAGCTGTTGCCGATTTCTTTGAAAAGCATAAGCCTGACCAGGTTTATCTCGCAGCGGCGAAGGTAGGCGGGATACACGCCAACAATACCTATCCTGCGGAGTTCGTCTACGAAAATCTGATGCTCGAGTGCAACGTTATCAACGCGGCATTTCGGAGCGGTACGCGTAAATTGCTTTTTCTCGGCTCCAGCTGCATCTATCCGCGCGAGGCTGCGCAACCAATGAGTGAAGAGGCTCTGCTCGGCGGCAAGCTTGAGCCTACCAACGAACCTTATGCACTCGCGAAAATAGCCGGCCTGAAGTTATGCGAGAGTTATAACCGTCAATACGGCAGCTCGTATGGCGTCGATTATCGAAGTGTGATGCCGACTAATCTTTACGGTCCCGGGGATAATTATCATCCCGAGAACAGTCACGTTGTGCCGGCGCTGATTCGTCGCTTTCATGAGGCGAAGGTGAGCCAAGCCCGTACGGTCGCGATTTGGGGCTCGGGGACTCCGCGACGTGAGTTTTTATTTGTCGACGACATGGCCGACGCTTGTATACACGTGATGAACTTGCCGAAGCGCGTATACGCCGAGCATACGATGCCCATGCAGAGTTTTTTGAACGTGGGTTACGGCTCAGACATCACGATCGCGGAGGTTGCCAATTTGATTGCTGAGGTCATCGGTTTTGAGGGGGTGATCGAGTTTGATCGATCAAGGCCCGACGGAACACCGCGCAAACTGCTCGATTGCAGGCACTTGGCGGCAACGGGCTGGCAAGCCAAAGTCGATCTTGCCGAAGGGCTGCGAGTTGCGTACCAGGATTTTTTGGGGAGCGAAAGATGAGCATCAAAGACAAGAAGAAGGTCGCGTTGATTACGGGAATCACGGGTCAGGATGGCTCATATCTCGCGGAGTTTCTGCTCGATAAAGGATATGTTGTTCATGGCATCAAGCGCCGTGCGAGCTTGTTCAATACGCAGCGTGTTGACCATATCTATGAAGATCCGCATATTCAGGACTCGTCTTTCAATCTGCACTACGGGGATTTGACTGACACCAGCAACCTGATTCGCATCATTCAAGAGACCCGTCCTGACGAAATTTTTAATCTCGGTGCCCAGAGTCACGTCGCCGTAAGCTTTGAAAGTCCGGAATACACTGCCGACGTCGACGCCATAGGAACTTTGCGTCTGCTTGAGGCCATACGGATTCTCGGGTTAGAGAAAAAAAGCCGTTTTTACCAGGCTTCGACATCAGAGTTGTACGGACTGGTTCGCGAAGTTCCGCAAAGTGAAACCACGCCGTTCTATCCGCGCAGCCCCTATGCGGTGGCTAAGCTCTACGCCTATTGGATTACCGTCAACTACCGGGAGGCCTACGGGCTCTATGCCTGTAACGGAATTCTCTTTAATCATGAAAGCGCGCGGCGTGGCGAAACCTTTGTCACCCGAAAGATCACTCGGGGCTTGGCGAATATCAGTCTCGGCTTGGAGCAGTGTCTTTACATGGGCAACATCGAGGCCTTGCGTGACTGGGGTCACGCCAAGGACTACGTCCGGATGCAGTGGCTGATGTTGCAGCAGGAACAGCCCGAGGACTTTGTCATTGCCACCGGTGTCCAATACAGCGTACGACAGTTCATCGAATGGGCCTCGGCAGAGCTTGGACAAACCATTCGTTGGGAAGGCAAAGGGGTCGATGAGATCGGATACTGGGGTTCGCAGCCCGTCGTTCGAATCGATCCGAGATACTTCCGGCCGGCCGAGGTTGAAACCTTGTTGGGCGATGCACGAAAGGCCCGCGAGAAACTGGGTTGGTCTCCTGAAATAACGGCACAGCAGATGTGCACTGAAATGGTTCGTTGCGATCTAGAGAGTGCAAAGCAACATGCGTTGCTCAAGAAGCACGGTTACACCGTGGCTCTCACCTCTGAGTGATTCGTACCGCCCGACTTAGCGGGTGGCGAGTTTCGAAAATATTGTGAAATCGGTAAGTCGTCGCGACGTTTTTTGGGGCTATGCGGCGTCGACGGTCAATGTCGGAGCCGGTTTGCTGTTGTTGCCCGTAATAGTCCGTTATCAGTCGGCAGCCGATGTCGGTCTTTGGTTCGTTTTTGTTGCGCTCGCCAGTCTGGCGCAGTTGCTTGACTTGGGGTTTCAGCCGACCGTCGCGCGAAATTGTGCCTATCTTTTTGCTGGCGCCGAAAAACTCACTCGGGAGGGCCTACCAGATGCGGAGCGCCCGATTGGGGGTGTCAGCACCGAGTCTTTGCTGCAGTTGGTCGATGCGGCAAAACTGATTTATTTGCTCATTTCGATCGTCGCCGCCCTTGTACTAGTGGTGGGTGGAGCGATCTATGTCGACTCTCTTCTCGTCCCTACCCAAGACCGCGAACTCACGCTGATCGCGTGGGTGATATTTGCGACCGGCTATGTGATTTCCCTTTACTACGGATACTTGAATGGGCTTCTGCAGGGTCGAGGTGACGTCACTCAGGCAAACAAGGTCGTATTGATCACTCGCGGCTCGTTCATCGTGTTGGGTGCAGCGACCGTTATTTTAGGCTACGGCTTGCTCGGTCTCGGTATTGCGTCCTTGTTTTCGGCACTGCTCGGGAGAGTTGCGGCGTTTTTATTCTTCCGCGCCCACGCTACCTTTGCTCTCTCTACTCACCCGTCCTCCCCGATCAGCTCGCGGTTCAAGCTCATTGGTTTGTTGTGGGGAAATGCCAGCAAGCTCGCAATCGCTCAGGTGGGCGGATTTTTGGTTTTACGAGGTAGCGTGCTGTTGGCATCGAGCATGCTGGGGTTGGTGGTCGCTGCGAGTTACAGTTTGACCGTGTCTGTGCTTTCGGCACTGTCGAATATGTCGTTAGTCTTGTGTCAGACCCGTATGCCATTAATGAGCGCTCTTCAGGTCAAGAACGATTCGAAAACTCTTGGTTTGATTTACGGAGAAACAATCGTGATCGCCGGCTTGGTCTACGCCGCAGGTTTCTGCGTCACTCTTGCTTTCGGAAATCAATTGTTTCTTGCTCTTGGCAGTCAAACGACTTTGATCGCCGTATGGCCCATGGTGGTACTGGGGGTCATCTATTTTTTGGAAATGAACCATGCCCTGTCTGCATTATTCATCACCACCATCAACCAAGTGCCGTTCGTTCGGGCAGCGCTGCTGTCAGGGCTCGCATTTATCGGCTTGTCGTTCGTTCTGCTCGAGCCCCTTGGTCTTTGGGGGCTTATAGTCGCCCAGGGGCTTGTCCAGCTTGCCTATAACAATTGGAAATGGCCTTTGATGGCCAGCAGAATATTGAAAAAAAGCATTCCCGCTTTGTACCTGTCGGGAATACGGTCATCGCTGAAGCGATGGGGGTAGTTTGAGGGCAGGGCCCTGCCCGCGGTGGCCGTAAGCATAGTGGGCCAATCAGGTGACATCCGTTACACTCGCCTGCCATGAACGTGTCCAATCCCACGCCGCTGTCAGCTTCGGACGACATCGATGTTCGCGCAGTCATTAGTACTCTTTGGTCGGGTCGGCTGCTGATCATCGCTGTAGCGGCGGCGTTCACGGTCCTGGGAATCGCCTATTCCCTTTTGGCGCAGGAGTGGTTCCGGGCCGAGGTGATATTGGCCCCCGCCTCCAAAAAGGGCGCGGGGGGCGCACTCTCCCAAGTCGGCGGATTGGCCAGCCTGGCTGGCATCAATCTTCAGGGTGCTGGGGAAGGAGAGCCCGTTGCCGTGCTCAAGTCGCGCGATTTCGCCGGAGCGTTCATCGCTGATCTAAATCTAGTGCCCGTGCTTGTTGAGCCCAGTTTCTGGAATGACGATAAAACCGACATTCGCGATGCGGTGCGATTATTTGACCTCAAAGTTCGTACGGTCACCGAGGATAAGAAAACCGGACTCGTTACGTTGGGGATACGGTGGAAAGACCCCGAGACCGCAGCGAGTTGGGCCAATATTCTAGTCACCCGACTTAACGACCGTATGCGCAATCAGGCTTCCCGGGAAGCTGAGCGGAATGTTGCTTACCTGCAAAAGCAGATCGCCGAGACCAGTGTCATCGCCTTGCAGCAGTCGCTCGGCCGAGTGTTGGAAGGCGAACTTCAAAAGCTGTTGTTGGCTCAAGGTAACGAGGAATTCGCATTCAAGGTAATTGATCGTGCAACGCCGCCTAAATATCGAGACGCTCCTCGCCGCACTTTCATCACCTTGCTCGCGGCGCTACTGGGGGCCATGCTGGGCGTGGTCGTCGTCCTTCTCAGAATAAGCCTTGCCAATGTTGCTCAGGCAAGAGGCGAATCTCAGCAGTCACGCGATCGGTGACAGGTTTCCAGCCTTGTATAGTTAACTCAGCGCAGAACCCCTGAGCTGGCGAAAGGAGCGCTTTTTGTCCATGAGAGCTTTGATCTGCGGAATCTCGGGTCAGGATGGTGCGTACCTTGCGCGCTTACTATTGCAAAACGGCTACGAGGTCTACGGTACGTCTCGCGATGCGCAGATGGGTTCGTTTTCGAGTTTGACATCCTTGGGCGTTCGTGATGCCGTAAAGATCGAGTCAATGGTGTTAACGGATTTTCGGAGCGTATTGCAGACTGTGTCGCGGATTCAGCCCGACGAAATTTATAACCTCTCGGGTCAAAGTTCAGTGGGCCTGTCTTTTCAGCAGCCCGTCGAAACCTTGGAAAGTATTGCGCTCGGCACCCTGAATCTGATCGAGGTAGTTCGTTATCTCGGTACTACCGCAAAGCTCTATAACGCCAGCTCAGGTGAATGTTTTGGCGAAGTGGCCGCTCCGGATGGGGCTGATGAATCAATGCCGTTTCGGCCGAAGAGTCCCTATGCGGTAGCTAAAGCCGCAGCATTCTGGATGACCGCTAATTATCGCGAAGCTTATGGAATGCGCGTTTGCTCGGGTATTTTGTTCAACCATGAGTCTCCGTTGCGACCGACCCGTTTCGTGACACGAAAGATAGCGGCCTCCGTAGCGCGTATTGCGAACGGTTCGGCAGAAAAGCTCGCGCTCGGGGATATGGACATTCGCCGGGATTGGGGTTGGGCCGAGGAATACGTGGTTGCCATGTGGAAGATGCTGCAGCGAGATAACCTAGAGGATTTCGTCATTGCCACTGGCCGAGCTTACTCGCTTAGGGAGTTTGTTCAATGTGCGTTCGAATATGTGGGGAAACGTTGGCAGGACTATGTCGTTGTCGAAGAGGGCTTTCTTCGGCCGACGGATATCCGTGTCGGGTTTGGAAATCCGTCGAAAGCTAGGCATTTATTAGGTTGGGAAGCGCAGCTGACCATGCCTGAGGTTGCACGGCAAATGGTGGACTTCGAACTTAAAGCGGCGCGTTGACTTTCGGTCGACTTTTTCTATGTTGGTAGACTCCGATGCCTGTTCCTGATTCGACGCCGATCCCGTCCGCCGCCGCCTCGTTTCCCGGCATCCGGCTCTTGGTCGGGTTTTTTCTTGCAGCCTCTGTCCTGTTCCCTTTCGTCCCGCGTCTGCTGGATAGGGATCTTCAGCCACTTTATTTGATTCTGTTGCTCCTCTGGATTGCCATTGGGGCCTACACGAAGATTTCGAGAAAAGTACTGATACTCGCGACTATTGCGGGCCTGGTTGTCATTTATAGATTCCGCTTCGGCTACGACGTTTATGATCTATCGCGCGGTCTTGTTTTTTACGTGACGCCGATCCTGATGATCGTTTATATGCGAAATCTACAGCCTTGGGAGACACGTGTTGTCGTCAGTTTGGCTCGAGCTGCGCTTTACGTTTATGTCGCGTTTGGGTTGATTCAGTACCTCGGCTTGAACGCGCTGAACATTATCGATCCAGCGCGGATGACCGCAGATCGCGGGGTGTCATCCTTTTGCCCAGAGCCGTCGATGTTCGGCTTCGTACTGACGGCGATAGCGATATTTCTTTCCAGCAATCAACGACTACGAACTTCTGACTTTGCCGTTTTTGTAACCGGAATGTTGATATGTGGCGCCGCCTCGGCGATTTTGACTGCGATCCCGTTGATTTTTGGCGTGGTCTTCGAACTGGTGAGACAATCCAAATACAAATTAGTGTACGGTTCTGCGCTGGTTGCATTCCTGGTGTCGACTGTTTTCGTGTCGGGAGAGCTGTTGCCCGCGAGAATCTTGAGTTTGTTGAGTTTCCGGGGCGAGTTAGCCGATTTCAGTGATTTCAGCGTCTTGGAGCGTCTTGGGCACGTCTATTTTGTATTTTTCCAAAACAGCCTCCTAACGGGTGGGGCGGCCCCCTGGGGCGCTGCATATTTGGCCTTCATTGGGCAAAACGATATTTTTCGGTTCGGTTCTGACGTCAACAACATACTGACTTCGCTGGGTGCAGTCGTTTACGACGGCGGTGTTTTGGGGCTTGCTTTTATTTATTGTCTCTACCGATTTTCGGAGATGCAGAAATTGAGTGTCTACTCGCAAGCATCTGTTTTTCTTATGGCCATCCAGTCGATGTCTTTCGCAGTGCCGGTGCTCTGGCTGGCTGCGTTTTCCGGTCTGATGAAAAAAACCTGACATGGCGAATTTGTTTTTTATTGAGCCATCAAAGACGGGGTACCAACATGTCACGTTTTTGACCGGTTTTCTGCAGGCAATATCAGCTTCATCAGCAAAGGAGCGATTCGAGCTCAGGTTGCATGCCTCGAAATCTACGCTTGCCAACCTCCCTCTCGGCGCGCGCGAGGGATTTCTCGCTTGCGAGATTACGGTGGTAGACCCGACCGCACGACAGTTGGTAAAGAAAACCTTCCGCGAATTTTTCGAAGTGTTGCGGGTGTTGCGCTCAGCCAGCGAAGATGATCGAGTGATCGTTTCTTGTATTCTCCCGACGTCCCTCATTCTCGTCGAGATAGCTTGCTTGGTTCTGCGTCGGCGAAGGGCGTTCGTAGTCCTTCATGGTGAATTAGAGGGCCTTTGCGATAGCGATTGGGATCCTCGACGTATCGGTACTTGGTCAAAGTTATGGGCTCGAGTTTTTGGAAGGCGCTCCTCCCTGAACTATGTGGTCCTTGAAGACTTCATCAAGCAGGGGTTGGTTGCGCGGGGTTTTGCTGCCGCGCGAGTCCATGTTGTCCATCATGTCATCCCTGGGGTACGGGAAAATTCGAAAAAAACGCAAAACTCCACTTTTTGCGTCATAGGATTCCAGACTCGGCAAAAAGGCTGGGATGCCGTAAACAGGCTGGTCCGGGAGTTTCCTGAGTTTGATTTCGTATCTGTCGGTGGCGGTCGGGTGTTGGACTTGCGAACGGGGTCCACCGAGCCGTTTTCGGCAAAGGATGACTTCATCACGGCCATTGCAAGAAATCATTTCGCGCTTTGCATGTTTGAGCGGGGGTACGAAATGACCTTGTCAGCCTCAACTCTGGACGCCGTCGCTGCCGGAGTCAAAATTATCGGTCTCGACTGTCCGTTTCTGCGTGCTGTGAAAAGTCAGTTTCCAGACGTTGAGCTCTTCGCAAATGTAGATGGTGTCGTGAATGCCATCCGAGCGAATGCGATCGAAAGCGAGGTTACATACGTGCTACCGGGAACGCCTTATGAACTCCGACACCTGCAACGCGAGGTGGATGCGATTTTATGAAATCGTTCATCAAGAATGCCCTCAAGTCCTTCCCCCTGATTGAAGGCGGCATTCGGCGTTTTATTCTTTCGCGGTTCGCGTTCCCCGAGGACGAGATGATGCTGTTGGAGCGATCCGGCGCGCGATTTTCAGTCGCCGTCGATATTGGAGCGGCTATGGGTCACTACAGCTGGATCTTGGCGCGTAAATCCGCCGCGGTTTACGCGTTCGAACCGGGCGACCACCACCACGGGTTTTTGAGTAGAAATGTCTACCTTTCCAACATATGTCTGACCAAGGCGGCTGTTGGGGCTTCATGCGGCGAGGCGTTGTTGTTTTCGCTCGGCGAAGGTGATGACGCTAACCATACCGCCACGGTGTCCGTGTCAAACCCACTTGTTGCCAAAGAGGGCGCGACGTCTAGGCCCGTTGAAGTGGTCAGTCTTGACTACTTTTTGGGGAGGGTGACTGGGTCGGTCGACTTCATTAAAATTGACGTGGAAGGCTTTGAAAACGATGTGCTGGCCGGCGCCGCAGCGACCATGGTCCGGCACCGACCGGTTGTTCTTTGCGAAATAGAGATTCGCCACAACAAAAACGCCGACGATTTCTTTGCCCGTATGTCTGCGCTTGGTTATGAATGTGTCTACTGGGCAGGACGCCGATTCAACCTTTTTGACCCGTCGACGTTGCAGTCGTTGCAAAAAGAGTCTGATCTCGAATCGCGCCTTTCGCGAAAGGCCAATGGTACGTTCGTTAACAAATACATCAATAATTTTTTCTTTTTTCACCCTGACTCGAAACTGAAAATCAAGGATCTAGTGAAATGAAAGTTTTCGTAACTGGCGCCGCCGGAATGATCGGCTCGAATGTGGTCAAGGCTCTGTTGGCAGATTCTTACGCTGTCGTCGGTGTAGATAACTTCTGGCGCGGTAAGCCAAAAAATCTCGAAGGGTCGCTAGGGAATGAAAAGTTTCAGTTTAGGCATGCTGATCTGATCTCGGATGATGACTGGTATTTCGACATGACAGCGGACGACGTTGTCCTTCATATTGCGGATATCGTCGCCGGGATCGGTTATGTGTTCAATAACGAATGGGGCGTGTTTCGCAAGAACATACTTATCAACTCGAAATTGTCTTCGGTGATCCGTAGTCGAGCACCAGCCAAAGTCATTTACTTGGGTACCGCGTGTTCCTATCCGCAAGGAATGCAGCGATCTGTGACGGGCTCAGTGCTTTCCGAGAGCGACAAGTTTCCGGCCGATCCTGAGTCAGGGTACGGTTGGAGCAAATTGATGGGCCAGATCGAATTGACTTTGGCGGTTCGCGGCAGCGCCACCAAATTAATCACCCTCGATTTGCATAACGTTTATGGCGCGCCCTGTGAGTTTAAAGGGGGGACAGCGCAGGTTATTCCCTCCTTGATTCGTCGGGCGATCGAGTGTTCGAGTTCTGGTGAGCCGCTGAGCGTCTGGGGTAATGGTCATCAGGGGCGGGCGTTCGTTCATGTCGACGATGTCACTCGGGCGATCCAGATGGCTATTAACTATACCGGAGACCATTCGACGTTCATGATCGGCCCCCGTGAGTGCACTACGATCCGAACGGTTGTGGATGTCATCAAGCATCATCCGAAAATCAAGATATCTCAGGTGGTGTACGACGAGACCAAGCCGACTGGCGATATTGGTCGTTCTGCATGCGCTGATCTCGCACAAAGCGAGTTAGGCTGGCGACCGCAGGTTGATTTTCGTGATGGTGTCCATCGGTTGATAGACTGGATCCTCGCTAATGCATGAGCGGCTAAGCCTCGCAATCATTATCCCGTCCTATAACGACGAAAGGGTTATCAAGGCGATACGTAGTGTTCGAATGTTCGATGACTGTAGTGCGGTCAAAGTCGTTGTTGCCGATGGTGGGTCGAGTCCCCAACTAATTGCAGATATCTCGGCGGAGCTTGGTCCGCAGGACGTGCTCGTGTCCGAGCCTGACGAAGGGATTTTTGATGGCTTCAACAAAGGTCTCGCCCTCGCCGAGGACTGCGATTTCATTGGCTGGATTGGGAGTGATGATTACTTCACGGGGCAATTGAAAAGCAGTACAGTTCTCGAAAATTTGCGCGAAGCAGATCTCTTCATCGCGGACGTTCTGCATGTTGCGGATGGTATCGTGCAGCGCCGCACTCCGGCGATGCCCAGCGCACTCGGTTTGTGGCGGATAGGACTACATAACCCGCACATGGGGACTTTCGGCAAATCCGACTTGCTGCGCAGCGTGAGGTTCTGTATTACAGCGCCGGCTTCGGACGTCGACTACTTCATTAACGTATTCAAGCGGGCGCGGAAGGTGACTTATTCGGGAACACCGGTTGTTTGCCAGACTCTCGGCGGTTTTTCAAACGGCTCGTTCCGAAAAATGCTCCGCGGAAATAGGGACTCATTCCGAATTTATCGGGAACATTTCGGTATGTTGCATGCCGTCATCGCTGTTTTCGGCAAGCTGACATTTAAGGCGATTAGCCGCGTTCTCTACTACTTTCGACGAGTCCCGGGATAAGACTCTCGATGAATACACTGAGCCCCTACTACACAAATAGACGACCGGAGGTAGCTAGATTTTTGCCTGCCGACCTCGGTTCGCCGCGGGTTTTGGAGATCGGCTGTGGTGCCGGGATTTTTAGATCGAATTTTATTTCGACCAAGGAGTATTGGGGCGTAGAAATGAGTTCCGATGCTGCGGCGTTGGCATCTAACTCGTTAGAGAAAGTGTTGGTTGGTACCTACCGTCAAGTATGCGCCGACTTGCCAGATAACTATTTTGATTGTGTAGTGTGTGCTGATGTGATCGAGCACATGGACGACGAGGTATGGTTTCTTGAGCACATAAAAACAAAGATGAGTTCGAACTCGGTCCTCATTGGGTCGATTCCGAACGTCAGATATGTGTCAAACCTCGCGCGATTGTTGATACAGCGCGACTGGAGGTACGTGGATGTCGGCATTCTCGATCGTACGCACCAGCGGTTTTTTACACAGAAAAGTCTGCGTCGAGTTCTTCAAGAAATGGGATGGACTATCGAGGCGCTGCAGGGGATAAATCCCCTAGAAATCCGTCGTACAAGCGTAGACAAAATGTTGTTGTCAGCAGGCTTATTGGCGTTGACCGCAGCGCTGGGTTCGGACAGTCGATTTTTTCAGTTTGGATTTCGAATCCGCGCTAATGCGCGGAAATGACCAGCGTTCATAGTCGATTCCACCATCAGGAATTTACTCGGTAACTGTCGCGGCCTCTACCGTTCTTTTCTGCCTCGGACAACCATCTCGGTAGCTTGCCGCGACCGGTCCACGTATTTCCTTTGTCATCACGAAACTTCACGGCTACCTTTCGGCGAGGCCTCTTCGCTTTCGACCCCGTACCGGTAGCAATTGATGAGACTGAAGATTTAGGAGGGCGTCCCGGAAGACCAAGAGATCTGGCACCTGTTAAATCGCCTACTGTTACGCCCAGTTTCTTCATCAGGACGCGAACTTTATTAACGGCAGGGGCCTTGGTGGCCTCGGCAGCGCGAAGCTGTTTTTGCAGTTTTTCGATCCGGATTTTTATGGCGGCAGCAGAGAGTTTTGGCACGACGTTAACCCCGGTGAGAGAATGACCCTCTGATATTACCAAATTAACATGAGGCGTCCCGTGTGAATAATTCGCTAGAACATCCGATTTTTCTGATTATCTCGAGCGCGTCTGTCTTAAGACGCCCGACAACACCGAGTAGGTCTTTATGAGATCAATTGATCGGGGACCGCGCCTTCGAGGACCAAGCTACGGACAGTCGCTGAGCCTCGGCAATCTCGTCTGATGAGAGCTTGGGGTGTAATTCGGCGCGATACTGCCTAGCCTCTAAATTGCCTAAGCCGGCTGCGAAATTCAGCCATGCGTAAGCGGTTACTAAAGGGCGCGCGCTCCCCCGTTCTTGGGGGGGCAGTAAATTAGCCGGCGGGTGCATCATCATCATCGCGAGATTCACCGCCGCGTCCGGATGCCCCGCCCGGGCTGCCGTGTCAAATAGGCTCATGGCTTTCGTTCGATCTTGAGCCGTACCTATGCCTTGATCCAGCATTACTCCCAGATTGTTGATTCCCTCAAGATCCTTTTCGTCGGCGGCAGCTTTAAACCAGCGGGTGGCTGTAACTGCATCCTGTGGAACTCCTTCGCCCAGACGGTACATGAGGCCAAGGTTGCTCATCGCTCTGGGATGACCGAGTTCGGCCGCTCGGGTGAGAAGCTCCACGGCTTTTCGGTCATCTTCCGGAACGCCATCTCCCTTGTCGTACAAAACCCCGAGATTATTTAGCGCTGACGGGTCACCTTGGCGCGCAGCGAGTTCGAACCATTTTGCCGCCTCGCCGGGATTACGGGGTACACCAATCCCATCGTTGAACATGATGCCGAGGTTGGTTTGGGCGACCGTGAGTCCTTGAGAGGCTGCCTTTCTGTACCAGAGCACGGCCATCCCAACGTCCAGGTCTGTCCCAAGCCCGTTTTGGTAGAGCCAACCGAGTTCATTTTGGGCCTTCGCATCGCCAAACTTGGCGAGCAACTGCCATTTGGCGAAGGCGGTCGGGTAGTCGCGATTATCAAAGGCGGCGCGGCCGTCCTCATATCGAACGCATCCGGCCAGCGTCAAAAGCGACGCGAGGGTGATCACGACAAACCGGCTAGTCACAGCCTTAAGTCTAACCCATGAAGTTTGCTGCTGCGTATACTCCGCGACCATGCAAAGCCTGTATCTGTCGGCTGGCGCGGCATTGTTTGGTACGGTCGTGCTGGCACTTTTTTTGCGACCCGTGGCGCGCAGTCTGGACTTTGTGGATAAACCGGGAGGCCGCAAACAGCATGCGGGCGAGGTACCCGTCATCGGCGGTATCGCGATGTTTGTCGGACTTTCGCTGGGGCTCTCGCTACTCCCGGAAACAGCGCGACCGCCCGCCAGCTTTACCGCGACGGCATTCGGGTTTGTCTGTCTTGGGCTTCTGGATGACCGATTGAATTTACCCTCGATATTCCGTTTGCTCGTGCAACTCGGGGCCGTTTTGGTGATGGTTTTTGTTGGTGGTTTGGGCGTCCACTATGTGGGCGCACCGTTTGGCGCAGGCACCGTTATTTTTGAGCCTTGGGCGGCCGTAATTATCACCATGATGTTAGTGGTCGGTGCAGTAAATGCGCTCAACATGATCGACGGAATCGACGGACTCGCGGGTTCGATGGGATTAGTTGCCCTTATTGCCGTCGCGGGTGTCGGGCTATTCGGGGTCAACACCCCGGTTTTTTCGGTAGCAGTTGTTCTCGCAGGGGCGGTCATCGGTTTTCTTTTGTTCAATCTGCCGCTCGGATTCAACGAGCGAATGAGAATTTTCATGGGTGATGCGGGCAGCATGCTGCTCGGATTTTCATTGGCATGGACTATGGTGGCGCTGTCCCAGGAGCCTGAGACCCCGGTCGAGCCTGTCACGTTATTGTGGTTTGCGGCCATACCGATTTTCGACATGGTGTCGACGGCAGTGGGGCGGATCTTGCGTGGGCAGTCACCGATGAGTGCAGACAATACTCACCTGCATCACAGGCTGCTTAAAAAGGGGCTTACGGTAAGACTGTCGTTGCTCGTTCTGATCGGCTTTGCACTGATTTGGGCGTCGGTGGGCTTGTTGCTCGACATCGTGGCCGACGTCCCAGAATGGCTATCTTTGGCGGCCTTCGTCGCAGCCGGCCTGGTTACCGTCATTTTGATCCAAAAGCTGCCACAGGCGAAGTCCGCTTAGCCCGGCAACCAATCTGAAAATTATTTAACCAGCACGACCGGCACCGGCGCGAGATGCACGACCTTTTGCGCGACGGAGCCGATGAGGGCTCCGGCGAGTACGCCTCGGCCATGCGTGCCCATGATGACTTCCGTCGCAGCTTTATCAGTGGCGAAATCGCAAATGATTTTGCCGGCATCACCCACGCTGATATGCGGTGTGGCCTGAAGCTCGTGTTGCTTCATTCGAGCGAGTGCCGTGGCCAGGGCTTTTTCGCCCTCTTCGCGGTAATAGGCTTCGAGGCTTTCTTTGCTGACAAAGAGTTTGACGTTGACCGTGACGATGGGCATTTGCACATTGAGCAGATGCAGGCGTACGGGCTCGTTGCTGGTCTTGACTCGACCGATCGCGTAATCGACCGCGCGGTCGGAGTACTCGGAACCATCGACCGGAATCAGCAGCACTTGCATGGTCAGTCTCCTGGACGATCGTTCTGACGGTCGCTGCTCGAGAGGTCGACCGGTTTATCGGCGGTTGCAGGCTGTGGCCCGCGCCGCGAGAGCGTTTTGCCGATCGCGACCACGAGGGCGGCGCCCACGAGCGCGGCGAGATAATGACCGGTCTGGCCATAGTCCGCGGTCCAAGGCTTGAGCACCACGTCATCGATCAGCATGCCGCCACCGATCCAGCCGAGCAGTGCTGCGCCGAACAAGATGATGACCGGAAAGCGATCCATCAGGGTCAACACGAATTTGCTGCCCCAGATGATGATGGGAATACTAAACAGCAGCCCGAAAATCACCAAACCCAGGTGATCTTTGGCCGCACCGGCGATGCCGATGACGTTATCGAGACTCATGACGGCATCGGCGAGCACAATGGTTTTGATGGCCCCGAGCAGGTGGGTGCTGGCGTCGATCTCGTGATCGCCCTCGTCGTGCTCGGGAAGCAGCAGCTTGATGCCGATCCAGAGCAGCAGGAGGCCGCCGATAATTTTCAGAAATGGGACTTTGAGTAGTTGCAACGCAAAAAAGATGAGGACGACGCGCAGTCCTACCGCACCGAACATGCCCCAGAAAATAGCCTTTTTTCGCTGCGCATCGGGCAGGCGCCGCGAGGCGAGTGCGATGACAACCGCGTTGTCGCCGCCGAGCAGGATGTCGATCATGATGATCTGCCCGAGGGCGATCCAAAATTCTGGTGAGCCAAATTCCATGACGATAGTTTACCCTAAGAGCCAATTGCGGGTCGCGGGTGTATCGCGTGTATCTGAACAAAATCCTGCCGCTGATTTTTTCACCGATCGTGGTGGTGCTGGGGCTGATCGTGGCCGCACTGATTTTCCGCAAGCGCTTCCTTGCGGCCGCGGCGGCGTTGGTTCTCGGGTTGGCGTCGCTACCCGTGGTGGCGGATCGTTTGTTGTTGCTCGTGCAGGGCGATCTCGTTCGTCTCGAAGCGAGCGAGGTGCCGCGGCGAGAGGCGGTGATCGTGCTGGCGGGTAGTCTCGGGTATACGCTAGGGCGCAGTGGACCCATGCCTGAATGGGGCAGTTCAGTCGATCGGGTGTTCGCCGGTATTCAACTGATGCAGGCGGACCGGGCTGATCGGGTGGTTTTCTCGAGCGGCGATTATTTTCCCGATGCCCTGAAGACCGAGGGTGAACTCGCTCGTGAGCTGGCGGTCGGCTTGGGGCTTGATGAGTCGCGGATCATTTTATCCGGCAGGGCTGCAAATACTGCTGATGAGGCGCGGCTGATCCGACCGTTATTCGGCAAGGCTCGCCCCTCGATTATCTTGGTGACTTCCGCGAACCACATGCCGCGCGCTGCGGCGATCTTTGCGGCGGCCGGTTTTGTGGTGACCCAGTTCCCGGTGGACATCGATATCCCGCTGGCGAGGCGCTGGAACGAAGCTTGGTTGCCAGATGCGCGAGCCTTGCTCAAGACCGACACCGCCATACGCGAAGGACTGGGGCAGGCGTACTATAAAATCGTATACTCAGTCCGTTAACTTACCGCCTTGGATTTTCCGCGATAGTTTGTGCGCGAGCCCATCAAGAGCTCCGCGAAAGGTTTTGGATGAGTCGCCCGTTTCTCGACCGCCGTGTCGCCGTCGCACCGATGATGGACTGGACAGATCGGCACTGCCGATATTTTTTGCGCGGTTTTTCGCCTGATCTGCTGCTCTATACCGAGATGGTGACCGCCTCGGCGATTCTGCGTGGCGATCGCGAAAAACTGCTCGAGTATTCCGCCGAGGAACACCCGGTCGCGCTGCAGTTGGGTGGCTGCGAACCCGATTATCTCGCCGCCTCCGCACGCTATGGCGAGGAGTGGGGTTACGACGAAATCAACCTCAACTGCGGTTGCCCCTCCGACAAAGTTCAAAAAGGCTCTTTTGGCGCCTGCTTGATGAACGAGCCCGATCTCGTCGCCGATTGCGTGGCCGCCATGTGCGAGGCCGTCGATTTGCCTGTGACCGTGAAAATGCGCATCGGTACCTTGCGGTCGAACCGTAGCGATCTTGATGAAGCCGTGCAGCGCTTCGATGAAGCGGACTACGACAAATTATGTGACTTCATGGTTGCGGTTCGTGCGGCAGGAGCGGACGGCGTCATCGTGCATGCGCGCAAGGCCGTGCTCGGTAATTGGTCGCCCGCCGATAATCGCGAGATTCCGCCGCTGCGCTACGACGTGGTGCGGCGTCTCAAAGAGGATTTTCCGGACATGCCGGTGGTGTTGAACGGCGGTCTAAAAAAAGCGGATCAATCGCTGGATGCGCTCGAGTGGGCTGACGGCGTGATGCTTGGCCGCGAGGCGTATCACCGGCCGATGGTTTTGGGCGAAATCTTTGCAGCGCTCGATGGCGACCGCGGCTACAAGCCGCTGGCCGTGGCGGAGCACCTCGAGCGCATGGCCGACTATGCCAAGCGCGAAATGACCAAGGGCGAGCGGCTGCCGGCGATCACTCGCCACCTGCTTGGACTTTTGAGCCATGCCCCTGGCTCACGCGAATATCGTCGTTTGCTCTCCGAGGGCGCCCGCGAACGCGGGGCCGGACCGGAGCTGATTCGGCAAGCGGCGAGCGTATCCCAGCACATCTAAGTCTCTGTTTTTGATCGCCTTAGCGTCGTTCGTTGGCTACGGTTGAGCGAATTCAACGGTCAGTCGAGGGCGACTCATGCGATTTTTTCGTTTTGTCAGCATGCTGACAATCTGGTTTTGGCTCGGCGGCTGCGCGCTGGCTCTACGGCCGGGTCCTTTTGAGGGCGCGGCGCCGCCGAGGCTCATCACCCTCGATGGCAAGGCAGGTTGGGATAACCCCGCGGCATTCGGACCGGTGCCCGCAGAACTTCAGGCGACGGGCGATGCGGTTTGTTCATCAATGAATACTCGATGGCGAACCTTCCACGCGACGGGTTATCACTCGCGCGCGCAGGACATCAACGGCGAGGCCTTTGCCAAAGGCGCGTATTATTGCAAGTGACTCGCGTATTACGGCGAGC
>Ga0194119_10004509_pt1 | contig 21484 bp, 15 predicted proteins | sample TA2MahC100mmetaG_FD_148620 | JGI IMG/M metagenome (GOLD analysis project Ga0194119, IMG submission 148620) | Freshwater microbial communities from Lake Tanganyika, Tanzania - TA2015018 Mahale Deep Cast 100m | ecosystem: Environmental > Aquatic > Freshwater > Lake | place: Tanzania: Lake...
GGGCATTTCTCGTCGGACTCATGAGTGCGCTTGTTCTCAACGGTGTACTGAATATAAGTAGTAGGGAGAGGAGAGTAGGAGAGAGGTGATAGGGACGGATGAATGTAGGAGAGAGGTTAGAGGTGATAGGGACGAACACTCGAATCAAGCGTGCCCTGCATCCTACGTGGTGCAGGGAAGCAAGAAGCATGAATCAAGAATTAAAGGTTACGAAGTACGAACTTATACGAACATACGAAACTGGAGGGGATAAAGAATACGAAAGGCGAATGATGAAATATGAGCATACGAATAACGAATATGTACGCCTGCCCCGCACCCTACGTGGTGCTGGGGAATATACGAATGACGAAGAAACGATAAACTATAAAAAGAAAAAACTATAGACGATGAAATAAGAAAATAGAAATATGAAATATGAAAACGGAGACGATAAAAGAAAAGAGTCGTATTCGTACATGCGTATGTATTCGTTATGTGTAACCTTTCTTGAAACTCGTAACTAATAACTTGAAACTCGTTTGTGGCTAGCGTAAAAAGCAAATCTATTGTATAGTGTCTGTATAAAGCGCGATGCGCTTTTTCTTTACTCTTTCTTTTCCGTTTTTTCTGTATGGATATTCGCAACATTGCTATCATCGCGCACGTAGACCACGGCAAGACGACCTTGACCGATATGTTGCTTCGTCAAAATGACGCTATCGCTGAAGGTGCTTCTATGGACTCAAATACTCTTGAGCGTGAACGCGGCATCACCATTTATTCTAAGAACGCGTCCCTCATGTATAAAGGGACAAAAATCAATATCGTGGATACACCGGGGCACGCGGACTTCGGTTCAGAAGTGGAACGCGTGCTTCGTTCTATTGACTCGGTACTTCTCATTGTGGATGCCCAAGAAGGTCCGATGCCACAAACGCGTTTCGTTTTGAAAAAGTCTCTTGAGCTTGGGCTTCGTCCTATTGTTGTGATAAACAAAATAGACAAACCCGCCGCTGACCCCGCGCGCGCGGAAAGTTTGGTGTTTGACTTGTTTGTAGAACTCGGTGCCGATGATGTGCAGGCGGACTTTCCTATTGTGTATGCCGATGGACGTTCTGGTATTGCCAAGATTGCGCTTACGGATGAAAGCACGACACTCAATCCGCTTCTTGATACAATCCTCGCGCATGTGCCTGTTGCATCATCAACAGAAAAAGAAGCACTTCCGCTTCGCTTTCAACCCTTTAACCTCGGCTATGACAACTTTATGGGGCGTCTTGCCATCAGCCGTATCTATGAAGGAACAGTATCTGTCGGCATGACGGTGCATGTGAAAAATAGCGCCGGAGAAACACGTCAGGGGAAAATTACCAAACTGTTTATTTTCAAAGGTCTAGGAAAAGAAGAGGCACAGTCCGCTGTCGCGGGTGATATTGTCATGGTTGCAGGTATTGCCGATATTGATATTGGAGAGACGGTGTTGTCCGACCCATCGGGGGACATCTTGCCAGTTATTTCTGTTGATGAGCCGACAATCGCGCTTGATTTTTTGGTGAATGACTCGCCATTTGCAGGGCGTGAAGGAAAGTATGTAACATCGCGTCAAATTCGCGAATATCTGGAACGTGAACTGGAAGTAAACGTGGGGCTTCGGGTATCGTTTGACCGCAATGACGCGTTTCGTGTGCTTGGGCGCGGAGAATTGCATATCGCTATCCTTCTTGAAAACATGCGTCGTGCGGGCTATGAAGTGCAGGTATCCAATCCGGAAGTTATTACAAAAGAGGAGGATGGTAAAACGATTGAACCGTTTGAAGAAGTTATTGTTGATACACCAGAAACGTATCAAGGAACAATCATTGAGCGTCTCGGTATGCGTGGTTTTGTTATTACACACATTGACGCGGAACGTGAAGGTGTGCGCCTGACGCTTGAAGGTCCTACGCGCGGTATCCTTGGGTATCGTAACCAGTTTGTGATTGATACGAGAGGAGAGGGGATTCTTGCAACACGTTTTATCGGCTTCAAGCGTTTTACTGGAGAAGTGCGCAAACGTGCCGTTGGTTCCATGACATCCATGGCATCGGGTAAGGTGCTCGGATATTCACTGTGGAACCTGCAAGACCGAGGAACGCTGTATATCGGACCGGGTGCCGAAGTATATGAAGGTATGGTTATCGGTGATACGTCCAAAGGTGAGGAAATGTTTGTGAACCCGACAAAAGGAAAGCAACTTACCAATGTGCGTGCGTCGGGAACCGATGAAGCAATCAATCTCGTGCCCCCACTTGAGCTTTCTATTGAGCGCGGACTTGAAGTCATGGCGGATGATGAACTTCTTGAAGTAACACCCAAGAGTGTCCGACTCCGTAAGCGTTATCTGACGGAGAATGACAGGACGAAGGCACGGAAAGGGAAATAACAAGACGAGTTTGTAGTTCGTAGTTCTTAGTTCGTAGAACGTATATACGACATGTAAATATCATAAGGGTCGCTCGCGCGACCCCCTCCCATAATCTAGTTTCTCATATAACACAACCATAGCGCGGGTTTTCCCAAAGGAAAACCCGCGCTATCTTCGCATTTCACCGCCCCAACCCCGTATCCGCCGCGCTTCTAAAATCGGCGTAAATGTGGTATAAATAAAAGTAATAAATATGTCAAAAATAAAGGATATTCCTAAAATAGATAGACCACGTGAAAGGTTCTTAAAAAAAGGACCAGAGGCACTTTCAAAAAGTGATCTTTTGGCAATTTTGCTTGGAAGTGGAATCAAGGGGAAGAATGTTCAGCAATTATCACAGCAGATAATAAAAAAGTTTGGGAAAGGTTTTTTGAATATTACTGTGGAGGATCTGAAAGATATTTCGGGTATTGGCGAGACTAAAGCATTACAAATTGTTTCAGCGATTTCTTTGGTTAGGCGATTTTATGCCGAGAATCAAACAAACGAGGTTGTCATCAAAAATTCTCAAGATATTGTTTCTCTAAACTATGATTTACGAGATAAGAAAAAGGAACATCTTGTTTGTTTGTATCTTAATGCGCGAAATGTCTTGTTAAAAAAAGAGATTGTTAGTGTTGGGCTCCTGGATAAAACATTGCTACACCCAAGAGAAATTTTTTATCCCGCAACAGAACTTAACGCGGCAAGTGTGATTCTTGTGCACAATCATCCTTCGGGTGATTCATCACCAAGTAAAAAAGATGTTGAAATTGTAGAGAAGATATCACAAGCAGGAGAAATAATGGGAATATCTGTTATTGATTTTATTATTATTTCTCAAAAGGGAAATTATAGTTTTTATGAAAGACTGAAAGATCAAAACATCGGCTTTGATTATGTTGCGGACGGAATGCAAGGAACGCTTTTTAATCTGTTAGAAATTAAAAAACCTGCGTACGAAGTAAGTGTTCAAAAGATAGATAAACACTATTTTCAACCACAAGAATCAAAAAGTGGATATTTCCAACTTCAAAATAGGCGCTACCTAGGAAATAAACACAAATTACTTGGATTTATTGAAGATATTATTTCTGAAAAGTGCGGTTCAGTAGATTCTCTTTGTGATGTTTTCGCTGGTACTGGTGTTGTTGGTGCGAGATTCAATCATCCAGACATAAAGATTATTTCCAATGATTTTCTTTTTGCAAATTATGCTTGCTTGCAAGCATTCTTGGGCGCAAGCAAAGATTTACAAAAAAGTATTTTTGTGAAAATAGAACATCTTAACGATTTATCAAACCATAAAGAAAATTATTTTTCAGAAAACTTTGGCGGAACATATTTTACGGAAGAAAATGCACGAAAAATAGGTGCGATTAGAGAAGAAATTGACAAAATAGCAGAAAGCGAGGATGAAAAAAATATTTTGATTTGCTCTCTTATTTACGCAGTTGATAAAGTTGCAAATACAGTTGGTCATTATGACGCTTTCCGTAAAAAGTTGGACATGCTTCAATCGATAAAATTACTTGTTCCTGATATTGATTATTCACGCAATATAAACAACGAAGTTCATCGGGAAGATGCAAATACACTCATACGAAAAATCTCTTGTGATGTTTTGTATATTGATCCCCCTTACAATTCACGACAATACTCTGATGCGTATCACCTTTTAGAAAATCTTGCAGAATGGAAAAAGCCAGAAGTGGTAGGAATTGGTAAAAAGATGGATCGTTCGCATATCAAAAGTGACTACTGTCTCAAGAGCGCAACGAGTGCATTTGCAGATCTAATCAGAAATGCAGATTGTAAACATATTTTGCTTTCGTATAACAATACTGGAGATTCAAGAGACGGACGATCAAATGCACGAATGAGCGACGATGAAATTTTGCAGATTCTAAATGATAAAGGCGATGTAGAGATTTTTGAAAAAGACTACAAAGTTTTTACAACAGGAAAAAGTAACGGGGAAAATAATGCGGAACGCATTTTCTACTGTAAAGTAACAAAATAATTATGAAAAAACCTTGGTCAATTACAACAACATTACGAAACCCAGAGAGATTGAGAAATTTCTTGATAGTTTTGAAACAACTCGAAAATTCCGAATGGAATTTTGAGAATCAAAAGAAATATCAGATTTTGTTGATTCAAAATCGAGTATATGGTTATGGAAGCCGTCAGTTTTACAATAGGCTTTCGCAAGACAAGATTGATCTAGTTGATGACCTATCACAAGATATTTCATTTAAACAAGCGGAAGAAATTTTTAATGCTAAAAACTATGAAGACCCTGCGATGCGAGGGAGGCAATCAATAAATCCACTTAAAAAGATTGGGCTTGTTGCTGTTGATGACGGAAAAGTAAAAATAACAGAACTTGGTAAATTGTTTTTGAAAGATGATTTTGACTTTGGAGAAATCTTTTTCAGAAGTTTCTTAAAGTGGCAACTTCCAAATCCAGACAGTCGGGATTATCCAGATAACGGAGACTGTGACATAAAGCCATTTATTGGAACATTGCATTTAATTAATGCAGTTAACAAAAAAGAATTTGCTCGCGGAAATAAAACAAAGGGTATTAGCAAAAAAGAATTCTCTCTTTTTGCACCAACTTTAGTACATCATCAAAATATTGATTCTTACGCGGAGAAAATTATTGCTTTGAGAGATGAATTATCTGGAAAGACAAAACAAGAACAAAGAACGATCTTTGATTCTTACAAAAAACAATTTGCTAGTGAGTTTTTGGAAACTGATGGCGAGAATGAAATAGCTGGATTGTTGAGCAACTTGCAAGATTATGGCGACAATGCAATTCGTTATTTTCGTCTCACAAGATATATCCATATTCGGGGTGGTGGATTTTATATTGATTTAGAACCAAGGAGATCAATCGAAATTGAAGCATTGCTTCAGTATGATAATGCACAATCAAAATCCTTTGATTCTAAAGAGGAATACCTTGCTTATATTTCTGATATTTCAGAACCGCAACTACCTTGGGAAACGACAGAAAAATATATTGAGATTATTGAAAAACTGGTTGAAGAAATAAAAGTGTATGAATCTAATTTGCAAAGGGAAAATATTGCTATTCAAGACTTTCGATCAATGCAAATTGATGAATTGAAAAATTACACTGCAGAATTGAGAGCATATCGTCGAGAATTACAAAATGAAGAAAGTCACAAAAAATCTCAATCGGCTGAGCAAATTGAATCCTATATTAAAAACCTTGAAAATATTTTTGATTTTGAAGATAGACCAATCCTACTTGAAAAGTTATCAGCACTCGGTCTGCATGCGCTCAATGATGCGTTGAAAATTCAGCCAAATTATCCTGTTGGCGATGATAACGAGCCTACATTTACCGCACCAGCCAATACGCCAGACATAGAATGTTTTTATGAAAGTTTTAATGCAATCTGTGAAGTTACGATGTTGAATGGTCGTGACCAATGGTATAACGAGGGTCAGCCAGTGATGCGACATTTACGCGACTTTGAACAAAAACATGGCGACAAACCATCTTACTGTCTGTTTATTGCTCCAAAACTCCATAGAGATACGATAAACACTTTTTGGACAGCAATAAAATATGAATATGAGGGACAACCACAAAGAATCATCCCACTCTCAATCAGTCAGTTTGTTTCCGTTTTGAAAGTGTTGGTACAGATGAAATCTGAAGAGAAATTTTTGCAACACGCAGAAATTTCACGATTGTATGATGAAATTTTGGATTCATCAAAATCATTTAGTGACTCAAACAAGTGGTTGCAAAATATTCCAAGTGCCATTTCTGCATGGCAAGAAAGTCTTATTTCACAAACATAAAATATGAAAACAAATATTATTTACAAGGGAGATTGTGTAAAGACACTTAACGAAAAAGTAGACGAAAAGTCTATTGACTTGATTTTTGCTGATCCTCCTTACAACTTATCTGGCAATGGCTTACACTGGAAAGGCAATAAGACTGGTGGAGACTGGTATATGGTAAACGAAGAATGGGACAAAATGTCTGCCCCAGAATATTTGCAGTTCACAAGAAAGTGGCTCGGAGCATGTGATAGGGTTTTGAAAGACAAAGGATCAATTTATGTTGCCTGCAGTTATCACAACATTGCAGAAGTAATGATTGTGTTGAAGCAACTTGATTTCAAAATAAACAATATCATTACTTGGTACAAAACAAATGCAATGCCTAACATGACAAGACGAGTGTTTACACACTCGACAGAATTTGTTGTTTGGGCGGTAAAAGGGAGCGGTTGGACTTTTGATTACGAGAAAATAAAAGAAATAAATCCTGACAAACAAAAAGATGGAAGCCCAAAACAAATGCGTGATTTTTGGGGATTGCCACTTGTGCAAGGTAAAGAACGTTTGCGCGGTGATGATGGGCGCGCAGCGCATCCGACACAAAAACCAGAGGAAATGCTAAAACGTATTATTTTGGCAAGTTCTCAAAAGGGAGATATTGTCCTTGATCCATTTTTGGGAAGTGGTACGACAACTTTTGTGGCAAAAAAGTATGGTCGAAAATGGGTTGGGATTGAAAAAGATAAAAAATACGCAAAAATTGCCACTCGGCGAATGCAAAAAAAATGATAACTAAAATCTCAAAACTCAAAGACTTCGGTATATTTCATGATTTTACTTGGAAAACAGAGCTTTCTGATTTTAAAAAATTCAATCTGATATATGGCTGGAACAGAAGCGGAAAAACAACCATTTCCCGCGTGTTTGCGAGTTGTGAGAAAAAATGCACTTACGAAAAAGATAAATTCAAGCAATATCCCGAAAACGGAGAATTTGAAATAAAAACTGATGACGGAACTACTGTAAAAAATACTGATGTTGCTACAAATGTTTTGCCGATAAAAATTTTCAATCAAGATTTTATAGATGACAATATTTCCTTTGATCCTTCAGATTCATGCAATCCGATTATTTATGTGAGCGAAAAAGATATTGAGAGTAAAAAACGGCTTGAACAGTTAAAACTGGACAAAATTACTCTTGGCAAGACATATGAACAGACGAAAAAAGACAAGTCGGCAAAAGAAGAAACAAAAAATACATTTTTAACTGGTTTAGGACGAGAAATTGCGAACATTCTTTTTGACAAATCGTATAATAAGACAAAAGCAGAAAATAAAATCAATACTATTGGCGTTGATAATTTTTCCGACAAAATCCTATCTGACGAAGATAAGAAAAAATATGAGGCAATAAGTAAAAGCGAAGCAGGCAAAACGCAAACTACATTTTCAGAATATAATTTTTCTTTTTCTTTTGACGATGAAGCTATTGATAATTTCAAAAAGATTTTTGAAAAAATTGAGGCTGTGCTTGGCAAAAAAATTGTTTCGGAAACATTGGACAGATTAAAAGATGATCAAGTTTTGAATAGTTGGGTAAAGCAAGGTTTTGATTTACACAAAACAAAAGAAGAAAAAGAAAAATGTTTATTTTGCCAAAAGCCCTTAGAAAATGACTTTTTAGCCACACTTTCAAAGCATTTCAGCAAAGACTACGAAGACCTGCAGAGCGCAATCACAATTCTAAAAAGTGAAATTTTGAAACAAAAGCGATTAGAGATTGCGACAAAAAATGATGAACTTTACCCTGATCTAAAAGACAAATACGCCAGTAAAGTAAATGGGCTTAATGAAGTTATCAAAAAAATAAATACTTGGATTGACGAAGCGACAAAATCACTTCAAGAAAAACACGACAACCCGCTTGCCATTATTTCAAGCCCCACACAGCCAGACGATTTTTTGTCATCATACAATGGCGAAATCTTGGAACTGAACAAAATTATCAATGAACATAATGAAAAAGCAAAAAATCACGCAAGCGAGGTTTCAAGCGCCCGCAAAAAACTTGAATTGAATTCAATTGCGACCGCTTTGGCAGGTCAGGACTATAAAAAAATGGGGATTGATTTGGAAGAAGCATTGAAAAATGAAAAAGAAGCCCTAGATGCAGTCAGTAAAAATAATTCCGATATTGTAGAACTTAAAACACAAACTTCAAACATTGGCAAAGCGATTATAGCTATCAATAAACATCTTGAAGAATTTTTTGGCAGAAAAGAAATCGAACTCGCACTGGACGGCGATAATAAGGGCTATACGATAAAAAGAGACGGAAAACCAGCAAAAAATTTGAGCGAGGGAGAAAAAACCGCAATCGCATTTTCGTATTTTGTCGTAAAAGTCGGCGAAGGTGATTTTGATAAATCAAAGGGAATTATTTTTATTGATGATCCAATTTCTAGTTTTGACTCAAACTTCATTTATCACTGTTTTTCAATGATAAACACACATTTCAAGGAAGTTGGACAACTATTTATCTCTACTCACAATTTTCAGCTTTTCAACTTGGTCAAAGAATGGTTTACCAATAAAAACAATTCAACAAAAAAAGATAACGAAAAACTAAGGTCGGAGAATGAGACGGAAAAACCAATTCCTTGCGAGTTTTTCATGGTAGAAAATTTTACTGAATCAGATGTGAGAAAAGCAAAAATTGTTGCACTTGATAAAACTTTACGAAATTATAAATCCGAATATCACTTTTTGTTTGCTAAACTCAAGGAATTTTCAGAAAAACAAGATACGCAATATGAAGATTTTTATACGATTGGAAATATGGCGAGAAGATTTTTTGATATTTTTGCAGATTTCAAGATTCCAGATTCAAGAAATCAAAAGCAGAAAATGGAAGCTGTTGTAAAAGATGCAAACGAAGGAAAAGAAGAGTGCAAAAAAATAACTGATTCAGATTGGAATAAGGCATATAAATTGGTTAATGAATTTTCTCATAATTCTGACCCAATCAGCACAATTGAGCATAAAGATAAAAGTGAGAGCAAAGACGCAATCAAGATTTTACTAAATATTGTGAAAGAATCAGATCCAAAGCATTTTGAAATTTTGGAAAGGAATTTAGTTTCATAGTCTCGCCGTCCCGCCGAAAAGTTTTGGGGGCTAGCCCCGAGCAGGCGGGCAAAAATGCCCACATCTGTTAAAACTTCGGATGGGTAAAAAGGGGGTTGGGGGGGAGGAATTTTTGCCCGCTCGTGTTTAGCGCTTCTATTCTTATTGAGAAAATTGAGAAAACATCATGCCAATATATAGTTTTAGTAAAGTGATGCTTCTTTTATAATTGTGTGGTGGGCTTTTCTTTTTGGGTCATTGAAGTATCGTTTGAGCATTGAATATTGTGCATTATCAAACCGCTGGCGCATTGCGCAATTTTGTTGTATAATAAAACTTATCTATGGATACACAAGATAAGAAACATGACGAACACTTTGACGTGGTAATCATCGGAGGCGGTGCCTCCGGTCTTTTTGCTAGTGGACGCGCTGCCGAGCGGGGCAAAAAGGTGCTTGTATTAGAGAAAAATCGCACGCTTGGGGAGAAACTTCTCCTCACGGGTGGCGGCAGGTGTAATATCACCAATGCCACATACGATACACGAGAGTTTCTCGCGCATTTGGGTAAGGGGACTGAACCGCTCTTTTCTGCCTTTGCGCAATTTGATGTAAAAGATACCTTTACTTTTTTTGAAAAGCGTGGACTTCCGCTCGTTATTGAGGCGCGCAATCGTGCGTTTCCCGCGTCGCAGAACGCGGGAGATGTGCTTCGTATCATTGAAGCATACGCGCGTGATAATGGTGCAATCATTCGTACGAAAACAAAGGTGTCGCGCATTCTTGAAGAGCATGGTGGTATTGTCGGTATTGAGACAGGAAAAAGTGTTATTGGTGCGGACGCTGTCATTGTCGCGACCGGCGGGCTTTCGCACCCAGAGACGGGGTCTACTGGTGACGGATTTACCTTTCTTCGTAATCTCGGACACAGTGTTGAAGACCCGGGCGCGGATCTCGTGCCGATAGAGGTACATGACGCATGGGTCAAGGCGCTTTCGGGGACATCACTTTCGTTTATGAAAATGACCGTATATGCAAATGGTAAGAAAGCATTTGCGAAAAAAGGGAAAGTGCTCTTTACACATTTTGGATTGTCGGGGCCACTTGTCTTGAACTCTGCGCGTGCCATTGGGACACTCCTTGGGCAAGGGCGCGTAACTATTGCTATTGATGCATATCCTGATACGGACATTGGTGCTCTGGAAAAAGACATCATCCGCGTCTTTGACCAGGCGAAAAATAAAATGATAAAAAATGTTGCTGACGACATCATGCCACATGGTATGGCAGAAGTTTTTCCACTTCTTTTTCCGCATATTCCGCTTGATAAAAAGGTGCACAGTATTACCAAAGAAGAACGACGTCTCATTGTTGATACATTGAAAGCACTTCCCGTTTCTGTTGTCGGTCTCATGGGTATGGACCGCGCTATTGTTTCTGATGGCGGTGTTCCTCTTGATGAAATTGATACGAAATATATGCGTTCGCGCTTGTACCCCAATCTGTATGTGACAGGGGATATGATTCATGTGAATCGTCAATCCGGCGGATATTCGCTCCAAATCGCATGGACGACTGGCTATGTTGCCGGCTCGGCGGCGTGATATACTATCATGATAATGCGTATGACTCAGAGAAAAGTCTTCGCCCTTTGGGCGTTTTTGTTCAGTGTGTGCACGATGTGTACTGCCGTGCCTCTCGCATACGCGGAGACGGCAACATATATGCGGATGCGCGTTGACGATGTTGTCCATGAGACGCGTGAAGCTATTTCGGGGACGGACACGTATCGTATGGTGCAGACGCTGTCGGCGACTGTTGTAGACGGAGAGAGACGTGGCGAACGTATAGAGATTGAAAATGATAGGATACCTCTCGCGGACGGGGATGTCTTTTTTGCAAAAGTAGTAACTGTTGGTGAAGGAGAGATGATTTCTGTGTATGACGCGGACAGAACACGTGTACTTAGTATTCTTGGTATTGTATTTGTCGCGATGACACTTCTTTTTGGTGGCAAACAAGGTGCGCGGTCACTCGGCTCTCTTTTTGTTAGTATTGCAGTCATTGCATTTGTGTTGTTGCCTCTCTTGTCTCTTGGTTTTCCTCCTGTGCCGACAGCGACTGGTATCGGCGTAGGAATGCTCTTTGTTGCAATATTCCTTACCCATGGATGGAATAAGGGCTCTGCGGTTGCCTTTGGGGGAACAGCGCTCGCCGTTGTGCTTACGGGACTCATCGCATGGGTTGTCCTTGGTGTGGGCATGTTCACGGGGCTTTCTTCTGATGAATCACTTTCTATCGCTTTGGGTACAACGGGGCATATTGATCTTGCGGGCATACTTCTTGCTTCTGTTATTATCGGCGCGCTCGGTGTGCTTGATGATGTGGGTATTACGCAGGTGTCTGTTACACGCGAACTCTGCGCGACAGGAGGACGTACACGCCGTGAGGTATACCAAAGCGCGATGAAGGTCGGCAAAGACCATATTGGTGCGCTCATCAATACACTTGTTCTTGCGTATGCAGCATCAGCGTTACCACTCCTTCTTCTTTTTACCCTTTCACAAGAAATGCCCGCAATCGTGCTTATCAATGGTGAAGCAATAGCCGAAGAGATTGTACGTGCTCTTGCGGGAAGTATTGGTCTTATTGTGGCAGTTCCTCTGACGACATACGTTGCGGTGAGGACGTTTTTTGTGTCTCAACGTTGATACACTTGTCTCTTACATACTCTATCCGTTATACTATATACATGATGGAACAAGCACATACAGAAGGACAAATAAATGTATCAGAGCAACAAGCAAGTCATGGTGTGCCTATTGATGTGAATCCTCCGTTGCAAGCATCGGCATCTTCTATTCCAGTACTTCCTGCTATTTCTGCAAATAGAGAGCGTTTTATGAAGGTTGCGTATCCGGTGTTTGCGGGTGTTCCTACTGCTATCATCATTTTATTTTCTTTTGATTTTGGAGAGACATACAAGACCGTGTTGGAAAAGGTACTTTCGCCTATTATCACGGGGGTTACGTCTGGTTTTATCCTCTATATCCTTGGCTTAAAACGATAACGAATATAAAAAACAGGCGCGCGTGAGCGCGCTTGTTTTTGTGTTGCATAGTTATTTTGTATCCTTGAGAAAGAGCGTAACGGGGAGTCCTATGACGATAAGTATGATACCGAGGACAAGAAAGAGTGATGAGAATGGAAGAAATACAAGTGTGAGAGACGCAAGCATTGGACCGATGATATACGCAAGTGAGTTGGTATTTCTAAAGAAGCCAATGATATGAGTATCTTTAGAATGGATATGCTTAAAGAAATATGTTTCAGACATAGTTTCCACAATACTTGCGCCGATACGGGTCGCCGCGAATATGAGAATCCAGCGGAAGAGTTCCGTTTCTACGTCCATGGTTGAGATAAATGCAGTGGAAATCCCCATAATGAGAAATCCGAGAAAAAGAAGTTCCTTTTCACCCCAATGTTTGTCAGCGATGTGCCCAGCAGGAAGAGCAAGGAGAACGAAGGGAATGAGCATCACCGTAAAGATAATGCCGATATCATTCCAAGCGAGTCCTATGACATTGTGAAGATAGAGTGGACTGTAAATGACCATCCACGTGTAGAAAAAACGCAAAAGTAGATTGACGATAAAAATAAGAAACACGTCTTTCTTTTGCGCAACTTCTTTGAGTGTTGCAAGGAATTGAGTCCGTTCATACACAGGGTCTTTAAAGTTTCTCATGTACGTAAGGAGTAGGAATGTTACAGAGAAAACAGTTACCGTTGTCAGTGAGAATATCTTCCAATAATCACCATTAGTGAGAATGGACCCAGTAATAAACGGGGAGATGAGAAAGGCGATATTGGTAAGTGTGAGAAATGCGCCACGGATACTTCCTGTACGCGCATCAGAAGAAAAGCGTTCTATGAACACATCTTGTGTGAAAAACATGACATTGATACATGCCATGTACAAGACGAATGAGGTAAAGATGATAAGGGGAATAGAAGAAAATGCGAGAGAAAGCGTGAGCATGGCGATACATGCGGAAAGTGAAAAAGCAACGGGATAATTGCCAAAGCGTGACAATATACGAGGAATGAGTGTGATGAGGATGAAAGAAAGAACAGCCCCCGCGACATAGAGCAAGCCCACCGTGCGCTCAATAGCAAACGTTGAGAGGAATGTTGACATGACATACGTGGGAAGCGCGACAGTAAGAGCAAAGACGAATTGGATGAGGTACAACCCTCTAAATATTTCTGTTTTACGGGCGTCTTCTTTTGCGGCAGGGGGGATAATGAGCATGGTGTGTATAGTATAGCATAGTGAGTTGTCAGTTGTCAGTTTTAAGTTGTTAGTCAGGAGGCTTGGTTGTTTTACTTTATTGCGTTGAATATCGTTAGTGTGCGAAAACAAAAAAGCGCAGAGTATGCGCTTTTTTTGTATAAGTATCTATGTCAGTAAGTATCTTATGTGTTTGTGCTGAGTCGTTTGATGTATAGTCGTATCTGGGTATTACACACCGAGAAGGACTGGTATAACAATCGGTCGTTTTGCTGTTTTTTGCAAGAGGTAGCGACCGATGTCGTCTGCAACTTTGTCTTTGACAAATTCAAAGTTAATCGGATGCATGCCGACGAGTGCGTCTTCAATCGTGCGTTTGGTGAGATTGCGTGTCTCGCGGAGAAGGTCTTGGGAGTCGCGGAGATACACAAAACCACGTGAGATGATGTCAGGTGATTTGCGCAGGCGTCCCGTATTCATATCAACGAGTGCAACAACCATGAGGATGCCATCTTGGGCGAGCATCTGGCGGTCGCGGATAACGACTTCCTGTGTTTCGCCGATAGAAAATCCGTCTACCATGACAACACTTGCAGGCGCTTTTTCTTTTTGAATAGTTAGTCCTTTTACACCCATGTCAATGATTGTCCCATTATCAGGGATGATGATGTGGTCTTTGGGGAAACCATTCAAGTCCATAACTGTTTGCGCGTGGACACGAAGCATGGAGTGATATCCATACGCGGGCATGAAGTATGTTGCGCCAACTTGTTTGTTGATCCATGCAAGTTCACCCGCATTGCCGTGTCCCGTGGAGTGAACATCAGACACACGATAGTGAATGATACGCACATCATGACGGTAGAGATTGTCTTTGAGTTTCTGAACAGAGATCTCATTCCCCGGAATGATAGAGGACGACAAGACGATAGTGTCTTTGGGTGTAAAGCGAATATATTTGTGTGTCTTGTTTGCGACACGCATGAGGACCGCAAATTCTTCACCTTGCGCTCCTGTCGCGAGTATCATGATGTTGCTCGAGGGATATTTCTCCATTTCTTCAAGAGGAATAATCGTCTCGGGTTTGATACTGAGGAGCCCTGCTTTCTTGGCAATTTCAATATTGGATTTGATACTGCGTCCATCGATGACGACTTTTTTCCCGTGCTTTTCGGCAAGTTGAATAAGTTTGATAAGACGTGCGAACTGTGAAGCAAATGTTCCTACAATGAGTCGGTCAGGTACTGTCTTGATAATTTCTTCAAGATTTTTGTGAATCTGATCCTCGGTAATAGAAAATCCTGGACGTTCTACATTGGTTGAATCAGCAATAAAGAGTAGGTTGTGTTGTTTGCCAATATGCGACCATACTTTTTTCTCACGCTCAACTGGTTCACCGTTTTCGTGGTCAAGTTTGAGATCACCTGTAATGACGATATTGCCATGCTTTGTCTTGATTGACGCTCCCATTGAATCAGGGATGGAGTGTGTGACCGGGAAAAATTCAATGGACGTTTTACCGAGAGTAATAGTCTGCCCGGGTTCTACCAGTTTGATAGTGAGCGCAGGCATGTGAGGGAACTCTTCTTGGCGTTTACGAATCATGAGTTCTGTGAGCGCACGAGTATATATGGGAGGGTTACCAATGCGAGGCATGATATACGGAATACCGCCGATGTGATCAAGGTGTCCGTGTGTGATAACTACACCACGAATACGCTCTTTGCGTTCTTCAAGATATTTGGTATTAGGGAGAATATAGTCAACGCCGGGAGATTCGTCTTCGGTGAATTGAAAGCCGACATCAAAAATAATGATATCTTCGCCGTATTCAACGACAATCATATTTTTACCGACTTCCTCAACGCCACCCAAGGGGATGACGCGGACATTATCTCCCACAGAAGGGAGTCCGAGTGTTACTTTGGGACCTTTTGCAGGGAGGATAGGATGGGGGGAGGGGCGCTTGTCGGCGCGCATACGTGATGGGCTACTTTTACGCACGGGTGCTCCTGCTTGGCGAGGAGTTCTTGTTATAGGGACATGCGCTGGACGACGAGTTGGCGTACTTGTCTGCGTGGTGTGTGCGACACGGACGGGAATATGTCGCGCATGTGAAGGGGCGACTCGGCTTGCTGGCACACTAGGGCGTGACACTGGACGTGCTGAAGAATGCAGAGGTCGTGCTGTGCTTTGTGCGGGAGTATTACCAAGGACGGGGCGTCGAGATGATGAAGTGTGTCCATGGGCGTTTGTCGGTGGTACCCGACGAAACGGAGGTTTTCGATGTTGTTCTGGTGTGTTCATACAGAATGTGATTAATGTGTGTATACAACAGTAAACACTGTTGTGTACGGCGATGAAGTGTCATCGCAAATAATAATAATGGTATTGAACGTATATATGATCGATACAAAGCGATATGTATATCGATTTCCCCGAGAGGGGGACAAGGTATCAAGTATGTTTGTTCGGACACCATGACAGGGCGCATCATATGTGATGGGAAACGCCATGCTATGGGGTACGAAATGTAGTGAGAATTATTCTGTTGTTTTTTCTTTTTCAACAAATATTGGCCAGACATGATCAGTTTCAATATGCCATGAGAGAATACCACTAAATCGTTCTGCCGCGGTTACCGCGGAACCGATTGAAACGCCGAGCATGTGGTCGGGAAGCGCATAAATAAAATCAGGAGCGTAGAGAAACACCGCGGGTGTATCATCTATAATTTCAGCTACGAGTTTGTTGTACGCTGTAAGGCGCTCTTCAGTAACTGACGAACTGCGAGATGTCTCCAAAAGTTTGTCCGTAGTAACATTTGCATACATGGCGATATTGAGTCCAGGATCGTTCCGTTGGGACGAATGCCAAAACGCGAAGAGGTCAGTATCGCGGCCAACGATTTCCCCAAATAAGAGTGCATCATAATCACGGGGACGAATGACCAATTGATTGAGTTCGTTTGCGTCAAACACTTTAAGTGTGACGGGCACACCAAGCGCCGTCCAGTCTTCAACGAGGATATCAGCGACTGACTTAAGTTCAGGAACATTGGCAGTTGCAAGAGAAAATGAAAGCGTTGTTCCGTCGTGTTTCCATGTGCCACTTCCATCGTCGTGTGATGACCATGTCCATCCTGCGTCTTCAAGTATTGTACGAGCACGCGCAAGACGTTCTTCACGAGAAATGGTATCTGTGGATTCGGGTGCGATATATCCGAGAGAGCCAGGAGGAATAGGTCCATGAAGGACAGAACCGTATCCGAAAAGTACTTCATCAACGATACGTTCTTTTTCAGTGGCGATATCAAGTGCTTTACGGACAGAAGCGTCTGTGAAGACTGTTGCTTTGTCTTGATTGAAAAATACACCAAAGACACGAGGAAGTGGTGCGCGTTCAATACGGACACCTTTGTCTGTGAGTTTCTGAGCGACAGAGGGGGTGATTGCGTTTATTCCTTCAATTTCTCCTTTAGAGAATGCATTGACAAGTGTATCCTCATCACGATAAAAGCGCATGCGGATATGAGAGAGATATGGTTCACCTGTTGCATAGTCATCAAACGCACGGAGGTCATAATAGAGCGGAATACCACTTCCGTCGCGTCGCGCTCCTGTTACTCGATACGGACCCGAACCGATGGGTGTTGTGTTATATGCGCTAAAACTAAACTCTTCCGTGGTGATTTCTTTCCATATATGTGCAGGGAGAATACCTAATGTCGTATTTTCCAGAAAAGGTGCGTACGGGCGGGGAAGTACGAAGACGATCGTGTGGTCGTCCTGTGCGGTTACTTGTACGCCGTCCCAATTGGCGCGTTTGGGACTTTTGAGCATACTATCTTGCGCTTTTGTTACCGTAAAGACAACATCATCAGCAGTGATTGGTCTACCATCATGAAAACGGAGATGTTCACGGAGGGTAAACGTATAGGTGAGTCCATCATTTGAGATATTATATGAAGATGCAAGATCAGGAATGATTTCTCCTGAAGGAAGAGCGCGCGTGAGTCCCGCATATACAAGAGCTGTCATATCGCGATCGGCATCAGAAATAGCAAGAAGTGGATTAACAAAACGGGGAGTGCCAATGACACCCTCTGCATACGATCCTCCTTTTGCGGGGATGACGACCATGTATGCATTATTTACACGGTAGAGAAAAAATGTCGTGCTTATAATGAATATCCACAACAGCACGAAAAAAACGACACGCTCGGTGTGCGAAAAAGACGCAACAATGCGTGATATGTGTGAGGAGAACGTCCTGAATGGACGAAAAAAAGAATCAAATGACATTGCAATTGACACGGACATGATAAAATCATGCCGAGGAAGGGAGATGTGTGCTAGACGACCAGCGAGAGGAATACGGAGACTGCAAAGAGTACGCCGATAATGATAGTAGCGTAAAAGAGTGTTTTTTCGGCACCACGGCGCTCATGAAAACCGCTCATGCTGTCAGCACCACCAAATGCACCACCTAAACCAGCTCCTGTTTGTTGAAGGAGTGTGGCGATGATGAGCAGTGTGGCGAGGACGGCTTGCGCCCAGGGCAGAATGTCTCCGAGAAATTCCATTGCTGTAGAGTATACCATAGTACGATTTTTACGCAATGGGAATGTGAAAACCCGAGTGTAAAAGCGTAAAAGAAGTGTTATTGACGTATCATTGTTTCGCGATATAATTTGAATGCATTATTAGATTAGCAATATATTTTTTTTAAACGATATGGCTACAAAGAAACAATCGGCGGAAAAAACCGCAATTATCCCACTCGGCGATAGAGTACTTGTCAAACCTCTTGATCCGAATGAACACAAGACGACTGCGTCTGGTATTATCATCCCTGATACGATTGATCGTGAGCGTCCCGAGCAGGGTACCGTTATCGCGGTTGGCGAAGGACGTTTGACGGACGAAGGAAAACGGCTACCGCTTTCTGTAAAAAAAGGTGATGTTATTATCTTCTCAAAATATGGACCAGACGAAGTGAAGGTTGATGGGGAAGAGTATTATATTATTGGAGAAGCGAATATACTTGCAGTGTTAAGATAACTTGAGTCTTTTAACTTTTAATATTTTTATCACAAACACCAGTATTCAGATATCTGATAATACAACATTAAAATGGGTAGATATGGTGTCGGTGTGTATACGTGTTGAGTTTTTGATGGTTTGCACGGTGTTTGTGATTTGGTATTTGTAATTTGAGATTTCATTATGGTGTATGCATGATTATGTTTTACACCAACGTATTCTTACAAAGATTAATAATATGACACATAATTATTATGTCTAAAATCATCAAATACGGATCTGACGCACGCGAGGCAATACTCGTTGGTGTCAACAAAGCCGCGGATGCGGTCAAGATTACACTTGGTCCCCGTGGACGTAATGTTATCTTGGAAAAGAGTTATGGTGCTCCCATGATTACCAATGATGGTGTATCCATTGCAAAAGAGATTACCCTTGCTGATAAATTTGAAAATATGGGTGCCGAGATTGTGAAAGAAGTCGCGACAAAAACAAACGATATGGCGGGGGACGGAACGACGACAGCGGTCGTGCTCACGCAAGCGATGGTTGCTGAAGGTATGAAGCGTGTCGCGATGGGAGTGAATGCCATGGGTGTACGTCTTGGTATTGAAGCAGCCGCGGATGCCGCGGTGCTCGCTCTCAAACAAGCATCTAAACCTATTAAAACAAAAGATGAAATCAAACAAGTGGCGACTATCTCCGCAGAGTCCGAAGAAATTGGCGGTATCATTGCCGAGACTATTGAGAAGGTAGGTAAGGATGGTGTCGTTACTGTTGAAGAATCTCAATCCTTTGGCATTGAATCAGAAGTGGTGGAAGGTATGCAGTTTGATAAAGGATATGTCTCCATGTACATGGTTACCAATGCAGAACGCATGGAAGCGGAATACAAAGACGCGCGTATCCTCATTACCGATAAAAAGATTTCAAGTATCCAAGAAATATTACCTCTTCTTGAAAAGCTCGCCGCAACGGGTCGCAAAGAGCTTGTCATTATTGCCGAAGATGTGGACGGTGAAGCGCTTGCGACACTTGTGGTGAATAAATTGCGTGGCGCACTTTCCGTGCTCGCGGTGAAAGCCCCTGGGTATGGTGACCGCAAAAAGGAGATGCTTGAAGACATTGCCATTATCACTGGTGGACAAGTGATTACCGAAGATAAAGGGCTCAAACTTGATACAGCGGATTTGTCAGTGCTTGGGCATGCGACAAAGGTTGTTGCCACGAAAGATACGACAACGATTGTTGGCGGGAAAGGAAAGAAGGAAGCGATAGACGCACGTGTCGCGCAGTTGCGAAAATCTGAAGAGATTGCTACTTCAAAATATGACAAAGAAAAGATTGTTGAGCGTATTGCCAAACTCGCAGGTGGTGTTGCTGTGATTCGTGTGGGTGCCGCGACGGAAACAGAAATGAAATATTTGAAACTCAAAATTGAGGATGCGGTCAATGCGACGAAAGCAGCGATTGAAGAAGGTATTGTGCCAGGAGGTGGGTCGGCGCTTGTGCGCGCAGCAGCGTCTGTCGCTGCGAAGCGTCCCAAATCACAAGGAAAGAGTTTTGAGCATGAGTTTTCTGTTGGTGTGGATATTGTCATCAAAGCGCTGGAAGCGCCAATGCGTCAGCTTGTAAAAAATGCTGGGTCTGAAGACGGATCAGTTGTCATTGCTGAAATCAGGAAGGCAGAAGGTCATTCGGGGTATGATGCACGCGCCGATAAGATGGTTGATGATATGTTTGTTGCTGGCATCGTTGACCCGGTCAAGGTTACACGCAGTGGTGTGGAGCGCGCGGCGTCTGCCGCGGCGATACTCCTTACTACGGAAGTTGCCATCACCGAAGAGCCAAAAGAAGAAAAAGTAGATGCTTCTGCCATGGGTGGTGGTATGGGAATGTACTAACACGAAATAAAAATTATAGAGATACTGGTAAAAAAGAATAGAAAAAGCGCGGCGGGGAAGTCTCCCCGCCGCGCTTTTATCGCAAAAAAAAGAGACCCCGAAGGGTCTCGTGTATGCATCAGTTGTGTATGCCGATGCCAAAGGGATTTCGATCATCTCCCATGATGATGTTGTCTCCTAAAAATGCAGAGACATCATCGTCATCAGGAGTCTCTCTTTCCTGCATATCGGACGATAGCATCGTCACGCAGAAGAGAAAGCCACGCGGGTTGTTTCCTTTGCCAAAGAGAGATTTTCCTGCCCCCTCAACGGGTGAGTTAGCAGGAATCTCAAATACCTGCAAAGGCAGGTTCGTTTCTTCGACGACAAAAAAAGTCGGCTCGTCGAGGGAAAGAACATCTTTTGAGAGGAGGTGTGCGGCATTTGCCTTTTCCGCAAGGACCTGACGAATTGTCATGCCCGGAGGGATAGCGAATACCTTACAGAGAAAGGTTCGGACGGAATCATCCTCCAAACTTCTCTCAAACGCCCCGTATGCCTTGTTATAGGCAGCGTCTCCCGAGAACGTTTCTTTTCTCAGGCAGGGAACTGTGGCATTTGGGTCCTCATCAAGAACAAGGAGCATGAAGACTTCTCTGTTCTCTGAAGGGAGCATACCGCTTCCATGAAGGAAGGCGAGTGTTTCAATTGTTGATAAATGTTTTGACATAAAAATTATTTTTTTAAGAGCCTGTTCATAATCTTTCTGGTATACTATATCCATGAGAAAAACATACCCAAGCGATATCAATCGTGAACAATTTGAAAAGATTAGACCGTTATTAGAAGGAGCCAGAAAGAAAACAAGACCAA
>Ga0194119_10004511_pt1 | contig 21479 bp, 23 predicted proteins | sample TA2MahC100mmetaG_FD_148620 | JGI IMG/M metagenome (GOLD analysis project Ga0194119, IMG submission 148620) | Freshwater microbial communities from Lake Tanganyika, Tanzania - TA2015018 Mahale Deep Cast 100m | ecosystem: Environmental > Aquatic > Freshwater > Lake | place: Tanzania: Lake...
CCATTTTCAGATGGGATACATTTTTGCAAGAGAATCAAATTCTGATGAAAGTTTCAATGTTCGGTTTCTTTCAACTGATGAAGATAAAATAGATCTTACAAATGATGTAATTGAATATTCGGAATTATCAATCCCAATGAAACGAGTATGCAGAGAGGATTGCAAAGGACTTTGCAGTATCTGCGGTAATGATTTGAATGTGAAAAAATGTAAATGCAAAATTGAAGTTAAATCTGATATTTGGGAACCATTACAAAAATTAAAATTTAATAACTAATTAAGGGAAATACGATGCCTAATCCGAAACGTAAGATGTCTAAAGCGAGACGCGATAAACGCAGAACGCATTATAAGGCTACTGTTCCTACCTTGAGCCGCTGTTCAAATTGCGGTGAATTAAAACTGAGTCACAGAGCATGTCCAAGTTGCGGATATTATTCCGGCAGATCAATGTTTGTACCTGAATTATAACATTAATTCTTATTTGATGACAAAAAATCAAATCAACACTAAATGCAGATTAGCAGTTGATGCAATGGGGGGCGACTTTGCCCCTAAGAATATCATACTTGGAGCATTAGATGCTTTAAAGGAAGCTGATTTTCAACTTCTTTTAGTTGGAGACAGAAGTAAAATTCTTGAATCAGCTAAACTTGAAAATGTTTCAATCTCTGAAGAAATGATAGTTCATTCATCACAAATCATTGAAATGGATGATACTCCAACTACTGCTTTAAAATCAAAACCGGATTCATCAATCGTTATTGGTGCTAAACTTGTTAAAGAGAATAAAGCTGATGCATTTATTAGTGCTGGTAATACTGGTGCTATGATGGCAGCATCAACTTTGATAATGGGCAGAATTCAAGGTGTAAGCAGACCTACAATTGGGGCTTCATTTCCAACAATAGAAAATAAAAAATGTCTTTTATTTGATGTTGGAGCAAGCGTAGATAGTAAACCGCAACATCTTTTTGAATATGCAGTACTTGGTTCGATTTATGCAAAAGAAATGTATGGGATTGATAAACCTTCTGTTGGAATGTTAAGTGTTGGTGAGGAGGAAGCAAAAGGTAATGAAGTAACATTTGCGGCTTCTAGATTATTAAAAGAGTCAAAAGTAAATTTCCTTGGTAATGTTGAGGGAAGAGATGTTCTTAAAGGCACCGTTGATGTAATTGTCTGCGATGGATTTGTTGGGAATATTGTTCTAAAGTTTGGTGAGAGCGTTTTGACATTATTAAAAACTCGTATTAGAAAATATGCAGACCAAGGAATAATGAATAAAATATATGCACTGATAGTTAAAAAAGTTTTGAAAGCTTCATTAAGTGATATGGATTATCAAACCCATGGTGGGGTTCCACTTTTAGGAGTAAATGGAATCAGTATTATTGGGCATGGTTCAAGTTCTCCTTTAGCTATTAAAAATATGGTCCTTCGTGCAAAAGAAATGTATGATAAGCAACTTATTCAGAAATTTGAAAGAGCATTAATTGAATACTCAACTTCTAAATAAAAAAATAAATGCTGCAATTACTGCGGTGGGTATGTATGTTCCAGATAAAATTTATGACAACAAATATTTTGAATCAATTGTTGATACACATGATGAATGGATTGTAACCAGAACCGGAATTAAAGAAAGAAGAATTTTAGAAAATGGGGCTTCAAGTGATATGGCTGCAAATGCTATCACTGATTTACTTGCTTCTAAAAATATGAGTGCTGAGGAAATTGATGTAATTATAGTAGCTACTGTAACTCCCGATATGTTTTTCCCATCAACGGCATGTTTGGTTCAGCAGAAAATTGGTGCTAAAAACGCTTGGGGATTTGATTTGTCAGCAGCTTGTTCTGGGTTTCTATTTGCATTAGAAACGGGTACTAAATTAATTGAAAGTGGTAGTTATAAAAAAGTAGTAGTAGTTGGTGCGGATAAAATGAGTGCTATAACAGATTATACTGACCGCAATACATGTATCCTTTTTGGCGATGCAGCTTCTGCAGTCCTTTTAGAACCAAATACTGATTTAGAAGTTGGTATTAAAGATTCCATGTTGTTTGTTGATGGGACTGGTCAGGAAACCTTATATATGAAGGGCGGCGGAAGTTTAAATCCTTCAAGCCATGAAACGGTTGATAACAAAATGCATTACATTTATCAAGATGGAAAAGCTGTATTTAAGGTTGCTGTAAAAGGTATGGCAGATGTTTCGTATGATATAATGAAAAAAAATAATCTAAGTTCGGATGATGTCGCTTATCTTGTTCCACATCAAGCAAATTTAAGAATTATTGATGCAACTGCTGAAAGAATGGGCGTTTCGAAAGATAAAGTAATGATAAACATAGATAAATATGGAAACACAACTGCTGCTACAATTCCTTTATGTTTAACAGAGTATTATAGAGCTGGTAAAATTAAAAAGGGTGATAACCTTATTCTTGCTGCTTTTGGTGCTGGTTATACTTGGGGGAGTATTTATTTAACTTGGAGTTTTGATTAATGCCAAAGAGAGCATTCATATTTCCAGGTCAAGCTTCCCAATATGTCGGAATGGCAAAAGAATTATACGATAAATCAGTCGAAGCAAGAGAAATGATTTTAACTGCAGAAGAAGCTACGGGTATTTCTCTGTCACATATTATGTTTAATGGTCCAGAAGAATCACTAAAACAAACTGATATTACTCAACCGGCTATTTTCACTCATAGTGCTGTAGTAGCAAGCTTGATTAGAACTGTAGATCCAGATATGGTTGCTGGTCATTCATTAGGCGAATATTCAGCGTTGGTCTCTGCAAAATCTATTCAATTTTATGAAGCTGTAAAGCTTGTTCACGCACGTGGAATAGCTATGAAGAAAGCTGGAATTGAGCAACCTGGAACAATGGCCGCTATTGTTGGGCTTAATCCGGAAAAATTAATTGATATTTGTAAGGAAGCTTCATTAGTCGGGATTGTACAATGTGCTAATTTTAATAGTCCCGGACAAATTGTTATCTCTGGTTCAATTGAAGGTGTAAATAAAGTAATAGAGCTTTGTAAAAGGAACGGAGCCAAACTTGCTAAAGCATTAGTTGTAAGTGGAGCTTTTCACTCACCATTAATGTTAGCCGCTCAAAATAGTCTACAATTGAAATTAGAAGAAACACCTTTTTATGATGCAAGAATTCCAGTTTATACAAATGTTACTGCTTTGCCGGTAACTAAAAGAACAGAAATCAAAAAACTTTTATATGATCAATTGACCAATCCAGTTAGATGGGAAGAAATCATTATTAACATGATTAAAGATGGGGCTGAAGAGTTTTATGAAATTGGTCCAGGGAAAGTCTTACAAGGTTTAGTAAAACGAATTAATCCGGATGTAAAGATTATTGGTATTGATAATTATTCAGATGTTGAAAGGTACCTTTGATGAGTATAAAATTCGAAAAAATTATTAATGGAATTTATATCGATCCAATAATTTTCACAGCAAAGTTTGTTAAAACTTGCGACGTATGTGTTTGCTCTGGCGAATGTTGTTATTACGGTGTTTATATTGATAAAAACGAATACGATTTAATAATGTCCATCAAAGATAGAGTCATTAATGCTTGTGATGATTCACAAACAAAAGACTCCACAAGATGGTTTGAAGCTCCAGAAGTAGATACTGATTTTGAGTCCGGAATTGCAGTCGGTACCGAAGTATACAATCAGAAATGCGTTTTTTTAGATAAACAAGGCTTTTGCATCCTTCAAAAAATAGCTATAGAAGATAAAGAATTTAAGTGGAAATATAAGCCATTGTATTGTATATTATTTCCGCTTGTTATTTTTGAAGGTGCACTTACAATTGATGATGAACATATTGATAGGATGCATTATTGCAGTTTGAAGCATAATCAGACAACTACAATGTTTGAACATAGTAGAGAAGAGTTAAGATATTTCTTTGGAGAAAAGGCTTTCGAAGAATTATTGCAATACCGTGATCATTATCTAATAAAAATCAGCAAAGAAAGCGGTGTAGAAATTGAAAAATAAAAAAGCGGTTGTTACCGGCGGAAGTAGAGGAATTGGCAAAGCGATAGTTAAAGAACTTGCATTAAGAAATTGCAGCAGTGTATTATTGACTGATATATCATTTGCAAGTACTCCGGAAGAGTGTGCAAAAGAAATAGAAAGTGAACTTGGCAACGGAACAAAGATATTTGCTTTTAAAGCTGATGCAACTTCATTCAATGATGCTCAAGCAACAATGCAAGAGGCAATTGATAAAATGGGTGGTGTTGACTTTTTGGTAAATAATGCTGGTATAACTAAAGATAATCTATTAATCAGAATGACTGAAAATGACTTTGATGCAGTTATTAATGTAAATCTAAAAAGTATATTCAATTATACAAAAGCTGCTTTAAAATTCATGGTTTCAGCAAGATATGGTAGAATTGTAAATATTGCTTCTGTAGTTGGATTGATGGGTAATGCCGGTCAGTCGAATTACGCTGCTTCAAAAGCTGGTTTAATAGGTTTTTCAAAATCAATTGCACGTGAAGTGGCTTCAAGAAATATCACTGTAAATTGTGTAGCTCCCGGTTTTATTGAAACTGACATGACAAAAAAATTAAGTGAAATACAAAGAGAAGCATTAATGAAAAATGTTCCTTTAGGAAGAATGGGTTCACCTGAGGATATTGCAAAAGTCGTAAATTTTCTCTGCAGTGAAGATGCAGACTATATTACCGGTCAAGTTATTACTGTTGACGGAGGAATGGTAATGTAATTTTTTTTGTAATTAATTATTCATCAACATCAAAGGAGTACTAAATGGACGTTGAAGCAAAAGTAAAAGAAATCATTATGGACAAACTCGGTGTAGAAGAATCCCAAATTACACCTGAAGCATCCTTCACAAATGACCTTGGCGCAGATTCTCTCGATATAGTTGAATTGGTTATGGGTTTTGAATCTGCATTTAACATTTCTATCCCCGATGAAGATGCTGAGAAAATCTCAACAGTCGGAGATGCTACAAAATATCTGAAAGAAAAATTACCACAATAAATATATTATGACCACGGTTATTCCGTGGTCTCGGCTTTTCAGTTCAATTGCATGGTGAAAATATGAGTAAAAGGCGAGTAGTAGTCACCGGAATTGGTATTTTATCTCCAATTGGAAATAATCTACATGAATTTTGGTCAGGCTTAATGGAAGGCCGAAACGGTGCCGCTCCAATTACTAAATTTGATGCGTCAAATTTTACAACACAATTTGCATGCGAACTAAAGAATTATGATCCCTCTTTATATATTGAAAAAAAAGAAGTTAAAAGGATGGATCCATACACTCATTATGCTCTATCTACAGCTGTAATGGCAATGGAAGATTCAAAATTAGATTTATCCAAAATTAATTTAGATATGGCTGGTGTTGTTTTTGGAAGTGGTATTGGTGGGATTTACACATTTGAAGAGCAACACACAGCTTATATGAATGGCGGACCTAAAAGGGTAAGTCCATTCTTTGTTCCTATGATGATCTCAGACATCGCAGCTGGTCAAATTTCGATTAAGTATGGTCTTAAAGGTCCAAATTATGCCGTTACATCTGCATGCGCAACTTCATCTCACGCTATTGCAGATGCATTTGTGTTGATAGAAAGAGGTTCTGCAGATATTATATTAACTGGAGGTGCAGAAGCATCAATAACTCCAATGTCAGTTGCTGGATTTAATTCTGCTCGCGCACTATCAACCTGGAATGATCGATATTCAATTGCTTCGAGACCATTTGATAAAGATAGAAATGGTTTTGTAATGGGTGAAGGTAGCGGTATGATCGTTTTAGAAGAACTTGAACATGCGTTGAATCGAGGTGCATTTATTTATGCAGAAATAATTGGAATTGGATTGACTGGCGACGCATTTCATATTACTGCTCCAGCAGCTGGTGGGGAAGGGGCTGTAAGATCAATGCGAGAATCATTAAGAGATGCTGGAGTTCTGCCTGATCAAGTTGATTATATCAATGCGCATGGAACTTCGACAGAATTAAATGATCTTAATGAAACATTAGCAATTAAAACTGTTTTTGGAGACCATGCGTACAAGTTAGCAGTTAGTTCAACAAAATCTATGACTGGTCACTTATTAGGTGCAACTGGCGCAGTTGAAGCTATTGCAACTATACTTGCAATTAAAAATTCTATGATCCCACCAACAATTAATCTTGATGAACCCGATCCGCAATGCGATTTGAATTATACGCCAAAGGTAGCAGTCCAAAAAGAAATTAATTATGCAATTAGTAATACTTTTGGATTTGGCGGACATAATGCTAGTTTATTATTTAAAAAATTTGTGGAATAAGATTGTTTAAAAAATTTGGAGCTCTCTTTAAATTTTTTTCTGATAAATTTATAAGACGTACTAATGTACTTGATATTAATCAAAATCTCCGCTCATTAGAATCACTCCTGGGTTTTACAATTCTTGATAAAAATATTTTTATTCAAGCGTTAACTCATCGATCATATTTTGAAATAAATACTGATTTCAAACGATCAAATGAACGATTAGAATTTTTGGGTGATGCAATTTTAGGTATGATTGCAGCAGACTATTTGTTTGAAAAATATGAAAGTGAAGGTGAAGGTTTTTTAACAAAGGCAAGGTCATCAATTGTAAATCGAGATAGGTTAGCTTTTGCAGCTTCTGGTCTTAATCTTAAAAATTACATTTTAATAAATGCAAAGTATGTTGGTTATTCCGATGATGGTTTACTTTCAATATTAGCTGATTCTTTTGAAGCACTGATCGGAGCCATATATATTGATCAAAATATTGAACAAGCTGAACAATTTATTTTGAAATGGCTGATATATCCTTTCGAAGAAGAACATGACTTTATTTTGGATAAAAATTACAAAGGTCAACTCTTAGAGTTTTCTCATGCCAAGAAACTTGATCAGCCTAAGTATACTGTTCAAAAAATTGAAGGTCCTGAACATAAGCGGGCTTTTACTGTTCAGGTTTCAATCGGCTCACAAATTTATGGAACGGGAGTTGGCAGAAGCAAAAAAATTGCTGAACAAAACGCTTCCAAAGAAGCAATAAATAACATTAAAAGTAATAGTATCTAGTATAAACATTTAATTTTTGCACATCGAATTCACTGCTTTTATTTATATTTATTAATGAAATAAATATTTATTCATAAAAAAAACCTTCTATATGCAATCAAATAATGTAATTGAATTTCATGACAAATTTGTTGACCGGCATATCGGTCCAAATACTATTGAAGTAAAAGAAATGCTTGAAAAAATCGGTGTTGAGTCGCTGGATGAATTAATAGATAAAACAATTCCAGCTTCAATTAGGTTAAAAGAAAAAATTGATCTTGATGCACCTTTGACTGAATTTGAATTAATAAAGAGACTTGAAAAAATAGCTTCAAAAAACAAAGTATTTAATAGTTACATCGGTATGGGTTATTATCCGACAATTACCCCTGGAATTATTCAGAGAAATATTTTAGAAAATCCGGGTTGGTATACCCAGTACACTCCATATCAAGCAGAAATTTCTCAAGGTCGATTAGAAGCATTGCTAAATTTTCAGACTATGATTTCAGATATGACCAGTCTTCCTATTGCAAATGCTTCGTTACTTGATGAAGCTACAGCAGCTGCAGAAGCAATGATAATGGCATTTGCTTTAAGAAAGCCAGCAAAAAAAACTTCTTACGTATTTTTAGTAAGTCAAGATGTTTTTCCGCAGACAATTGATGTACTAAAAACAAGATCTGCGCCACTTGGGATTGAATTAAGGATTAAGGATAGGAATGAATTACTACTAACTGAAGAAGTATTTGGATTGATAGTTCAATACCCAGATTCTAATGGGGAAATAATTGATTATGAAAAATTATTTTCAGAAGCAGAAGCAAAAAAAATAATCAAAATTGTTGCAGTAGATCTTTTGAGTTTAGCATTATTAAGACCACCAGGAGAATTTGGTGCAGATGTATGCATAGGAAGTTCTCAAAGGTTTGGTATTCCTATGGGTTATGGAGGACCTCATGCTGCTTTTTTTGCGACAAAAGAAGAATTCAAAAGGCATATTCCAGGAAGAATAATTGGTGTTTCTGTTGATATGCATGGAAAGCGTGCACTTAGAATGGCACTTCAAACAAGAGAACAACATATCAAAAGGGAAAACGCAACTAGTAATATTTGTACTGCACAAGTTCTTCTGGCAATTATGGCTGGCATGTATGCTGTGTATCATGGACCTAAAGGAATTTATTCTATAGCGAACAGAATTAATGCATTTGCAAAATTACTAAATGAAGGCTTGCTCCAGATTGGACTTCACCAAGTAAATAAAAACTTTTTTGATTCATTAAAGATAAAATTTGAATCTTCGCAAATTGTAGAGAGTATTAAAAAATTAAGTGAAGAGAAAGAGATTAATTTTAGATATTTTGATGATAATTCTATTGGGATTTCTATTTCTGAAATCACAACCATCAACGATATTTTAATAATATTAGAAATTATAAGCAATGTAGTTGGAAAATCGTTTCAAAAAAATAAGTTACACGAAACTGCTATACAATTAGATAGTAATTTGAAAAGAACAACGACTTTCTTGAATCATCCAGTTTTTAATTCTTACTACTCAGAAACAGAAATGCTTCGATACATCAAAACACTTGAGAAAAAAGATTTGTCATTAACTCAGTCAATGATTCCGCTTGGTTCATGTACTATGAAATTAAATGCTGCTTCTGAAATGTTAGCCATTTCTTGGAATAAGTTTAATAATGTACATCCTTTTGCTCCGATTGATCAAGCAGAAGGTTACAATCAATTATTTCTCGAATTAGAAAGTGACTTAGCAAAGATAACCGGGCTTAGTGCTGTATCACTTCAGCCAAATTCTGGAGCACAAGGTGAGTATGCTGGATTAATGGTAATTAGAGCATTTCATCTTGATAAAGGAGATACTCAGAGAAATATAGTTTTGCTTCCTTCTTCAGCCCATGGTACAAACCCGGCTAGCGCAGTTATGGCTGGAGCTAAAGTTGTTGTTATAAAGTGTGATTCGTTTGGAAATGTAGATTTAATGGATTTAAAAGAGAAAGCAATTCAGTATAAAAACAATTTATCTGCACTTATGATTACTTATCCATCAACTCATGGAGTTTTTGAAGAAGATATAATTGAAATATGTAAGATTATTCATGAAAATGGTGGATTAGTGTATATGGATGGAGCTAATCTTAATGCTCAATTAGGTTTAACAAGTCCAGGATTAATTGGTGCTGATGTTTGCCATCTGAATCTGCACAAAACTTTTGCTATTCCACATGGCGGTGGTGGTCCTGGAATGGGTCCAATTGCTGTTACTAAAGAGTTAACACAATTTTTACCAGGACATTCTGTTATCAAAATTGGTTCTGATAAAGCTATTAATGCGGTCTCTTCAGCTCCTTGGGGAAGTGCAAGTATACTTTTAATTTCATATGCTTATATCAAAATGCTTGGTATAGATGGTTTGACTTATTCTACTAAAATTGCAATACTTAACGCAAATTACTTAATGAATACACTTGCTGAATATTATCCGGTTTTATATTCTGGGAAAAATAATTTTGTGGCGCATGAGTTGATTTTTGATACAAGATATTTCAAGCAGTCGGCAAATGTTGAAGTTGAGGACATAGCAAAACGATTAATGGATTATGGATTCCATGCTCCAACAGTTTCATTCCCAGTACCAGGAACATTGATGGTTGAACCAACAGAAAGTGAATCTAAAAGGGAATTAGATCGATTCTGTGAGGCACTTATATCAATAAAAAAAGAAATTGATAAAATTTCAAAAGGAGAGTATGATAAGGTAGATAATCCATTGAAAAATGCTCCACATACTGCCGATGAAGTTATAAAAGATGAGTGGAACCACAATTATTCAAGAGAGATCGCTGCATTTCCATTAGAATATATTAAAAAGAATAAATTTTGGCCGAGTGTAGGTAGAGTAAATAACGCTTATGGTGATCGAAATTTAGTATGCAGTTGCTTGCCTATTAGTGAATATGAGGATAATGTAAAAAGTGGATTATAAAGGAAGTGAAAATAAAATTATTATTATCCTAAAAAATGCTCAGACTATTGCAGTTATAGGCATTTCGAAAGATCCCAAAAAAATTAGCCGAGAAATTGCTTCATTACTTAAATCAGTTGGTTATAAGATATATGGAATTAATCCTTCAATAAAAGAAGATCAACTTGACGGAATTGAAATTTATAATTCAATTTTAGAAGTACCTTCAGATATTGATATTGTGAATATTTTTAGAAAGTCAGAAGACATCCCATTTTTAGTTGATGATATACTCAAAGTAAATCCAAGAGTTGTGTGGCTTCAACTAGGTATAAGAAATGACGAAGCAGTCGCACCTTTAATTGAAAAAGGGATAGAGGTAATTCAAGATGAATGTATTTATGTTAAATATAAACAATACATTTCATCAGTTTGAGATTTTTCACGATGAAAATCTCTGCCTATAAAATTTATCTAACATTTAAAATCCTTTTTTTAATTTCTTGTTTATTTTACGCACAGCCAATTCAGGATTCGCTTTATATCTCTTCTGAACTAATTGTAGTTGATTCCATTGAAATTGTTGGGAATGAGAAAACTGAAAATGATATTGTTTTTAGAGAGCTAACTTTCTCTGTTGGTGATACTGTAAATTATTCTCAACTACAATTTAATCGTGAAAGAGTTTTTAGTTTAGGATTATTTTCAAAAGTAAATATCACCCCTCATAAAAATGAATCTACCACAATAATAAAAATTGAAGTATCAGAAACATGGTATTTTTATCCGATCCCTTTCATTCGAAGCGATGGCAGCAAAGACAGAAATTATACTTATGGAATTAATCTTACCATGAAAAACTTTAGAGGAAGAAACGAAGACTTGAAAGCTATTCTTGGATTTGGTTATGATCCTTTTGCAGCAATAATTTATGATAATCCCGCAATTGATTTTAAAAATGCTCTCGGATTTTCATTTAGTTTTGTTCTTGTTAATGCAAATAACAAAAGTGGTTTCGCTAAAAGAATCTATGGGAGTGATTATAAAAACAAATATTATTCATTTGGTTCAACAGTCTATAAAAGATTGAATCAATTTAACCTCATCTTTTGCCAGACTGGCTTTGACTATATACAAACACCGGAAAAAACTTTTTCTGGTAGCTCAGCTTCTGGTTCTAGTGTCGATAGAACAATATCTGTTGGTGCTGGATATATTTTTGATTCAAGAGATTTAAAACAATTTGCAGATAATGGATTAACAACATCAATTCATTTTAAGCATAAGGGTTTCGGCATAAAGAATATCAATTATAATATACTCAAACTCGATTTTAGGCAATATCAAAAACTATTAGAACCATTAAATGCAAAATGGCGAGTAGCAATGCGGCATACCTTTGGCTCATCCATTCCATATTATGATTATTCTTATCTTGGTTATGATGAATATGTCAGAGGACATAGTCAGGATATTCGAGAGAATAAAAATTACTTAATAACTTCTGTTGAGTTTAGTTATCCTATTCTTAAAGAATTTGATTTTAAAATTAAACTTCCGTTAATTCCGGAAAGGTTAACTTCTGCTAGGATCGGAATTTTTATTACTGCTTTTGCAGATGCCGGCAACTCATTTGGTAATAAAGGAGGGATTAAATTAAATGAGTTTTATTCCGGATATGGTTTTGGGATCACGTTTTTAATCCTTCCATTTAACGCAATTAGATTTGAGGTTGCCGTAAATGACAAAAGAAAAACAGAATACTTGATAGGAACCGGATTTGCTTTCTAATACTGAATTATATTATTCTCAAAATTTAATTGATGATTACAGAATTACTATTCTAGGTGATGAAGCACATCATATTAGAGAAGTAATGCGTCATGAAATTAATGATAATATATTTGTAACTGATGGAAATGGAGGTATTTACAATTGCCTAATTGAACTGAAATCCAATAAAAAAATTGTCTGTAAAGTATTAAATAAATATTTCAAAGAAAATTGTTTTTCAAATATTACCTTTTGTCTGCCTAGATTAAAAAATAATGATCGATTTGAATTTGCGTTAGAAAAATCAATTGAACTCGGTATTACAAACTTTATTGTTTTCGAATCAACACGAACAATCGCAAAAGGGGAGAAATTAGGTCGTTGGAATAAAATTGCAATTTCCGCTATGAAGCAATCTCTGAGAGCTTGGCTTCCCCGAATAAGTTTTGAAAAAAATTTATCATCTATAATTAAATATGATAGCAAAAAAATATTTTTTGATCAGAATGCGATGCAAACCTTAAGTGAATTCATTCATAAAAGTAGTAGTGCACTGCTTACAGAAAAACATTTATTTCTATTTGGTCCGGAAGGAGGATTTGATGAGGATGAATTTAAAATTGCGAAGAATGAGTTACGAATTAGATTAACAGAAAATCGACTTAGAAGTGAAACAGCAATTACCACTGTCGCTGCAATTATTTCGACATATCTCAAATAGATTATCGACTCAAATAATTTCAATTATTTTTTTTACTAATCTTTCGAAATCTTTTTTAACAAGTTCTGCAGTTTCCATTACCTCAGAATGAGATAATTTTTGGTCGGATAATCCAGCCGCATAATTTGTTATGCAGCTAATTGATGCAGTATTTAATCCTAGGTAAGAAGCATAAAACGCTTCATGAACAGTTGACATGCCAACCGCATCTCCGCCAAATTTTGAAATCATTTGTATCTCAGCCGGTGTTTCATAACTTGGTCCTTTTGTGAACCAGTAGACACCTTCTTTCAATTCAATCTTTTCAATCCTAGCAGCTTCTCTTATTTTTTTATTGAATGCAGATGATGGGAAATCAAGAAAATTATTTCTCTGTTCTAAAGTTGCTAGACCAAGCAGCTGAGTTAATTCCTTTTTAATATTAATTCCATTGAATGATGTTGCGAGCATTAAATTACCAGGCTTAAAGTTTCGATTAACTCCGCCGGCTGCATTTGTAAGCAAAACTGATTTACAATTTAATTTTGCAGCAAGATGAATGGGAATTACACATTCTGATAATCTATAACCTTCATAAAAATGAATTCGCCCTTGAACGATTAACAAATTTTTATTTTTGTACATTGAAAAATGAAGATAACCTTGATGACCTTGCACTGTAGATTTTGGATATCCAGAAATTTCTGATGTTGATATTGATAATTCAGTTTCAACCTTTTCAGCAAAATCACCCAACCCGCTTCCAAGTACAATACAGATTTGAGGTTCGAATGGAATTCTTGATTTTATACTTTCTGCAATTGCTCTGTATTTTTCATTTAGGTTAATCATCATGCAAGAATTCCAGCAAGTGTAGCAGTTAATAATGTTGCTAATGTACCGCCAATCACAGCACGAATTCCAAGCTTTGCTAAATCAGATTTTCTATTTGGTGCAAGTGGGGAAATACCGCCAATTTGAATTGCTATAGAACTGAAATTTGCAAATCCGCACAATGCATAAGTAGCCATTAAAATTGCTTTTTCATTAACAAGTGATTTCATTTGAACTAGATTACTCATATCGAGATAAGCTACAAATTCATTTAAAACTACCCTTGTTCCAATCAAGCTGCCGAAATGAAATGCACCTTCCCACGGAACGCCGATTCCATAAGCTAAAAATTGTAGAAGTGAACCAAACACTAATTGCAGTGAAAGCGGTCCTCCAAAATTTGCAGTTAAATAACTGTTGAATCCAAAAATATTTCCAACCCATCCGAGGAAATAATTTACTAGTGCTATCAAAGCAATAAACGCAATTAACATAGCAGCGACGTTCAAAGCTAAAGTCATTCCTTCACTTGCACCTGATGCTGCAGCTTCAATTACATTAGATGCATTTTTTTTAATCTCTATTTTGACTGTTCCTTTTGTTTCTGAATCGGACGTTTCTGGAAACATTATTTTTGAAATTAACAATGCAGCCGGTGCAGCCATTACGCTTGCGCCAAGCAAGTGAGTTGCAAATAATAATTGAGCTTCTTGAAGTGGAATATTGTTGGCTTGAGAAAATGCTTGACCAAGTATTTGAATATATGCTGCCATCACTCCGCCAGCAATGGTTGCCATACCGCCAATCATTATCGTTAATAGTTCACTTTGAGTCATCCCTTTTAAGAATGGTTTTATCATAAGCGGCGCTTCAGTTTGGCCGACAAATATATTTGCGGTGCATGATAAAGATTCGGCGCCGCTTGTTCCCATAATCCTTGCCATTGCCCAAGCCATTCCTTGCACAATTTTTTGCATTATACCTAAGTAGTATAAGACTGACATCAGACTTGCAAAGAAAATTATTGTTGGTAAAACTTGGAATGCGAAGAAAAGTCCGAGTGACTGCTCATTGCCGGGACCCAAACCGAGACTGCCAAAAACAAATTTTGCGCCTTCTGTAGTAAAGTTTAATACCAGCACAAAGAAGCCGCTGACGAACTTAAAGAATTCTTTTATCCAACCGAGTGGTCCAAAAAAATTGCCAAGTGCTTCACCTTTTATTATTAAAATGGCAAGGGTAATTTGAATTGCAAGTCCGCTTAAGACTAATCTCCAGTTAATTCTTTTTTTGTTGTTCGAAATTAGAAAAGCAATTCCAAGAAGCAAGAAGACACCTATTAAACCTCTTAGTAAAGAAATTAAGAATTCCATAGTTCACCGTTTTTATGTTTTGGAATTAGAAGTTTAAGATATTTATTTTGTCACACTTCGATAAACTCAGTGTGTCAGTTACTAGAGTAGTGTAACAGTTTCCAATTCAACATGAAATTAATTATTCTGGTATATAATGACATTTTCTGCAGCGAGCTTCATAACTATTAGCCGCTCCTACTAAAACTCTTTCTGAAGAAACAATTTTTCTTTGTGTTTTATCTGCCGGATTGCCGCACATTACACATATTGCAAGTGTTTTAGTGATATACTCTGCAATTGATAACAACTGAGGCATCGGTTCAAAAGGAATTCCTCGATAATCTTGATCGAGTCCGGCAACAATAACCCGTTTTCCTTTATTAGCAAGCTGATTGCAGATATCAATCAATTCACTGCTGAAAAATTGTGCTTCATCTATTCCTACTACTTGAGCATCTTCGCAAAGAGTTAATATTTCTTGCGGCTTTTCTACAATGATTGAAGGCAAGGATTGTTCGTTATGCGAAACAATTTCACTTTCAGAATACCGGTCATCTAATTTTGGTTTGAAAATTTTCACACTTTGCTTTGCAATTTCTGCTCGGCGTAATCTTCTTATCAACTCTTCAGTTTTGCCGCTGAACATACAGCCGGCAATAACTTCGATCCATCCGGTATTTTTAGGTGTTGCGTGAGGTTGAAATTCCATCATTTTAAAAATTCCTCGCCAAATGAATAAGGAAGCAATTCACTTAATTTTAAAATTTTTGTTTCGCCCTTTTTGTTTGCCATTATCACATCTAAATCTTTTCCGCAAAGGTCAGCTAATACTTGTCTGCACGCTCCACACGGAGGTAAAAATTCATCAATATCACCAACAACTGCAATGGCTTTAAATTTCCTTTCTCCTTCGAGTATAGCTTGGAATACAGCAGTTCTTTCGGCGCAGATTGTCAATCCGTAAGAGGAATTTTCAATATTGCCGCCTAAGTAAACTTTATCTTTTTCTGAAAGAAGTGCTGCGCCAACATAAAAGTTTGAATATTTTGGAAGGGCTTTTGATTTTGCTTCAATTGCTTTTTTTACTAATTCATTAATGTTATACATGCAGCATTTTTTTTATTTCTTCAAAGATAGCAAGTTACATTGAGAAAGGGAAACGAGAATTGTTTGAGTAATAGATGGATTTTTTTCTCTTGACTAAATCCTAGCGGTTAAGTGAAATAAATATCCTCTAATATGGATTTGTAGGATTAACCTATAACTTGGCCTCCACAAGAATCACATCTGCTTGTTGCAGAAACAATACGTAATGAATCCCCAATTAAAGATATTCCACAGTGTGGACATTTTGGAGAACTTAACTTTGTAACATGCTTTAGTTTAATAACAAGTAATCCGACTACAATTAAAAATATTAAAAACGTTGAAAGTGCAATCACAATTCTAACAGTACTTGTAAAATTTAAATCAACCCATTTAAGAAACCACAATGAGCATAATCCAAGTACTACACTGGTAAATGCTAAAATAAATGAATAGCGTTTAACCGTACGTCTACTTATCGATTTAATATTATTAAATTCGTCTCTGGTAAACATAATTTCTATCTATTTATAATTTACAGTACTACTGCTTATTTTAGCCTAATGTCGTGTTCCGACAAGTAAGGATAAGTTGTTATTTGTAGTCAAATTTATACCGCAGTGTGTGAGCGACAATAGCTTCTAGTTTTCTAAAGAACTACGTATTAAATATTTACAGAAACAAGCTCTACAATGGCTTTAACCTCACCGCTTCTTGAATGAGTAAGCTCATTAGCAGCGGCTTGTTAAAAGGCAACTACTTATTCTCTTATTAATCTTTCTTGTAATAGTTTTTGCATATCTCTGCGACCATCTAAAACACAGTGAACAAAAACTACTTTCTCAATAATTTGATAAATAATTCTATAAGGTTTATAATTTAGCTCCATAAAATCATCTATCCCGAGGAGAATCAATTCAGATGGGACATGTCCACGATTTGGGAATTCTTGAAGCGAAATACATATATCATACAATTTGGTATGCAATTTCTCTGCTTTCTCTTCCGAATCGTTGAAATAAACATATTGATAGATTTCAAATAAATCTTCTTCGGCTGAAGATAGAATATTAACTTTGAATTTCACGTTGTCCACGTTTAAAATCATTTATACGACTTCTCTGATCTTCAAATGATTTTTCCAGTGTTTTATAATTACCTTTTTTCAGTTCTTTTCCGCTCAAGGCGAGAATTTTAAGTAGAGCAATACTCTCTTGGGTTTTTTCATAAACTTTAACATCTTGGAGAACTACCTTAGCTTCACCATTATGAGTAATTATCAATGTTTTCTGATTTTCAGAAACATTGCGGATCACTTCCGAGGCATGAGTTTTTAAATAACTAATTGGTTTTACTGCTTCACTGTACTTCATATCCTTTCCTTTCATTGTACGACTATAATATAGCCCTTTAAGTAGTCTATGTCAACTCTAACATCGAATCATGAATTAAGACTTATAACGGCGTGGTAATATGAAATGACGGGAAGAGTTGTTATTCGTCATCAAAATGATAATTACTTTTTTCGTTTTCTAAAGAACTACGTATTAAATATTTACAGAAATAGCCATACGTTTTGGTTTCAATCTTACCTCGCTTCTTGAATGAGTAAGCTTGCTTGCCGCAAGAAAGTTGTTATGTAGTCAAAGTCAATACTTTGACTTTGCTAAATTTATTGTCGAGGAGGGTCCTCGAAAACGAACGCCAATAATTTTTAATTTATTTTTCTTTTACAACCTACCTTATAAAGCAACTAACTTTTACAATGCAACTTAATAATAACACAAATCTGTCAGATGTTTTTTTATTTTTTTAAAAGTGGTTGTATGGCTTTACTATTTTAATTTCGTGTCTAAACTTTTAAGAAATTCTTCCGCAGTCAGAATATCTATTTTACTACGTCTATAATCTATTTTATTTCTCGTAATAATAAGTGAAATGCCATTATTGATTGCTGTGTAATACTGGATTGCATCTTCAAAATCATTGAATTCAGAATTAAGTGATTGTTCTATTACTCTTTCATCTATTGTTAGGATATTTATGAGAGTTTTCAGTTTTCTTAAGCTTTTTAATGCAACGAAATTTGTGGTTTGTTTCTTTAAAAGGTAGTGTAGATCTGCAAAAATAAGCGGCGAGGTGTAAGCAACAATTTTATTTTGATTAATTAATGTGAATAATCGAGCTGCATGAATATAGTGTGGTTCCCTTTCAGCTAATAAATCTAATATAGTATCCGAATCCACAAAAAGTTTTATCATCTGGAATATTTTGCCTCAATATATTTTCTATAAACTTCTTTCGTATTAATATGTTCTGGTAACTTGATAATCCCAGAAAGCTCAAGAACATTTGGTGATATTTCAATTTCGGTGATGCTTTCTTTATCAGAAATCAGATTGAAATATTTTTCAACCATAACTGAAAGACTTTGTTTATTTTTTTGAGCATATTTTTTGGCACGTTCAATTGTTTTTTTATTGAGTTTTAATGTTAGTTTAGTATTCACTGAATTCCTTCTTTATGGTACGTAAATTTTCTTACGACAAAATACGTATCGTTATTCCAATTTTCAAGTTCAACTTGTAGTAATATATGGTCCCGTTTTGTTATGCAGTCAAGGTCAGTACTTTGATTTTGCTAAATTTATTGTCGAGGAGGGTCCTCGACAGCCATAGAAATCGGGAGAGAAATCTTTATTTATGATAGGATTTCTCATCCCGCTTTGCGGGTTTCGAAATGACATTTCTGAATTTTTCAGAAGTCTCAATCATGTTATTTCTAGTAATAACCAAGAAAATCTTCATCGATTGTTAAATACTCTTCGCTCTACTTTCTAAACTCTTAACTCTCAATTCTCAATTCGCAATTATTATTCCAAAAGCCATTGGTCAGCAAGTTCTTCTGAAACTGAACTGATAAATCGAGAAGGTTTTGCAAAGGTAAATCCATTGTGCCTATCGAAAATGTGCATTGGATAACAGACAAATAAATTTTGTTTTGCACGAGTTGAAGCAACATACATAAGCCGGCGTTCTTCTTCTAAGTTTTCAATTTTTTCTATTGATTGACTGGAAGGGAAGAAACCGTCAACGGCATGAATAACAAAAACAGAATGCCATTCAAGTCCCTTTGCAGAATGAATTGTAGATAAAGTTAAAAATTCTCGTTCCTTATCAGTAGCATCAACATCAATTACACTGTCTTGCGGAGGCTCAAGCGCCATATCAGCAAGAAAGCTATCGAGCGATTTATAATTTTGCGAGATGTTAATAAAAATATCTAAATCTTTTTTCCGTTTATTCCAATCGTCATATTTTTCCATAAAGATTGGTTCATAATAATTGTAAGAAAGCTCAGCTTTATCTGCCGGCAAATTATTTTTTGAATGAATTTCATGAAGAAGTGAAAAGAGTTTGAAAATCCGATCATTATATTTTTTATCAATTCCTTTTTCAGGATTAGTTTTAATTGAAAGTTTTCCCAATGAAATTTCATCCATTATCTGCTGTGCTTTTTTAGGACCAATTCCTTCATGAAGAAGCAGCAAACGATACCAACTTACATAGTCTGTAGGATTTTGAGCAATTCTCAAGAAAGCAAGAATGTCTTTCACATGTGCCGTCTCAATAAATTTCATGCCTCCAAATTTCAAGTAAGGGATGTTTGCTTTATTCAATTCAATTTCAAGATCGAATGAATGAAATGAAGACCTGAACAAAACAGAAATATCATTAAGCGGAATTCCTTCTTCGCACAGCTCAAGAACTTTTTCAACAATAAAACGCGACTGCAGATTTTCGTTTGAAGCACTGATAATTCCCGGTAGTTCTCCGCCGCTTTTTCTCGTAAATAAATGTTTCGGATATTTTTCGATTGCATAATCAATAATGTGATTAGAAAAATCCAAAATCTCTTGAGTGCTTCTGTAATTTTCTTCAAGCGTAATAATTTTTACGTCATTGAATAATTTTGGAAAATCCATTATGTTCTTAAAGTTTGCACCTCTAAAAGAATAAATGGACTGTGAATCATCACCGACAACCATTATGTTCTGGTTGATTTGAGATAATCCTTTTATTACATCGGATTGCAATTTATTTGTGTCCTGGTATTCATCCACCATAGTATATTTAATTGAGTTTAGTAATGACTTGGCGGCTGGTTTTAGTTCAAACAAAAAGTCTCGGAGATAGATTAGCAGATCGTCATAATCCAATAAATTGTTTTGCTTCTTATAAGTTGAATATAGTTTTTGAATCGCTGAAATTTTATCGATGTACTGCGCAAAGTGAGGGAATTCTTCTTCAAATATTTCTTCAGTTGATCTTCCGGTATTTACACTTAAGCTCAAAACCTTAAAGATAGTCTGCTTATTCGGAAATCTTTTTTTGAGTTGTGATAAATTCATGTGACCGCGAATCAAATTAATGACATCCTCACTATCGCTTTGATCGAGGATAGTAAAGCCATTATCAAGGTTTACAGCTTTGGCATATTTTCTAAGAGTAAGGTTGGCAAATGAATGAAAAGTCCCGCCATTGATTTTTGAACATCTGTTATCAAGTAAGATTGCCGCACGGTCCATCATTTCTTTTGCCGCTTTTCTTGTAAAGGTTAAAAGTAAAATTGAGGACGGATCATTGCCTAGTTCAACTAAACGTGCAACACGGTAAACCAGTGTTCGGGTTTTACCGCTTCCGGCACCGGCAATTACTAAATAATTTCCTTCAGTCGCACAGACAGCATCGTATTGGGATGGATTTAATTCATTGCGATAATTTATGAGAAACTTCGATTCATCAACCACTTTCTCTTTTGACGGAACTTTACTTGTTCGTTTTAACTGATATTTTTTAGGCATGGTTCTTAGTATTAGTTCAACCTTTCGAAAATGAAATCAAGGTTAATTCTTTTTTTTTCTTTTATCACTTCACCCAACATTAGTTGTGAGAAGTGATCTTAAAATTTATTATAGATTGTGTCGCCCCTAAGAGAGAAACGACGTAATGACTGACATTAAAAATATCTATTTATTTTTTACGTTAAATACAAAGAAATTATAAATCCACATCAATAGGGCAGCAAGAACACCAATTGCAATCATAACCCACCAAATCAATTCAGGTTTTCCTAATTCTTTTGCTGTTTGATATAACCAGCCGCCAAATGGATCGCCGACAAAACGAGCGATAGCAATCGGCAAAAAGGCATAACCTTGATACAGACCTTGTTGACCCGGAGGTGCAATTTCGGAAATATATTCATAATATCTTGGAGCTTGGATCATTTCACCTATTGCAAATGCAACAATTCCGGCTATAATAGTTGGAATTGTAGGATAAATTCCTATAATAATCCAAATCAAACTCGAAATAGCAAATCCGTAAAGAATAGCATTATGAGTTTTAATTTTCTTTGTTAACAAGTTTAATGGAATCTGAAAAAGAATAATTGCACCAGCGCCAGCCCAAGACTGGATTATTTCATAAGGGGCATTTGCGTCAATAAAATCAGTAATATAATATGGCACTATGATAAATTCTTGCCAAAAGATAATCCAGTATAAACTATAGATTAAAAGAAATACCATGAATTTGATATTTCCGAGAACGACGA
>Ga0194119_10004513_pt1 | contig 21470 bp, 17 predicted proteins | sample TA2MahC100mmetaG_FD_148620 | JGI IMG/M metagenome (GOLD analysis project Ga0194119, IMG submission 148620) | Freshwater microbial communities from Lake Tanganyika, Tanzania - TA2015018 Mahale Deep Cast 100m | ecosystem: Environmental > Aquatic > Freshwater > Lake | place: Tanzania: Lake...
GATTTCTTTAAAGCCCGATCGACGTCGTCGCCAAAGAACGTCGATTTGAACAACGTCTGTTCGCGATCCTCCCAATCCTCGGGCAATTGCCCCTTGGGCGGCGGCAAGCGTCCCTCATAGACGAGGCCTTTCGCCCGCAGCCAATCGATTGCGGCGTCGATGGCGGAGACGCCATTCTTCTTCTCGTGCAAGGCGCGCTCGGAAAAGAACGTCTCATGGGTGATGTTCAAGGCGGCAAGATCGTCGCGGATCATCTCCATCATCGCGTCGATGGCGGCGTCGCGCACGATCGGGAGCCACTCGCTCTCCGGCTTGCCGACGAGCGCTTCGCGATGCGCTTTGGCGAGCGCCTCGCCCACGGGCTTCAAATAGTCGCCCGGATAAAGCCCTTCAGGGATTGTGATCGCCTCGCCCAGGGCCTCGCGGTAACGCAGATAAGCGGAACGCGCCAAGACATCGATCTGCGCGCCGGCGTCGTTGATGTAATATTCGCGCGTCACCTCGCAGCCGGAAAAGGCCAAAAGATTTGCGAGCGCGTCGCCGAACACCGCGCCCCGGCCGTGACCGACATGCATCGGCCCGGTCGGATTGGCCGACACATATTCGACATTCACCTTGCCTTGCAGGGCGCTTGCGCGGCCCTTGGCGACACGGCCGAAATTCCGCGGATCACGTAGCGCGGCGCGAAGAACTTGAGCGAAAATCTCGGGCTTCAGACGGATATTGATAAATCCGGGCCCCGCAACTTCAGCAGTGGCGACATCCTCCAACTGCGCGAGCGCGTAGCTGATTTCGACCGCCAATTCGCGCGGAGAGGAGAAATGCGGCTTCGCCTCCTTGGCGAAGACCATGGCGGCGTTCGACGCGAGATCGCCGAGCGTAGGATCTTTCGGCGGTTCGACGACGAAACGCGCGTAATCGAGCTTGGGCAAACGGCCGTCGGCCGCGATGCGATCGAGAATGGCGGCGACGCGGGCGTGAAAGTCGTCAAAGATGTTCATCTGCATCCGAAACGGTGAAGTTTCGACGCGACCTATCGGAATTCGACGAACCGGTCAAAGGCGGATGGCTCCGGCGCGGCGCCGGTCCGAGCGCACGCCTTGTCTAGTCAAAACGCGCGTATGGGGTTGCCGTCGGCGTCGAGCACGGTCGACTGCGCCTCGCCAAACACCAATTCGAGAGGGCTGAACAGAATCTTCTCGCCGTCCTTCACGAATTCGTCAAACCCGCGCGGCGTCGCCGAAAAAACGCCGTTCTTCAAAAAATCATCGGTTTCGAAGCAAGAGTCCGGCCTGCCGTTCGACGCCGTCGCGAGATAGTCCTGAAAGCTCTGGCGCGTCGCCTTGGCCTTCCGCCGCGCCGCCCAATTGGCCTGGCGCCGGTAGAGCTTGGGAAAAAGCACAGGACCTTTATCGTCTTTGAGAATGTCGAGATCGTTTTCCTCGGGTTCGAGCAGATCGAAATCAAACGCCTTGATCTTGCTCGAAAGCAATTTCCATACGCCTCGCTTATCGCCGCGCGCTTTCGCCGCGCGTTCGATGAAAGCTTCGATCTCAGCGTCGCTCATCGACGAATAGAAGGTCGGAAAAGCCCACCCCTGCTCGACAAGCCAATGATTGAGATTCACGACCTTTGCACCGTCGTCGATTTCAATGTCGCCGACGAAGCGGCCATAAGTGTCGAAGACCTCATTGGGCGTATCGACGCGCGTGACGGCGCGGCCAGGAATTTTCTCGCCGAAGCCCCCAAGATAGTCGTGCAAGGCCTTCGCCGCCGTTGCGCCGTAATATTGGCGATAGTCATGCAAGAGATCGCGAAAAGCGTCGATTTGCTTTTCGGTCAGCCCTTTCTTTTCGCTCGTGGACAAGGCGGCGGGCCTATAGTGCAATTCCGGCGCGTCGATCCCCTGCAGGCGAATGGTCAGCTTGCCGTTGCGAATGGCTTTGTTCCTGCCACGCCCCTTCACCACGGCGTCATTGAAAACCTTCGTTGCAACGAAGGGACTCTGGTCGTCGCGTTTGAATTGAATCGCATCTTCCGCAACATAGAGAATGAGCTTGGTCGTATCCGCGTCGGACCTGCCGGTCGGCCAGAACTGGCTCACGTCGAGACTGCCGACAGCTTGAAGAAGGCCTGAGCTCATCGCGCTTCTCTCCTATAAATTCGAACAATGATTGAATGAGCTGACGATCCGTCTTTGAATATTGCGGCGACCAGCAAAAAACCACAGGAAATCAAACTGTCATGTCAATGTGACAGCTTGGCGTCGGCTTCTAGCCGCTTCACCTCATTCAGCGCATAGCGGTCAGTCATGCCGGCGATGTAATCGGCGACCATCACCGCGCGCTCGGCTCCTTGCAGCCTTACGGCCTGCGCCGCCCATTCCGCCGGCATCAGTTCGGGCTTTTCGAAAAAGGCCGGAAACAGCCGGGAGATCGCGTCACGCGCGCGCTCCCACACGCCGGCGACCCTCTCGTGCCGATACATATTGTCGAAGAGAAAGCGCTTGATGTCGCGCTCGGCCTCGGCCATCGGCGGCGAAAGGCCGACAAGGGTTTCGCCCACGCGCCGCGCGTCATCGGCGCTCGCGGGCCTGATGCGCGTGAGCCTGCGCAATGATTCGCCGATGGCGTCTTCGACGAAGGCGGTGATGACGCGGCGCACGAGTTCGTGAATGACGCGCGGCCGTTCGAGGCCCGGGTGCTCGTCGCGAATATGCGTGAGCAGCCCAGCAATGAAGGGCGTGCGGGCGATATCCTCGAGCGAAAACAGTTCGGCGCGCAGGCCGTCGTCGATGTCATGGCCGATATAGGCGATATCGTCCGCCTGAGCCGCGGCCTGCGCCTCAACGCTCGCAAAAGTTTCCAGACCGAGCGGAAAGATCGCATCGAACTCCACGATGTAGGGCGAAAGCGGACGACAAGACGATACGCCAGTCTTAGGCTCCTCATCCAGAGGAGCCGCCGCAGGCGGCGTCTCGAAGGACGAGGAGCCGTCCGTTTCGGACGCAATTCTCTCCCTCGCCCTTCGAGACGCGAGCTTCGCTCGCTCCTCAGGATGAGGGAGAGAATGATGATGGCTTGCATCTTCGCGCCCTAAGAGCGGGCCGTTGTGCTTGACGATCCCCTCCAGCGTCTCCCAGGTGAGATCGAGGCCGTCGTAGCGGGCGTAGCGGCGCTCCAGCAGCGTCACGACGCGCAGCGCCTGCGCGTTATGATCGAACCCACCATAAGGCGCCATGCAGGCTTCGAGCGCGCCCTCGCCGGCATGACCGAAGGGCGTGTGGCCGAGATCATGGGCGAGCGCCACGGCCTCCGCCAGGTCCTCATCGACGCGCAAAGCGCGGGCGAGCGCGCGGGCGATCTGGCCCACTTCGATCGTATGGGTCAGCCTTGTGCGGAAATGATCGCCATCGAGCGGCACGAAGACCTGCGTCTTATGCGCAAGCCGCCGAAAGGCGGTACAATGAATGATGCGGTCGCGGTCGCGCTGAAATTCGCTGCGCGTCGGCGACGGCGCCTCCGGGTAGAGCCGGCCGCGCGAGCGGGCAGCATCGCTGGCGTATGCCGCAAGAGGGCCGCGAACCGCCACATGCGCTCCTTTCATTGAAAGGCCTCAGGTTTGGACCTATGTTGCGGCATGGAGCATATCCCGCAAAGCGCCGGCGGGGCGCAGAATTGGATATGCTGGAATTCGATTTTCGGGCGAGTTCTTTTCGATTGCGCGACGGCGCTCGAGTCGCGCTGTAACGCGCGACGGCGCGCGTAAGCAAGTGACGGAGCAAGGAATGACGACGGCGCCAAGCGATATTGCGCTCACCGAACAGGCGGCGCGGCGCATTCACGCGATCCTCGCCAATGAGTCGCCCGGCGCGGTGTTTCGCATTTCGGTCGAGGGCGGCGGCTGCTCCGGTTTCCAATATCATTTCGCCGTCGATCCGGCCCCAGGCGAAGAGGACGCGCTCGTCGAGCAGGCTGGCGCAAGGGTCGCGATCGACCCCGCATCTCTCGGCTTTCTAGCAGGCGCCAGAATCGACTTCGTCGACGATCTGATGGGACAGTCCTTCCGTATCGACAATCCCAACGCCGTCGCCTCCTGCGGCTGCGGAACAAGCTTCTCGGTCTGACGCTAAAGCTCTGTTCCGCACGCGGCGCGTCATTCACTGCTCGCACCCATTTTTCGGAGTCTCAGCCTTGGACGCGCTCTTCATCGGCCACGCCTATATTGACGTCACCATGCGCGCCGAGCGCCTGCCGATGGGCGACCAGAAGACGCTGGCGCGCGACTATGCGGTGAGTTTCGGCGGCAACGCGGTCACCGCCGGCTTCGCCTGCGCCAAGCTCGGCCATCCGATTGGTCTCTTGACCACGCTCGCGCCAGATTGGCTCGGCCACATGTTCATGGACATGGCCCATACCTATGGGATCCATGTCCATCCGCGTCGGGTGGCGCGCTCGTCGCTCTCCTTCGTCTGGCCCAACGATGGCAAGCGGGCGATCCTTCGGGCGCGTGACGATAATTATCTGCAGGCCTTTCCCCGGCTCGACATTTCGGAAGCGCGGCTTCTCCATCTCGACGGGCATATGGCCGACGCGGCGCTTCATTACGCCAGGGCGGCGCGGGCGCATGGCGTGCTTGTCTCGCTCGACGGCGGCGCGCTGCGGCCTTGCATCGAAGAGCTGACGGGCTATGTCGACGTGGCCATCGTCGCCGAAAAACTCTGCGAGCAGATGTCGCTCTCGGAGCTCGACATGCTCGGCTGGCTGAAATCCAAGGGTTGCCGCATCGGCGGGGTGACGACCGGCGAAAAGGGCATGTTGTGGTATGATGAAAACGGCGAGATTTCGCAGATGCCGTCGCTCGCCGTGCCGCAGGAGCTTATCGTCGACACGTCGGGCGCCGGCGATGTTTTCCACGGCGCCTATTGCGCCTCCTATCTCGAACGGCCGGACGCGCCCTGGCGCGAGCATTTCGAATTCGCCCGCGCGGCGTCGGCGCACAAGATCCAGCATCTTGGCAATGAGGCGGGGCTGCCGACGCCTGACGATGTCGCCGCGGCGCTCGCCGCCTTTGCGCCGGCTGACGCGCTGAGCCCGGTGTGAACGCAGCGCACATTGCCGGCAGGCCGAAGGCCTGACCGGGTGTCCAGAGCCGACTGAAGAGCGCCCGATTTGCTCTGGATTCCGATTGCGCAAGACGCGCGTCGGGAATGATATGCGAGCGGTTCAGACGGAAATCACATGGAGCCTGACGTGTTACGGCGGGCTTGGCAAATCGCCTGACGCCTTGTATAGGCGGGACCGCATTCCCCGATAGCTCAGCTGGTAGAGCACGCGACTGTTAATCGCTAGGTCGTAGGTTCGAGTCCTACTCGGGGAGCCAGCCAAATCAATTACATGCATTGGACGTGACCGCGAGGCTTTCGGCTCATTGCGGCTTCTGGACAACGCTCTGGACAATAATTTTCGACCTCGTCCGGCCGCCGCGTCGTCGACTCTTTTTTCCGCCGCTACGCTCCCCCGATGGCCACGCTGCCCCTCTTCGCGCCGAGCACTTACAGCATCATGGCCTCATGCCCTTCCTCGAGGAATGCGACGTGTTGCCATTTGCGAAAACAATACGATGTTTACAGTGTGGGCCCTTTTCCGCGGGTGGGCATGAGGAGGCAAACCGGTCGCTAATGAAGATTATCCGCGAGGGCCCGATGACCCTTCTGACCAGAAAAACTATACAGGCGGCGCAGCTCGTGGCGGGAACCGCTCTCCTCGTCCTGATCGGCGCCCCGTCCGTCGAGCGCGGGCCAAGCGCCGGTTGGGCTTTGGAAGCGGGGTATCAACCGCAACAGGTCGCTCGCCGTGACGCTTCTCGCTATCGCGGTTGGCGCCGCCCGTCCTCCGAGGAGAACGCCAAGGAAGAAGTTCTCGAAGACGTTGCGCCCGCGAGCGACGGGGCTCTGGCGGCGGCGCTGGCCTCCTGCGAAAAAGGCTCGGACAGAACGGAAAGCCTAACGTTGCCCAGCGCCAAGGGCACGGTCAAACTGGATGGCTGCTATCGGGGACGCGACCAATTTGTTTGTAGCCTCAATACGCTCTTGGATGAAGCCAAAAAGCTCAACAGCGAGTTCGGGCACATCATCGAGGCTAAATATCCCGCAGTCAGCAGCGTCGATTCGATTTGTCGCATCACGCCCGACGCTCTTTCAGCGGATTTGACAAAGGCGGGCACTTTCGCCGCTAGATTCAGAGATCTCAGAATCGAATACGACCGGCGCATCAGCTGCGCCCTGAAAATCGAGCAAAACTTGAAGGAGGTGCATCTCACCGAGATGCCTCGTTCAGCGGACATATTGAAGTCGATGACCGCCACGCTTGAGGCTGACTTGAAGGATGTTGCCGCCACGCGGCAACAGATTTTCGACCTCAACGAGAAAATGCTGGCCTCGCAGAAGGCCATCGTAACGATCGAAAAGCTTCGTCCAATGATATGTCTCTCGACGCCGGCCCCGACAGCCGTCAAGGGCGCTGAAAAACCTGTCAGCGAAGGTCGGTAGGCAACGACGGCCGGTTGGTCTTTAGAAGGTACGCGCTTTGGCCGGCTTGGAGAATCGCCGGCCCAATCCCCACATCGTGGCTCCTCTTCTTACCGGCGTTCCTTTGCGACTGACCGTCTCTTCGGGCGCACGGGCGCCCTCTTCAAATTGAGGAGCGACCAGTCGCTGCATCATGGCGGCGTCCGGGTAAATTGCCTTGTTTCCCGAGATCGTCCCGTCGACCAGGGCTTTTGAAGCGAGGACGCTGTTGGCTACACGATTGAAATTCGTGTTGCGGGCGGCGATTTCCGGCTGCAGAAGAAAGTCGATGAATGCGTACGCTTCTTCGACATGTAGGGCGTCCGCCGGAATAAGGAGACTGTCGAGTAGAATAGGAGCGCCCTCGCGAGGGATGAAAAAGTCGATCTCGACGAACTTGTTCACCATGCCGGCTGTATAGCGGGCACGCAAGCTATCCAGGGAATAACCGACCGCGACGCAGACGTCGCCGTCGACCAGCGCATTGACATATTCGCTAGAGTCGAGGCGTTTCCCGTCTCGGCGGAGGGCGCTCAACAGATCGGCGGCGCGCACGACGTCGGTGCGGCGGTCCAACCCGGGCGAAAGTCTCCAGTCGGACCACAGATATTGCAGCGCCGCTGAAGACAAATCCTCAGAACTGCCGAGTATTCCTACCCCGCAGGCCGAAAATTTTTTCAAATTTGTCTGCTTGAATAGCAGCGCCCATGAGTCGAGCGAAGAACCCGACAATCTCTGTGCGCTTCCCAGGAGTTCCCTGGCCTTCCCTACGTCGTAGGCGATGCCCATCGCAAACCACGCATAATTGACCGCGTGTTCGTTGCCGGGGTCATAGTGGGCAAGGCGCTCCATGACCTCTGGCCAAAGATCTACCGCGTGCGGAAGCTTGCTCTTGTCCAGCTTCTGATAGAGGCCCCTGGCAATCTGCTTTTGCAACACACGGCTAGAGACGATCACCACGTCAAAAGCGGCATTCCCGGGCTGAATCGTCTTCTCTACGCTCTCATCCGAATTATAGCCTTCGTAAGTCACCTTGATGCCGGTCGTCCTGGTGAAATCTGCGAGCACGCCGGGATCAACGTAGTCGGTCCAGCCGTAAACGTTGACGATCCTTTCTTGGCCGATTGCGGGAAAGACGCCGCAAGAGAGCGACAAAAAGAGGCTGGCAACGGCAACCCGAAGGACGCGTGCGGGAATCATCGAGGGACGGCTCTGGTTTTGTCGAGAGCCCACTGCGGGCGTACGCAAACCAAATATCTATGCGCCCCGGCAATCGCGGCAATATGCAAGCTCAATATCGACTGCGTTGTCGGACTGAATCGCGTGGACCCGTAATATTCCCGCCGGCGGCCGCCCTTCGGCTACGCCTTCGATGAGTAGCGTGGCAGTCTCAGTTATCTCGCGGTCCAGCTTTCGGAAGATCGCGCCCTCACCAATAATACCTCATGCCCGCCTTCCCGCCGTAGCTTTGCGAGACGGAGGAAAACTCGCCCTGGAAGTTCGAGACCAGCGCGAGTTGATTGGTGAGATTGATCTCCAGGCCGATCTTCGTTTGCACGAGATTATAGGTCGCGCGCGGGCCCGCTACGGTGAAGTCCTGTCCCGGCAGCGAGATCAGCCATTCGTGAACTGACGCTGCGGGAAGAACTCATGGACATAGGCGACGCTGCCCGTCGGCGTGATCCGCCAGCCGTTTGCGAGCGTGTAGCCGTTCGAAACACGCAAGCCCACGAAAGCCGGCAGAGAGAGAATCGACTGGCCGTTGTTCTTGAGCGCCAGAGAGGAAAAATACAGCAGGCTGCTGCGCTCTGAAAATGCGCCGGACTGATAGGCCGCCGCCTCCCCGGCGATGAAAGGCGTGGCGGTCACGCCGGCAAACGACAGGCTATGCCCGCCTTCGACGCGCGTGCGAAATTCCGTCGAACTGAAGGAGGCGTCGAGCTGTTCATAGGCAAGAAAGCCATAGCCTCCTGCCCTGCGATTGGTTTGATTCGAATAGGCGCTGAACGTTTCGCTTAGCGCGACATAGCTCGCGCCCTTGGCGTAGGAGCCGTAGAGTCCGGCGTGAAATCCGGTCATCTTGCCGGATGTCGAGAACTGTCCGGCGCTGAAGCTCGCCGTGCTGCCGCCGAGCGCCGCGCCGATCAGCACGCCCGGCGCAATCTGGTAATCGACGCCGAGAAGGCCGCCGTAATAGCTGTACTGCGGCCCGGTTTTGAGACAACCGGTTGCGCTTATTCAGGCGGCCAAGGGTAGCTCTGCGATGTTTGCCTTGGCAACCGAAAGCTGTTCAGCTCTCACCTGATCAGGGGTTTTGTAGCCGTGCCTGGCGACGAGCCAAGTTTTGTTGTAACGCGCGGCGAATTCGATGAGCGCCACCCTGAGTTCCTCGATCGTGCGGAAGGCCCTGACCCACAACAGGTTCTCCTTCAGGGTTCGAATGAAGCGCTCGGCGACGCCATTACCCTCGGGCTCGCGAATGAAAGAGGGCGAGGCTTCGATCCCCAGGCATTTGATTTCGCCCTGGAAGGTCTCAGACATGTAATTGGTCCCGTGATCATGACGCAGTTTCAATCCACTGGCGACTTCTGGAGCGATCGAGCCGAAGCAGCGTTTCACTCCCTGCCGAACCGGCTCCAGCGCCTCAAACCGATTGGCTGATTTTGCGGCGTGAATGCCGACGACCTCTGAGTTGGCGTGTTCGACGGCGACGAACACGTAGGCCTTACCTTCGTCGGTCGTGACCGTTTGCGTCATGTCCGTTCCCCACATTTGGTTGACGCGATTGGTGACGATCGTGCCGTCGTGCGTCTTGGCCGACGCCGACACAGCGCGATGCGGCGCAAGCAGTCCATTTTCGCCCATTACCCGCCGCACCCGCCGGGGACTGGCGCGAACGCCGGAGACCCTGAGCCGCGCCCATATCTTCCGGTAGCCCTCGCCATGGAATTCAGAGGCTTCGATCTCGCGGCGGATGTGATCGGCCAGTTCGGCGTCCAAACATGCCCCAATGGGGCCAGGCCGCCGCCGGAGAGTATCATCGGGCGTCTCTACCCGGGACCGATACATGGTTGCCCGCGACAGTCCCCAGATTCGCGTCACCCGCGACAATCCATAGACACGGCCGAAGGAGAGAGAACGAGCCCGGCTCATTTCCGCAGCCTCCGGCGGGCCAAAGGGCGTTTATTCTCCAGGGCGTCGATCTTGGCGTAGAGAAGCTCGTTGTCCATAGTGATCTCGCCGACCTTGGCTTTCAGCCGGGCGATCTCGTCATCGCGATCATCCCGCTCGCGCTCTTTCAGAGCCGAGGCGGCCCCTGCCAGAGCCCGATCGCGCCATTCGGTCAGCTTCTGGATGGGAACGTTGGTTTCGCGGGCTACGAGTTCCATCGGCTCACCACGCAGCAGGCGGGCAACGACGGCCATTTTGCGCTGCACAGAGAAACGCCGGCCTCCGGCCCTAACCTTCTCTTCCTTGGTCATTTTCGAAACTCCGGTTGCGGTTCAAATTACCGCAGCCGGTTGTCTCAGCTAACCGTGCCGCACCCCAGCCGCCGTAATAGCCGGCGTTCGCAGCCGCCGTTCCGCGCCCGCCATCGGCAAGGAAATTCGCGCCGCCGCCGAAGAACGAAGACCAGGCGCGAAACAGTCGGGGCTGCGGAATTTCCGAAAAGCTTGTCGTCGGTCCCTTGATCTTGATCGGCCCTCTCGCACGAATGTTTCGTTCAACCGGCGCATAGGCGATGAAGCCGCGCGCGCCGTCCTGCCCTGAAGAGACGCCGCTCGCGTCGCGGCTTTCGCCGGAGCGCCAGAACGCGATCTGATCGGAAATCGTCGAACTCGCCATCTGTCCGGCTTCCATCGAAACCGTTTGCACGCCGGAAAGCGCGGCGCCGCTGATATTGTCGAGCACGCCCGGCGCGGATTGCGCGCTTTGCACGAGCAATGTGTTGATGACATTCGCGCCTAAGGGGCCGAGCGGTCCCTTGCTCGCGAGCGTCATGGCGTTGCCGACGTTTCTTTGATTGCCGTTGCGGGCGACGGCGCTGAAGGGAATTGGTCCCGCAGGATCAGCTTCCAGCGTCAGGTAAACATTGTTCGAATCGTACGAGAGCGAGGGCGTCAAAAAGACGAGGTTTGTCGAGACGCCGCTGAAAGTACCTGAAACGCCGCCAAGCGCATTTAGGATTGTGTATCGCTGGCTCGGCAAATAATTGCCCGATCCGGCGGATACCTGCACTGATCCCGCGAGAGTGGCGGCGCCGCTGACAACGGCCGAGTCGTTCGACCCCGGCAGCACGCGGACGGCGAAGAGCGAACCGGGAAGAAACGTGAGATCGCCGCTGATATTCAGCGCGCCCATATCGGCGATCGAACCGGGAGATAAAGCGCCGCCCGGATTAACGATCACATTGCCGGGTATATCCGAGCCGCCGAGCGTCGCGCCTGAATTCACGATGTAATTCGTCCAAGGAGAAACAGGGCCTCCGATCACTTCGCCGTCGAGCCTTCCTCCATTAATTACGACATTGCCGGCGATATCTGATCCGGGGAGAAAGAAGAGGAAGTTCGTCCCGCCGGTGAAAGTTATTGCGTCGCCTTCTACTCCGCCACAGGAACAGCCTCCCGCTATGCCGCCGGCATTGAAGATGGTCAGGTTGGCGCCGACGATGCCCGCGCCGCCCGCGCCAGCGCTTCCCCCTGTCCCTGTTCCTGCCGGTCCGCCGTCGCCACCCATGATGAGTCCGGAATTGGTGATCGACATGCCAGCGGGGTTCACAGCGAGGATGCCAATGCCACCCTGACCGCCGTTTCCTCCAACGGAGCCATCTCCGCCGGCGCCGCCCTGACCGCCCCAGATAAACCCCTCGTTTATGATTCCCGAGACGCCGACGGCGACGATGCCGGCGCCGCCAGCGCCCGCGCTTCCCGCGGCGTTGCCCGCTCCGCCCTGGCCGCCGGCGCCGCCCTGAATGAATCCCAAATTAGCGATCAGCGTGCCTGTACCGAAGGCGTTGAATCCTATGCCGCCTTGACCTCCGTTCCCCCCCCCGGCGCCAGGGAGGCCATTGCCGCCATTCCCGCCCTGCCCTCCTTCAATGTCACCTGCGTTGGAATAGGACCCGAACGCGCCTAGCGACAGGCCATATCCGCCCGCGCCGCCGCCGCCACCCGCGCCCGCAAGGGAATTTCCTCCACTGCCACCCGCGCCGCCGGTTATGTCGCCTGCGTTGCTGGTCCCGCTCGTCGCGCCATGGGCCCCGCCGCCGCCGCCGCCCCCGCCGCCAGGGAAGCTGGGGATGGGGGCGGCTCCGCCATTTTGGCCCGCAAGCCCCGCGCCTGCGCCGCCTGCGCCGCCGGCACCGCCCGTGGCGCCGCCGTTTCCGCCTGCCCCGCCCGTTGTGCCGGCGCCGCCGCCGCCGCCGCCCCCAACGCCAAGGGCTAGTCCGCCATTCTGGCCGGGTTCCGAGTCCTCGCTAGTTCCGCCGGCGCCCGAGATACCACTACTCGCGCCGCCATTGCCGCCAACGGTTTGCGCCGCTGCATTAACTGTTAGAAGAGGTAGGAGAGCTGTTACGGCGAGAGCGTACGCTAAGCGAAGTGATCGCCTCATGCGAATATTCCTGGAACGGCATCTAGCTGATGATCCTTCAGCTTTACAATAAAACCTCCTCACCAACTGTCAGATTTATGCAACACGAAACGCCAATTGATTCCAAGTCCGCGAGCGCCCACGAGTATTGTCGCAACTGGCTATCGATGTCGGACAGACGCGTTCGCACGGCCGCACAGAGACGATGAGCTTCGAGAACGCGCCGGGACAATAGATTTGGTGCGGCCGGCGGCGTCGCAGATTGTCATGTCGCCCGGACGCAGCGGCGCGTGGCGCGATTCGATTAGCGGGAAACCTAATCGAACAAGCTCGAGACGCTCTCTTCCCTTGCCGTTCGTGCGATCGCCTCGCCGATCAGATGGCCGATCGGAATGACGCGAATATTGGGCGCGGCTTCAACGGCGGCTGTCGGACGGATGGTGTCCGTGACCACGAGTTGCTTCAGCTTGGAGTTTGCGATGCGCTCAGCCGCGGCGCCCGACAGCACGCCGTGTGTGATGTAGGCGTATACGGAGCCTGCGCCCGCAGCGAGCAAGGCTTCAGCGGCGTTACACAGCGTGCCGCCGGAATCGACAATGTCGTCGATAAGAATGCAATTGTGGCCATCGACGTCGCCGATGATGTTCATCACTTCTGACTCGCCGGCGCGTTCGCGTCGCTTGTCGACGATCGCGAGCGGCGCGTCGATGCGCTTCGCCAGCGCACGTGCGCGCACGACGCCGCCGACGTCGGGCGACACCACCATGACGTTTTTGAGTTCGAGGTGCGACTTGATGTCCACCACCATGACTGGCGCCGCGAAAAGGTTATCGGTCGGAATGTCGAAAAAGCCTTGAACCTGTCCGGCATGAAGATCGACGGTCAGAACGCGGTCCGCGCCCGCCCTCGTGATCAGATTGCTGACGAGCTTCGCCGAGATCGGCGTACGGGGGCCCTGTTTGCGGTCCTGGCGCGCATAGCCGAAATAGGGAATGACCGCCGTGATGCGACGCGCCGAGGCGCGGCGCAGCGCGTCGATCATGATTAGGAGCTCCATGAGATGGTCGTTGGCCGGCGCGGACGTGGACTGGATCACAAACGTGTCCTGCCCGCGCACATTCTCCAAAATTTCGACCCAGATCTCCTGGTCGGCGAAGCGGCGAACCTGGGCGCGACAAAGTGGGACGCCGAGATGGGCGGCGATCGCCTCCGCCAGCGGCCGGTTAGAATTGCCCGCCAGGAGTTTCATCGCCGCCATTTAATCCGTCCCCGCGCCTTAAACGCCGCGGCGTCATAGCAGCGATGGCGGCTGCGAACAATATGACGCTAAAATGGCGGCTTTCTCGGCTCAAAAAGCGCTGACAGGATTGCCTCTTGGACAGGTGATGCTCTAAATGATGAAAGCGGCCTCACCGATGCGCGGCGGGCCGGGCGTTCGATTTACGCCTCCATTCATCTCGCCCACGTGCTTAGCAGACAGGCGTCGCTTCCGTTAATGACGAATAGCGTATCGGATCATGCGCCGCAGCCTTCCTCGCCGCGCGAGACGCGAATCGTCGTCGCCATGTCCGGCGGCGTTGATTCAAGCGTCGTCGCCGCTCTGCTGAAGGAACAGGGCTTCGATGTCATCGGCGTGACGATGCAGCTCTACGATCATGGCGAGGCCACCCATCGCAAGGGCGCCTGCTGCGCCGGTCGTGACATCCATGATGCGCGCAGCGTCGCGGCGCGGCTCGGCATTCCGCACTTTGTCCTCGATTATGAAACCAAGTTTCGCGAAAAGGTGATCGACGAATTCGCCGCAAGCTACGCCAGCGGCGAAACTCCCGTGCCCTGCGTCGCCTGCAATCAGTTCATCAAATTCGCCGATCTCCTGGAGACGGCCAAGGACCTTGGGGCGCACGCGCTCGCGACTGGACATTACATTTCCGCTCGCGAAGACCGACACGGCGGACGCGCGCTTTACCGGGCCAAGGACGCGTCGCGCGATCAGAGCTATTTTCTGTTCGCCACGACGAGTGAACAGTTGCGGATGCTGCGCTTTCCGCTTGGCGACTACACCAAGGCCGAAGTTCGCGAGATGGCGCGTCGCTTCGGTCTCGAAGTCGCGGATAAGCCTGATAGCCAGGACATCTGCTTCGTGCCGACTGGCCGCTATACGGATGTCGTGGAAAAGCTTGCGCCGGCGGCGGTCGTGCCCGGCGAGATCGTGCATATCGACGGCCGTGTGCTGGGGCGTCACGCTGGAGTCATTCATTACACCATTGGGCAACGGCGCGGGCTCGGCCTTGGCGCCAAGGTCGCCGGTCGCGACGCCGAGCCGCTTTACGTCTTGCGCCTTGACGCGGCGAAGGCGCAAGTCATCGTCGGGCCCCGCGAGGCGCTTGAAACGCGCGCGGTGAAGCTACGCGACGTGAACTGGATCGGCGAGGGATCGCTCGCATCTCTGCCGCCCGAGGGCGTCGACATCATGGCGCGCGTGCGTTCGACGCGACCGCCAGCGCCGGCGAGGCTGATCGCCGGCGAGGATGGCGCCGCTTCTGTCGTCTTCGCGTCAAGCGAATCTGGCGTCTCGCCGGGGCAGGCGTGCGTCTTCTATGACACGGACAAGGAAGAGTCGCGCGTGCTCGGCGGCGGGTTCATCGCCGCGATCGAGCCAGCCGCGACGGTAATGACATCGAAGGCGTCGCCGCTGCGCGTCGCAGAAGGGCGAAGGGCGCCTCGATGAGCGAAGCAAGAAATTATTTGCGCGAAGTCGAAACGCTGGACAACGGCAATGTCGAAGCCGCCTATGCGCGCTGGGCGCCGATTTACGATCTGACTTTCGATATCTTGCTGAAGCCCGGGCGACGCGCCGCCGCGACGGCCTCCTCGAAAGCGCGCGGACCAATTCTCGACGTCGGAGTCGGCACCGGCCTCGAACTGCCGATGTTCGCGCCCGACACGCAGGTCATCGGCGTCGACCTGTCGGAGCCGATGCTGCGCCGGGCGGCGCAGCGCGTGCGCCGCGAGCGGCTTGACCATGTCGCCGGCCTCGTGAAGATGGACGCGACGCGGATGGCTTTCCCCGACGCGACCTTTGGCTGCGTTGTCGCTCCCTACATGCTGACGGTCGTCCCCGAGCCTCAGGCCGTGCTCGACGAACTCGCGCGCGTGCTGCAACCCGGCGGCGAGATCGTGCTCGTCAATCATGTGAGCGGCAAGGACGACGCAATCGCTTTGTTCGAGGCGTGGCTCGATCGTCATATGGCGCCCAAACTCGGTTGGCGTCCGCAATTTCCCTGGTCGATCATCGGCGACTGGATCGACCGGAACCCGCAGATGAGTCTCGTCGAGCGCCGGCCGCTTGCGCCCTTCGGCTTGTTTACCCTGACGCGGATCAAGCGAGTGTCCGCGGAAAGCACGGGAAGGGAAAAGTCGGCGCCTCTGGAAGCGGCGTTCGCTTAAGCGATTCTTGAAGCCTCTGGCGTCTCGGCGCGCGCGACGCTACATTCATGGGGCGGCGCTGCGGGGTGCGTGCAGGACTATTATTCCCCGGGGCCTTATCGATCCTTATGGGAGCTGTCCCTGGCCTCGCTCGTGGGCTTGGTCACACGGCGCCCACCTACGTTGTAGGTTCCCGGGATCGATGTCCCACGGCTCTTGTGGCCCGCCTCTCCTTCCCTGCTATTGCTCTTTTCATGAGCGATCTGAAAGCCGAGCTGCGGCGACGCTTCCTGGCGCGTCGCGATCTTGTCACGCCGCGCGAGTCGCATGAGGCGGCCGCTTCGGTCGCGCGCCGAGGCGTGGCGCTCGTCGCCGGCATTGCGCGCGAGGCGGGGTTCGACACGCCTTCCGTCGTTTCCGTCTATTGGCCGATCCGCAGCGAGTTGAACACGCGTCCGCTCATCGACGCGCTGGCCGGCAAAGACTACCGCGTGACGCTGCCGGTGATGCACAAAGTGCGTCATCCGCTGATCTTTCGCGCCTTCGAGCCGGGCGATGACCTCGTCAAAGGACCGTTCGGGCTGTCGGAGCCTTCCGAAGATAAGCCCGCGTTCCATCCGGACATCGTTTTTTTGCCGCTAGCCGCCTTTGATAGGCGCGGTTTTCGGCTCGGCTATGGCGCCGGCATCTATGACGCCACGCTCTCCGCGCTTCGCGCCAAAAAACCGGTAATTGCTATCGGCGTCGCTTATTCGTGCCAGGAAACGGATCATGTGCCGATCGAGCCGCACGATGAGCGGCTTGATTTCGTGATGACCGAACACGAGACAATAGAATTGTCCGCTGCCGCGGGCGCGAAAACCGATTCAGACGCCGCGCTTTAGGCGCTGACTCGGATGCGAATGCGTCATCGCGTGGGCGCTGCGGGCAGCTTGACGAGCTGACCCGCGCGTAGCTATTTCGACTTCAAGTCCGGATTGAGTTCAGCGATCGCTCGCCATTTGCTCGTCGCGCCGTAGAGGCGCTTGGCGATGGACTTGAACGTATCGCCCGCGCGAGCCGTATAAACTTCGGGTTCTTTCGTCGCGGGCGTTTCGGGCGCCGCGGGCTCGCTGGCCGCGACTTGCGGCGCGGCTTCCGCCGGCGCGCTTTCTTCGCTCGCCGTCTGCGGGGTCTCGCCGTCCGTTGCGGATTCGGTCGCCGGCTCCTCGGACGCCGCCGTTTCGCCGTTCGCGGCGCTCTGCTCGGTCTGCGGCTCCTGCTGCTGCGCCGTGGCTAAGTCCAGCCCGACATTGGACCCGCGCGGCCCCACAGCAAGTAGGTAGGCGATCGCAATCGCCGCCGCCGCGAGTGAAACTTCTGCGAGGCCGCGATTCCGCCGTGGCGGAAAGAGCGGCGGCCGCTCGCGATCGTCGCCGTCGGCGCTCGTCGGCGCTCGTCGCCGCCTCTTCCTCTCGTCCGCGCAGCCAGACCGCCGCCTCGAAGACGAAATACAGGAATAGCGCCGCCGTCTCCGGCGGTTTTCTATACGACTCCGGCGCAAACATATAAGCGACGACCCCGAGCTGAATCAGCGCAGAGAGCCAAGGCAGTCCGATGACGCCAAGCGTCGCCCGCCGTCGCGCCGCCATGGCGCCAGCCAGGACGAACAGCGCGAGATAGACCCAAAGCAGCACGCCTTGGAGATCAAATTCCCAGCCAAAGGCCGCTGCGCTCAGCAGGTAGATCAGGCCCACGGCGGCGGCGGCGTAGGCCGCATGAACCAGCCGCTGTCGACCCAAAATCCGGCTCAGGTGAAAGAGCAGCGCCGCCGCAAGCGCCGCGATCAGAATCGCGGCCGGATAGTGGGAGGGTAGTGAGATCATGCAACCGCGCTCCTTTGGCGCCTCAGCGGCGCGCCGTCGGTTTTGACTTCAATGCGCATGCCTATGTGACAGTTTCTTGAGAGCAAAGCCGAGCCATCGGTGATTATTTCGACTTTTCCGAAACGCCTGCGCTTTCGAAGGTCGCCATATCGCGGTGACACGCCAACGCCGCTTTGATGAGGCCGATGGCGAGCGCCGCGCCCGAGCCTTCGCCAAGCCGCATATCGAGATCGAGCAGCGCCCGCTTGCCGAGCCGGGCCAGAACATCGCGATGCGCCCCTTCCGCCGAGACATGGCCGGCCACGCAATGCGCAATGGCCTCTGGCGTGATCGCGTGAAGCAACGCAGCAGCGGCGCAGGCGACATAGCCGTCAAGCACGACGGGAATGCGGTTGAGTCTCGCGGCGGCGATGGCGCCCATCATCGCCGCGATTTCCCGTCCGCCCACCCGACGCAGGATTTCTAGGGGATCAGCAAAATGCGCGCCATGCAGCGCCAACGCATGGTCGATCGCGGCGTTCTTTCGCGCAAGTCCCGCCTCGTCGACGCCAGCGCCGCGTCCGGTCCAGCGCGAAGCCGGGCCGCCATAGAGCGCCGCAAAGATCGCCGCCGCGCTTGTCGTATTGCCAATGCCCATCTCGCCCGGCGCGAGAAGGTCGACTTCGCCCTCAATCGCCTCCATCCCATAGGCGAAAGTCGCCGCAGCCTCGCGCTCGTCCATGGCCGGCGCCTCGGTAAAATCCGCCGTCGGCCGTTCTAGGGCGAGTTCAAACACCTTAAGGCCGACGCCATGCGCCTTGCAGATCTGATTGATCGCCGCGCCGCCGGCGAGGAAATTCGCCACCATCTGCTCTGTGACGCTCGCCGGAAAAGCCGAAACGCCCTGCGCCACGACGCCATGATTGGCGGCGAAGACCGCGACCAGCGGGCGTTCGATCGAAGGCTGCGCCCTGCCCTGCCAGGCGGCGAGCCATTCGACGATCTCTTCAAGACGCCCGAGAGCGCCAGGCGGCTTGGTCAGCAGAACGTCACGCGCCCGCGCCGCCGCCACGGCCGCCGGGTCGGGGCCAGGCAGCGCCGCCAGCAACATACGGATTTCTTCGAAGGGACGGAGGTGTTGAACCATGCCCGCCGGCTTATCGGATCGTGGCGCAATTTGCGAGCGATCGCGTCATTGTAGCGCAGGGAAGCAATTCGTCGTCATTGCGAGTGAAGCGAAGCAATCCAGGCCTCCCACCCGCTCGTGAATTGCTTCGTCGGCTGCGCCTCCTCGCAATGACGGCTTAAAACGTTCGCTATGCTGGTTTCAACGAGGCTTGGCTCCGCATCGACTCGAATGCCGCGAGCGCGCGGTCGCGCGCCTCGGCATGATCGACGATCGGATGAGGATAGGTATCGCCGAGCCGAACGCCCGCCGCGCGCAGGACATGCTCCGGGGCCGTCCAGGGACGATGGATGTAGCGGGCGTCGAGTCCTGTAAGCTCCGGCACATAACGGCGCACATAAGCGCCGTCCGGATCGAATTTTTCCCCCTGAAGCGCTGGATTGAAGATCCGAAAATATGGCGCGGCGTCGGCGCCGCAGCCCGCCACCCACTGCCAGTTGGCGCTGTTGTTGGCGAGATCGGCGTCGACCAGAGTGTCCCAGAACCAGCGCTCTCCTTTTCGCCAATCGATCAGAAGGTGCTTGATCAGGAAGCTCGCCGAAACGAGACGCGCGCGATTGTGCATCCAGCCCGTAATCCACAATTCGCGCATCGCCGCGTCGACGAGCGGATAGCCGGTCCGACCGTTTCGCCAGGCGTCGAGCGCCCTCTCGTCGTCGCGATAGGGAAAGCGCTCGAAGGTCCTGTCCAACGGCCGTTCAGGCAGATCCCAACGGGCGATGAGCAGGTGATGGCAGAACTCGCGCCAACCGAGCTCGCGTAGATAGGCTTCGCCGCCGATGCTGGCTGGCTCGCTGATCGCGTGCCAAACTTCTCGAGGCGACAGCTCCCCGAAGTGCAAATGCGGGGAGAGCCGCGAGACGCCGACGCGTCCCATGAAGTCGCGCTCGGCCTTGTAATCGACGACGTGGTGGCGCGCGAAGTCGGCGAATTCGGCGCGGGCCGCGGTCTCGCCAACAAGCCAGGCCTTTCGCATACCCACCGCCCAGTCGGGGTTCTGCGGCAGCAAGCGCCAGGCGTCGAGATCGTCGCTATCGGGCGGAAGCGGCGCGGCGTGCAGGCCAGTCGGCGTCGGCAGAGGAGCCTCAGGCGGCGGCGCGGCGAGACAGGCGCGCCAGAAGGGCGTGAACGCGCGAAAGCTCTCGCCCTGTTTGGTGCGAAGGGTCTCCGGCTCGAAGAGCAAGGATTCGTGGAAGCAGTGGGTTTCGACGCCATCATCGCGCAATTGCGCGGTGATTTCCTCGTCCCGCCGGATCGCCCAAGGTTCGTAGAGCTTGTTCCAGAAGACAGCGCCAGCGCCGGTTTCGGCGACGATCTGTTCAAAAACATACTGAGCCCGACCGCGGCGCAGAGTCAGCTGCACGCCTCGCTCAGCGAGGCTCTCGGCTAGCGCCGCGAGAGAATGATGCAGCCACCAGCGCGCCGCGGCGCCGATGCGCCATTCGCCGGGGCTTTCGTCGTCCAGGATGTAAAGCGCGACAAGCGGGGCGCCGGTTCGCGCCGCCGCGGTGAGGGCCGGGTTGTCGGCTATGCGCAAATCATTGCGAAACCAGACAATTGCCGGCGCATTCATTTCGCCCGAACCCCGTTCGACGCTTCTCGAAGGTCACCCCCCGAGCAATCCGTTTTGATTAACGGTCGGGCAACTTATTCGTAACCTTCCTGGCGGCTGAGTGTTCCCCCGCCTGCGCCTTTCGAACAGCGATCAAGGCTCGTCGACTCAATCAGTTGAGTCGTTTCGCATGCTTGAGCCCATAAACGAGGTAAATCCCAACCCCAACTCCCGTCCAGATCAGCAGCCGCAGCCAAGTGTCGAGCGGAAGCGCGACCATCAGCGCGAAACAGGACAAAATCCCGGCGATGGGCAGCCAGGGAATTCCAGGCGCGCGGAAAGGCCGACTGAGTTCCGGATGCATTTTGCGCAGGCGGATCACTGCCATGCACACGAGCGCGAAGGCCGCCAGCGTGCCGATGCTCACCATCTCGCCAAGAATATCGAGCGGCAACAGACCCGCGGCGAGAGCAACGACGACGCCGACGAGGATTTGGCTTACGGCGGGCGTGCGCCATTCCGAATGAAGCCGCGCGAAGATCGGCGGCAGCAGGCCGTCATGCGCCATTGCGAAGAAGATGCGCGTTTGACCGTAGAGCAGCACCAAAATCGCCGTCGTTAGTCCGGCGAGCGCGCCGAGTTTCACCGCCCAGGCGAGCCATGAAACGCCGGTGCGGTCCATCACCAGCGCCATCGGGTCGGGAACGCCGAGCTCCTTGTAATTCACCACGCCGGTCGCGACCGCCGCCACGGCGATATAAAGAATCGTGCAGATGATCAGCGAGCCGATGATGCCGATTGGCACGTCTCGTTGCGGATTATGCGCCTCCTGCGCCGCGGTCGAGACGGAGTCGAAGCCGATATAGGCGAAGAAGACGACCGACGCGCCGCGCACCACGCCGCTCCAGCCATAGGTCCCAAATTCCCCAGCGTTGTCGGGGATGAGCGGCGACCAATTGGCGCCGTCGACATGCGCGGCGCCGACAATGATCACCAACAGCACGACAGTGACTTTGATGGCGACGATGACATTATTGAAAAGCGTCGACTCGGTCGTGCCTCGGACGAGCAACGCCGTTAAGAGCAGGACAATTCCGGCTGCCGGGACATTGAAGAGCCCATGCACGGCGTCTGGCGGCGCGCCATGCGCCGTCGGATCGGCGAAAAAAGCAGTGGTAAGTTCGGGCGGCACCCTTATGCCGAACCCTTGCATCACGCGATTGAAATAGCCGCCCCAGCCGACGGCGACGGTGGCCGCGCCGGCGGCATATTCCAGCACAAGATTCCAGCCGATGATCCAGG
>Ga0194119_10004515_pt1 | contig 21464 bp, 16 predicted proteins | sample TA2MahC100mmetaG_FD_148620 | JGI IMG/M metagenome (GOLD analysis project Ga0194119, IMG submission 148620) | Freshwater microbial communities from Lake Tanganyika, Tanzania - TA2015018 Mahale Deep Cast 100m | ecosystem: Environmental > Aquatic > Freshwater > Lake | place: Tanzania: Lake...
TCAAAGCGCAGACATCAGAATTAGATCTCGGAAAGTTGAGCGATGTTTTGAAAAAATCCAACATTTCTGAAAGCCAATTAAAAATGGATATAGATAATAAAAAATGGCTAGATTTTATTCAAAAAATCGATACCATAAATAAACATCTAGAAGATCGTATTAAAGAAATTTCACTACACACGGAATGTATAAAATTTTTAGAGTCTGATGATCATATCAACTTACATCGTGATGAAAATAATTGTGTTGAACACAAAAAACTGATCAAAGATTGTGATGGATGTAAATTATTAATTGAGCAATTTAAAAATGGTTCTTTTATTAAATGTGACAAACACAAACCTCATCTCCAATCATTTCCATGTCAAATGAAAGATCATACATCACTTAGTAATAAAGAAATTTTCGATTTAAAAAATATTAGGAAAGCATTAGAGTCATCGTCGGAATTAATTTTTGAATTGAAAAAAAATATTAATCAAAATTTTAATTTTGGAAGCATAAGATATGAAGAGTCTAAAATCACCCTTGAAGATTACCGAATACATATCAAAGCAAAACAAATTTTTGATGATTATGACAAAATTATTTTTCTTTCATCCACATTACATAGAAAATATTTTCCAAAGATGTTAAACCTACCTGACGCTAGTTACATTTTCGAATCTTTCCCAGGCATGATTCCCAAACAAAATCGTCCAATCACTAAGGATTATGCTGCTGTTTTACATAAAATTCTAAAACAGAAGGATCCTGGAAAATATGATCGTTTTATTGAAGATATTTCTAAAAAAATAATTATACTAGTCAATCAAAATCAGGGTAAAAAAGGATTGATTTTAGTAGGTGCAAAAGATGATCGTGATAGAATCATCAAAAAAATCGAAAAACTTGATCTTAAAGTCTACGAACGTTTAACTCATTCTTCTCAAAATTCTTCAAATAATAAAAACTCTGTAACTGATAATGAAAAATTAATTGAAATTCATCGGTATAAGGACAATTCAGTTTTGATATCTCCCTCAATGTGGAATGGAATTAACTTGGTTGGAAAACTAGGTGAATTCTGTATTATCGCAACCGCCCCTTACAAATTTCACGATGGATATATGTCTTATTTTAAAAGTCAGTTTGGAGAAGAATTCTATACATGTGATGCAGCATTCACTTTAGTCCAAGGCTGGGGTAGATGTATTAGATCTACGGATGATTTTGCCGAAACACATCTGATAGATGGAGGGATTTTCAAATTGATTAATTGGTTAAAAAATTATTGTGAACAAGAACCTAATTGCCAATGGATGATTGACGGACTGGAACCTTAACTATCCAATATTATATCCAACATTGTTTTAGTGGCACCCTTGTTTAATTCTTTATTGTAAATATTACATTGAAATCTTTGAATGCATAGGGGACACCCATCAGTGCACGTACATTCCTCAAGGATGTCCTTTGCTCGATGTAACGAATCTTCAAAAATGTCAAAGAGTTTGTTACATGCTCCATTTCCACCATTAGCTGATCTGTCAAAGAGATAAATTCTATTTTTCTCTGCTTGGTTTAATCCATCTATATCACTATAAATTCCACCAGCAATCATGTTCCCTGCATGTATTAGAAGGTGTTCTAAGGTATGAAAACACTTGTATTGATTTGATGAAAAATCTGGACTTTGATTGAGTTTATTCTTAATTTGGGTAAAATCAATTTCAATACCTATTGTAGGAAATCCTCTTGCAAATGCTTCTTTTAGATATTTTATACTAGTTTTATTTTTATCAATACAATACATCTTAGCTGATTCAATGATTTTATCAATTTTGATATAGCATAGATTAATCTTTATTCCAAAAAGATCTTTAGACTCAATTATGTCTTCTATTACTATAAATTTTTCAATAATTGGGATTGTACGTGAATTCTTGTCAGCAAAATCATCAACAATACAATACAAATTATCAGAATCATCTTGATTAAAATTTTTTACCTGATAAAATCTTCCATTATGAATATAGACTGCTTCAGGATGAAGTTTCTCAAATGCAATGGGCATATTCCACTCCCCGATTTTTGTAAAATTATTTTTTATCTCAACTCTTGCCCCAATATCTCTGATACTGTAATTTTTTAGAGCCTTCTGACTAATCAAATCATGATTGATCATATATTTAGTTGAATCAAAATCGTTAGTTTTCAGAATTTTTTCATCATGTAGTTTCTTTAGGAATGGATTTGACAATTCATTTTCTGCAATTGGTTTATCTTGTGCTGAAAACAAAGCATGCGTATATTTGATGTTTTTATTTTCAATGTTAATTGATTGTTCAGCATTGTGTTTATAGTAATCCTTAATATTTTCAAGATAATACCGCGATATAGGATCGTTACTGTCAAGAATCATGAATCCGTAGGATATTCTCGGATTACCAGTTAATGAATCTCTGCCAGAGCGACCAATTCTCTGCTTTAATACAGAAAAAGGAACAAATTCAGTAACTACAGCATCAACATCGCCTATATCTATGCCCAATTCAAATGTTGGAGTTGATACCAGGCCGTTAACTTGACCTTTTGCGAATTGATCTTGCGACTTAATTTTTTCCTCCTGCAAAAGTCCGTCACGATGTATTACACATTCAATTGATTCTTTTGCTTCTAGAAAAATTTCTTCGGCCCCCATGCGTGTATTTGAAAAGGCCATAGTTTTTAGCCCACAAGAAACCAAATCAATAAAAATCTCTGAAATAAGTTTTAAACGTTGAAGTCTTGATTGCGAATATTCGTCTGCATCATCAGTTATGATCGATTGTGGGTATAAAACATACAGAATTTTTTTGTTGTTCGAACCCTTTCCAGTTATGAGAGAAATATCATCAATAGCCAATACATTTTTTGCAAAAATTTCAGGTTCCGAAGAATCGATTGTTGCGGATGCAGCAATTGTTTGATAGTTTTTAGTAAATCTTTGTAATCTGAGAATAATTTCATGAGTCTCGGCTCCGAATTTTTTATCATATTTGTGAAATTCATCAAATACGATAAATTTCATTTTGACAAGTAGTTTTTTAAATTCATTTGAGAATGGATAATCCTGTCTCAGATGGGCATGAATAAAGTCGATATTTGTGATTATTATTTGAGGCTTGGAATCAATTATCAAGTCTCTTTCAGCTTTTACTGAATTTCCTATAATCTGTTGTTCACTACCAGTATCTCCGTCTAATCTTGAGAGTCTTATGTTTAGGGATTTGCAATATTCAGATATTTTTTCAAATTGATCCTTGGCTAGAGCCTTAGTAGGGTAGGTCAGAAATGCAGTATTATCGCTAGCCGGATTCATTAAGAAGTAATTCAAAATAGGTAAAATGAATGCCTCAGTTTTTCCTGATGCTGTTGGCGTAGTGATTAGGACATTTCTCCCCGCAGAAATTTTTTCAAATGCTTCTATTTGATGTTTGTACAGTTCTTTGATTCCAAATTTCTTAATTAAATTAACTAATTTTTCATTAATTTTAATATCACTAAACTTTCCATACTCGGCATTAGTTTCTTCATAAATCTTTTTATCTACGACTGTAATTTGTTTATTTTGTAAAATTTTTAGGATACATTCATGCTTGAATTCTTTAAAAAAGTACTCCTCATTAATTATGTTATCAGCATTTTGTAAAATAGTATTTTTTGACTTGGGAGAAATTTTAAATTTTAGATCAGGTTGATCACTATTTACTTTTTCTGGTTGATCACTAATTACTTTTTCACGATAGTCTTGCTTTGTATTTTTTTTCCTATAATTTTCTATTTTTAACGTATCAATAGCTTCACTTGCCCTAAGTACACTGTTAAGTTCATTAGCGAATTTTTCAGATTGGTAATTTTTTACTTGGAGTGAAGGAATGGAATCCTTGAATTTTTTATATTCTACATCACGATTTTCCGATTTTTTTTCAAAATAAATCGATTTATGTATATCGTATTTCTGACATGCAAACCGAAATCTTTCTCCTAATTCTTCAATTTTCAGAGATTCATCACAATAAGGACATCTATAATTGACCATGCAATATTCTACTGCTAATAATATTTATTTAATTATGAATGATTTTGTTTGAAATCATTCTTAAAATCTGCATTAGCTTGACTAGGATTTGATGTGTTTTTTCATATCACGGACTCGTAGTCCTATTGCTACCTCTGAGCAACCTGTTGCCAATGCTAGCTTTGCCTGGGAGATTTCTTCCCTATCTTGCGCTGCTAGATAAATTGCTGCAGCCATTAAGATTATTGGGTTTTTTCCCAATCTGTTTGGATATTTTTGCAAAATTGCTTTTGCTATTGACTCTGTCTTGAGGCTGATAGGAATTCTATCAGAAATTCTAGTAATGCATGATTCTGGCTCTAGAAATTTTTGCTCAAAATTGATGTTTTGAGATATCAAGTGATGCATTGCAATTAATTCCTGCTTTGATACATTCATATCTTTACAAAAGTCCTTGACGGTTCTTGGGATGTTTTGAATTTTGCATGCAGTATATGCACAACCAACTGCAAAAATTTTACTATCTCTACCTTTGAGTAGCTTTTTTGCACGACACTGATTAAAGATTTGCTTTGCTAAATCAATAGTTTGATTTCCCAAACCTAATTTGGCAGAGATTTTTTGTATGTCCATATTTGCGCCGATACCTACAATGTCTGTCTTTAGTCGCTTGTCTGTCAATCGCAGTCGTTTTGCTTGTAGGTTTTCGACATAGCTTGCTCTGCCCTGAGTATTGCCAACATAAGGCATGCCGATTGTAGTTTCAGGTAATCCAAATTTTGGATCATATGATGGACCACTTCTTCCACCCCTACCGTCTTCTTTTTTGTCGTAATCATAGCTAATGTCTATGGGTTTTTGTTCATAGACTGTGCCGCACTTGGTGCAAATTATGTCGTCCTCTACCAGAGTCAGTGGTTTCTGACAGCTTTTGCACTGGATTGTATCAAATAAAAGACTCATTGGTCAGTCTCCTCTTTGAAGCAATCGATGCATAGCCCGTCTAGTTCATTCTTGTTGTCCAACTCAAGATGTCCTAGCCATTTTTCACATGCCTTGCAAGGCATCCAGAGGCAGATTTCCTCGGGCTTTTTCTTCTCTTCTTGTTCCCAGTGGATTTTTTTTCCTGGGACCATCGAATTGCAACAGGTGCATCGCACCATTGCAAATTCAACTTTGACATTTGGTGGGTCTTTATATTCCAGAGTCATTGTGCTGAGACCTCCAGAATTACTGCGAATCCTGACTCGCATGCTGCACAGATTGCTCTAATCTGTGTGGAAATTTCTAAGGCAATATTCCCCTTGCCTCCTGGGATTGGATATGAAATGTGTGATTTCATACATAATATATCGTCGAAGTCTTACTTTTCAATAAATTTGGATTATACGAAAACTATTTGGATAGTTTTTGTATTAAATCGGAAGATAGTCTTCGAGCTCTTTGTTGATTTTTATTTCCAGCAAATTCTCCTAGGATTTCTCGAATCAATCTAATGCTTCTGGGAGTTTTCCGAGTTCAGACAGTAAATTGGCTTTGTTATTTAGCGCATCAACATGATCCGGCTTTATTCTCAATACCTCCTCATAGCATTTGATTGCCTCCTCGTATTTTTTGAGATTAGACAGTGCGATGCCTTTGTTATTTAGCGCATCATAGAATTTCATTTCCTCTATATCCCTCCAGAAATCATGCAGTGCATCGCCTTTGTTATTTAGCGCATCAACATCATCCGGCTTTATTCTCAATACCTCATCATAGCATTTGATTGCCTCCTCGTATTTTTTGAGATTAGACAGTGCATCGCCTTTGTTATTTAGCGCATCAACATCATCCGGCTTTATTCTCAATACCTCATCATAGCATTTGATTGCCTCCTCGTATTTTTTGAGATTAGACAGTGCATCGCCTTTGATATATAGCGCATAAACATAATCCGGCTTTATTTTCAGGGTCTCCTCATAGCATTTGATTAACTCCTCGTATTTTTTGAGATTAGACAGTGCAATGGATTTCTTATATAGTAAATTTGTATCACAAGGATTTATTTTCAAAGCCTCATCATAGCATTTGATTGCGTCCTCATCAATACCGCTAATAAACAGAAGAAATCCTTTTCTTTCTAGCGCATCAACATCATCCGGCTTTATTTTCAAAGCCTCATCATAGCATTTCATTTCCTCCTCATACCTCCCGAGATTATCCAGTGCATCGCCTTTGTTATATAGCCCATTAACATAATCCGGCTTTATTCTCAGGGCCTCCTCATAGCATTTGATTGCCTCCTCGTATTTTTTGAGATTAGACAGTGCGATGCCTTTGTTATTTAGCGCTTTAACATGATCCGGCTTCATTCTCAATACCTCCTCATAGCATTTGATTGCCTCCTCGTATTTTTTGAGATTATACAGTGCGATGCCTTTGTTACCTAGCGCATAAACATAATCCGGCTTTATTTTCAGGGCCTCATCATAATGCGCCATAGCTTTATCAAATTCACCGTTTGCACGATATGAATTTCCCAATTCGTTTAAAAATTTATAATCATTAGGTGACTCGTCTAGTGCTTTTCGATACCATTCGATGGATTCTAGGATTCTATTTGTATGCTTAAGAAAATCACCTTTTACAAAATAAAAAGCCACCGTGTTTCCGTGTAAGGCCTCAATCTCTTTAAATTTTTTTTCAGCATCATTTGCTCTATCTAAATCGAAATAACAATTCATCAATATGTGCTGCACATCTAAATTTGATTTGTCATTATTTAGAATGCATCCACAAATTTCTATTTTTTTTAAAGGGTTATCTTCATCTCTTAATTTACTCCACAATTCTTTGATTTTCGAGTCTGATTGGACATCGATAATTTGATTTTGATTTAGAGTTTCTTCTTCGCGAGTATATTTAGATGAACGTACAGGAGGAAGTCGTCGATACGGTTCTATTGGTATGTCCTCAATAGATTCAAAAGTACCACGTTCAGGCATGGTAAAATATAATATAATTAGAATTTAAAATTATTCGTAAAAATTAAAACATCATTGAATTTCTAGAGGTGAATTTTCCTAAAGTTGTAATCTCAAACATTGTTTCTCTGGAATTTTTTTCTATAAATAATGGCCATTTTGCCTTTTGCTTTGTACTAAAGGAAGACTCTTCATAATGTATTACTGGCGGATTTTCTGACTTGTCCAATTTGGTGTTGAATTCCAGCTTTTTTCCATTGGGCAAGACATAGTATTCTACGTATGGAATAACTGTAATGTATCCATCAGCTGAAAGCTTGGTTGTAATTCCATTAAGTGTCGTACTCTTGGCCTTATTCCAGTCCATTTCATCTAAAAGATCCTTCCTAGATATCTTTCCCAACATTGGAGTGGAATCTACTCCAATAGGAGTGTTTTCAACGATATACTGGTGATTAGCTATGATGTCGAGGACCTTTTTGTGCGATTCTTTCATTTTGGCAGAACCGATTGGTTTGACGGGTATGTCAATGACATATTTTTTTTTCTTATCTCCTGGCTGTGGTTTTAAAACGTAATGAGCCGCAGTACCAAAGAACGTCGCAGCGATCATTGTTCCAGAACTCATAATATTAGTCCCACCAGTAATGTTCAACAAGAAATCTTTTCTGACCATTACTTCGTTTCTTTTTTCTTCTTCGTTGATTATCTCATGAATTGCATCAAAAGTTGGCTCTATTGAAAAAGCATCATCAATTACTTTAAGTTTAATTTCTAATTGATTGTTTGATTTTTTTATATCTTTGATCAAATCCTTGGCAATTTTAGGAAAGTCATAATCTGGGCTTTTTTTACTATGAATCAACCATAAAACTTCTGCGTCTCTGGAATATTCTCTTAGCCAAGACTTTACATGGTCCGTAGTGATGCCAATTGGTGCAATTAGTATTGTCATTTTGTACGAAAAATAATTGGATAATTCACTTTTAAGCATATCTTAGAGAAATGAATAATCAAAGTATGCAAAGACAAGAAAACACAACGTACAAGCAAATTGAATTACCTGAAGAACTAGTCGATTACCTAAAATCTAGTAATGGTATTAGAAAACCCTTCAAGGAGCAAACCTATTCAGTAACCGAACTAGTTAGGTGCAAAAGAAATACGTTTTTTAAAAAATCTAGATATCGCCAGGAAGACATGATTGCCGATAATATTGGTGATTTGTGGTCATCAGTTAGAGGTAATCTGCTTCATAACATGTCTGATGCATATAGCTGGAATGAGCTGGAAGGTAGTTTAGATGTAATCCTTGATGATGGAAGAAAAATCAAGGTTTGCGGCAGATTAGACATGTATGATTACAAGACAATGACTATTTTAGATCTTAAAACGATTGATAATGTTACAGAATTATCCGAGAAAGGATTTCTTCCAATAAATGATCATATTATGCAGATTCAAGCATACTATACGATTTTTTCAAAAATCATTCCTGTTCACAAATTGAATCTAATTTATGCAGACATGAATGATATGGTTAATTTTGAAATCCCACTTAGAGATTTGAGTGGATGGATTAAGAGCAGAGTATCTGAGATTCAAAATCATATCGAGTCGGAAAATATTCCCTCCGGCGAAGTATCATCAAAATGTCGATTTTGTAAATATCAGACTACCTGTTTTAATAATGCGGGTGGAATTAAAGAAAACCCAGGCTCGATACATGCATTCTCTAGAAATACGAGCAGGTAATCAAATCCTATGAGAATTTCCTGAAAACAAATTCAACAAAGAAATCGAAGAATCTCTAGCCGAGTTAAAACAAAACTATCCAAATAATTCTCGTATAATCCAAATTTATTCCCAATAGTCACTTTGATGAATGTTTTGTATGAAACAAATCATTTCATACCAAATCCCAGTCAGCGAGGGGCATAATATCGCTGAACCAACCAATGAATACCAACTCTCCATTCTTGACCAAGTCATTATGGAAGAAACAAAAAAGCCAGTTGATAGATTTGCAATGAATCTGTGTGGCTGCCTTGAAGATGAATGCACGTGCATCTTTTTAGACGAGGTTAAGCGACTAAAGGAAAATGGCAAGTGGTGGGGCTAGAAATGCCATGTTCTATAATTGGAAATTATCTATCCATTATGATAATTGTCAACTTGCTAAAAAAATGGGCTGATCTAAAATCTTCAAGACGTCAAAAATAAATTGTTTTTTTTGGCAATAACTCTACAAAATTCTAAATTCACAAAGATTTTTCAGACTGCATGCGTCACATTTTCTCTTTGAATTATGATGCACTGGATCAGTAATTCCTAGTACAATTCCGACAAAAATCTTGACTGATTCATTAAATAGCCTATCCGAGACTGGATCAATTTTTTCTGAAAAAATTTTATATGGCTCTCTTGTTTTTCTATCACAAATTCTAATTTTCCATTGTTTATCTAAATGAGGCATGTCAAACCAATCATCTGGATTTGAACTATTTGTCATTCCATATCTTGAATTCAAATAAGTCATTACCTGCAACATGTGATTTACATACGGTTGATCTCTTTTATCATAAATTTGTGGCTTGGAGACGAACTTGTCGTCTTGGACAATTAATGTCTGACCTTGACGCATTATTTTATCGACTCGCCCGGATAATAGTAAAAACACTCTTTCTGATGCAAAATCAATTTTTTGGAGAAATCTGGAATAGATATTTTCTCTTGCAAATTCAATGTCTTCTTGTGGGTCATGGATTTGCTCCATGGATACTGGCTCTAGCTCAGCGTGTTCTTGCTCAAATACTTCCTCTTCATGATGGGCATGAGTTCCTTCAAGCAGTGCCTGGGAAGGCTCTGGTTTTAGACCCTTAATTGAGAGGGGAATTTTGTACTGGCAATATCCAAGTGATTCTGCAAAGTCTGTAACAGCAGCCGTAATTATAGTAAAATCTTGGTCTTGCTCTATTTTGATCATAATTATTCAGAGTGGGGATTTCTAGGGCAGGAATTCAGATGCAAGTTTTCCATCCTCTGTTAAAAAGATGTAGCGGTTCTTTCCTATTTTTTCCTCATCGATAAATCCCCATGTATTTTTGAGTGGACCTACAATGTTTTTATCCAGCGCTGTAAATCTTGCCATTTTGTAGTTTTCAACTGAATTTACAGTAATGAGATTTTTCTTTTTGGCTAGTTCTGCTAGTTCGCTTTTTTTGATTCTATTATGTTGCTTGATTATGGCTAGTGCCTCTAGCAATTCCCGTTTGGGGGTTTGCAATTGATATGTTGGCAAGCTGTGGATTTTTTTGACTCCGTATGTTTGCTGTTCATTTTCCTTGTATGCTGGATATTTTTCTGCCTCTGCATAATATGGGTGGAGATTTTCTCTATTATCAAAAATCATGCATCCCATCATGCATCCAATGGCGTGAATTTTAGAGCCACTTGCAACATTGATGTATATCTCAGATTTTCTGTGCTTGAGAATAATTTCTTTAACTGTTTTTACAATTTGTAACAAATTGGATCTATCAACATAAACAAGTTCGGTTTGAATCTTACTTTTTTTCAAAGCCTGCTGGATTTTCTGTATGTAACCAGTTGATTTATCTGCAGACACATTATTGTGAACAAGCAAATACACCAAATCCGCCTTTAGCCCTCGGGCAGGCAAAACAACTCTGTCAATTTCAAATCCAACTGGAGCAATGTGTATTCGTGGATTTAGCATTGAACTCATAGTATCAATATTAAACATACTGAAAGTAAATAAGAATATATGAAAATTTTCTGCCTGATTAGAATAATTAGGACAATTTAGTATACGAAAATGATTAATTTCATTAATTTTTTAACCTATTAACAAATGACTTCAATTACATTTTACGGAGGAATTGATGAAATTGGTGGTAACAAATTCCTAGTTGAAGACAAGAACACGAGGGTCTTTCTTGATTTTGGAATGCAGATGGGTAAGGCAGGAAAATATTTTGCAGAATTTCTCACCCCGAGAGGCCTCAATGGAATGGGTGATTATTTTGAGTTCGGTCTTTTGCCTCGTTTATCAGGTCTTTATAGAAAAGACTTCTCAAAACACACAAAATATGAGCAAGATTATAAAAAAGAAACTGCATTTGACGGGTTGCTTCTAACACATGCCCATGTAGATCATGCTGCATACATTCATTTTCTCAGACCAGACATACCAATTTACTGTACGGAAGCAACTAAGCTAATTATGCAGTGCTTTCAGGATACTGGAAGCAAAGAAGAATATCTCAATTACAAGGAACATTTTGCTGTATATGAAAATAAAAAAGGAGAACAAAGTAGAGCCACAACTGAAGATCATCGTGAAGAAATTGCTCGTCAAGTAAATATTATTCAGCCTTACAAGAAATTCAAAATTGATTCTATTGAAGTAGAACCATTACCCGTTGATCATTCTCTACCTGGAGTCTGCGGTTTTATCATACATACATCAAAGGGAAGTTTTGGATATACTGCAGACTTGAGATTTCATGGAAGACGTGAAAATGAAACTTCAAAATTCGTTGAAAAGTGTTCTAGCTCTGATCTAGATAGACTTCTATGCGAGGGAACCAGAGTCCACAAAAATACATCCGAAACAGAGGCTGATGTGGAAAAAACAGTAACCGATGCTCTAAGTTCTGCAAAAAAATTGGCAGTAGTTAGCTATCCAGTACGTGATTTAGATAGATTCCTATCCATTTACAATGCAGCAAAACAATCAGGTAGAATTCTGGCGATAGATACCAAGCAGGCATATTTGCTACAATTATTCGAGTCATCAGTGAATTATGCGGGAATTTATCCCCGGCTAGATGATCCAATTCTTAAGGTATTCGTATCTAGAAAATCTTGGGGATTAAGAGACAGGGATCCGGCGGATTTCTCTGAAAAAATGATTCTTCAGGACTATGATTTATGGGAAAGACCATTTGTCTTTGGTAGTAATTCTATTGATTATAGAGATGTGGCAAAAAACCAAAAAGACTATGTTTTGTATTGCAGTGATTACAAGCTTCAGGATTTAATTGACGTCAGACCAGCTGAAGGCTCTGCATACATACGTTCCTCTACAGAACCCTTTGATGATGAGATGGTAATTGATCATGATAGAGTGAGAAGATGGCTGTATCATTTTGGATTAATTCATAGTGAAAAGTCTTGGACCGTGTCTCATGTATCTGGACATGGTGCTCAAGACGAAATAAAACAAGTTGTAGAGGAAAGTGATGCTAAAACCTTAATTCCGATTCATACAGTACACAGTGAATATTTTGATAAATGGCATGATAATGTTGAAAAAGTAAAACCTGAAGGAAGTATAAGCTTTACCTAAAAAATAAAAAATAATTAGGGATTTTTTGACTTGCGACGCCTCAAGTTACCATAGTGAATCTTATCACACTGATGTACTTCAAGATCATCACAAAGCTTGAAGCCAGTCAATGTCTCTCGCCATGCCAGCCTTTTTTTTCCACACCTTTTGCAGCTTACCATATGATCTCTTCCAAATGTATTCTGTACTTCATGCACTAGTTTCCAATTTCTAACTAATAGGAAGATGTACTATAGTATCTGTACTATTGATACTATTTCATCTCGTCTAGAACACTATCATCGTATCGCATATTGGACCGTCGTTCTTGGTAACCTGATTGCTGTATTGTTTTTTTAATATCATCCCAAAAATAAAAAAATATTATCAGCGCCCCAAATGCGGTTCCTAAACCGGAGCAGACAAGTACTATTCCTACATAGAGCCAAAATTTACTAATTCTCGTCATGGAAATCTCCAAAAATGAAATCATGCCTAGAATAACCAATCATGAAATTGCAAAAATTACACGTTGTCACAAATGGGCATGCCAAACTTTTCATGTTATTCGTAGCATTTTCTAGGAATTAAGGACCATAACCGTACCATGCATACTATGGATAAAACCAAAAAATCTAGAATCTAAAACAGTATCTATAGTATTGATACTATATGATTACACCATATTACTATATTGTACACAATACCACCATGGGACAAACACCATCTACTCAGAGCGAAAATTCAATTCTAAGCGGGAATGATAAATTCAATTGATTGCTTTGGATTTAGGACAAATAGAAGCCAAATTTGGATTATTGATCAGAGATAAATTTGATCATGATAACTATGTACTCCTTGAATTAGATGGACAAGATCATATCATCCAGTATTATGACGAATTCAAAAAACAGCTCTCATCAAAAAATCAAAGTGAAAAAAATGAACTATATTAGAAAAAGAATTAACTTGATCCGAGAACTAAACAAAGATAGAAACTTTGCCCCTGCAGTACTTCTTGGAGGTAAAGCTATCATAATTTTATCATTTTTTATGGCAATGCAAACAATTACTTTGGTTCAACCTTTAGAAAATTCAGTAGATAAGATTTTAGCAAAAAATAGTTTTTTATTATTTTCTGCATATGTTGGAATTTTTGTTTTACTTGCGGGAAAAGAGATAATCCAATTACACCTGATTGCATTTTCTAGATTAGATTCAATTATTCGAAAAGCAATTGATGCATATTCGATAAAATACTGGAGAAAAAACAAAAAAGACTCTAAATTTCTATCGAAATTCGCATCATTACAATACAAATTATTCAAACCTATGGCAAAAATGAATCCAAAAAAGAGAAATGCCATGTTATTTGGAATAATCATGACATATCTGATAATTGACTATATGCGATTTGGGCTATTGCAAATACTAGGAATTCACCTTAACGAATTATTAACATCCACATATGGAGGCATAAAAATTGGAAGCTGATTATCCAAAGTACACACTAGAGCTGGCAAAACTTGGATGGGTAGTGGAGATTCATGATGGCAAGTCAATAAAGTATGCTCCAACTAAAAATGGAATAGAATCACTAGATTTTTACAAGAAAATGCAACATCATGAGGAAAATCCGAAAATTAATGATCTTGAAATAAAATCTGAAAGATGTCAATGGCTAGTCAAAAATGGAATCCTAGTTAGACACTATGATATGAACACTCTAAGAGAAGCTATTTCTGCAACCCCATATGGATTTGGATTATTTTCTACTATGGAATTTTGGCTAAATGCAAAATTACAAAAAAGGCTAAAACAGAGAAAAAAAATAAGTGATTTTCTTGCAGATACAAAAAAAGGAATGGAAATAATGTTGAAATTAGTAAATAAAATTTCCACCACATCTAAAAGTAAATTTGAAAGAGGTCTTTGATCTGTCACATTATTTACACAGTAAAAAAAATGCACTAATAGAGGCCGCAACCAACTCTATCGGAGGATATCCCGTTGGTTTTATTATGGGTCTTGTGATTTTACCGTTATCTGTAGGATGGATTCAAAAAGATCCGATCACATCAAATCTTATCATTACGATGCTATATGTTGGAGTTTCATTTGTTAGATCTTATTTTCTAAGAAGAGTTTTTCTCAAATACAAAATTGAAGACAATTTCCTCAAGGCAATATGGAAATTTATAAAAAGATCGCAATTCAACAGTAATGGTTCATCCAGTCTTTGATTGCGGTATTTCAAGCCGGGAATATCTTCTGAGAGTTTTGCATTTTCAAAAATCCTCAAGTATCCTATATAATAGACATATTTTGAAATACTTCCTTTCGAAAATTATATACTTCCAAATGCTTTTATCATACTTCCATCATATGAATTCATGCCTGGAAATACGTTTGATGGTGGTGCAGGTACAGAAACATATGGCTTTGATGCAATCCGTGGAATCCAGGCAGGACACGAATTCTACATTGTAATGTGTCCTCTCAAAATAATTCCAAAACTCTTTATTTTTAATGACTATGATCTTCCACCCGAATTACGTGCACAGAGAATTCTCAGAGAGTCTAGAATTCCTGCAATCAAAAATTACATTCTCAGTAATCCTGATAATTACATTTTCTCATCGCTGACTGCCTCTGTTGATGGAGTAATGAAATTCAATCCAATTCCATCATTAGGATCTAGTGGAAAAATGGGACGACTCTACGTTAGTATGGATTCAAGATTATTAATCAATGACGGACAACATAGACGAAAGGCAATCGAAGAGGCACTAAAAGAGAGACCCGATTTAGGCCATGAAATGATATCTGTTGTTTTCTTCAAAGATGATGGATTAAAACGAAGCCAGCAAATGTTTGCAGATCTTAACAAGAATGCAGTCAAGCCAACGAAATCGTTAAACATTTTGTATGATCATCGTGATGCGTTTGCACAAAATGTTATTGATTTAATAAATATTATAGAAATATTCAAAAACAGAGTTGAATTAGAAAAAACATCACTATCCAATAGAACGACTAAGGTATTCACTCTAAATGCAATAACTGATTCAACTCTTAGATTCTGTGGATTAAACATAGGAAGAAAACTATCAAATCAAGAAAAAGAATTAGTAAAAGAATTCTGGAATACATTATCACAAAACATTCCATTATGGCAGATGGTTATTCGTGGAAAAATCTCACCGGATGAGCTAAGAAAAGACTATGTGGTTGCACATTCTAACATGCTAAATGTTCTAGGTAAAGTAGGAAATATCCTCTATACCGAACATCATAAGTCATGGAAGGAAAAACTCACTGGGCTCCAAAATATAGACTGGTCTCGTAATAATGCCGATTGGGAGGGGAGACTAGTCATGAAAGGAAGAATGCTCAAAAATTCTCTGGCAATTGAACTTGCGGTAAATACCGTGCTCCAAAAACTAGGAATTTCACTTGGTCCAGATAGGCTCAAATTTGAGAAGATGGGTTAAATGGAATCTGTTTTTGACAAAAAACCATTAGCAAAAATTTATGATGAAATTTGCCTAGTTTACCAAAGTGATAATCGACCATGGATTTTAGGATTCAGTGGTGGCAAAGACTCGACATGCATGGTTCAGATAGTCTGGCACGCATTATCTAAATTACCTGCGGAAAAACTCCACAAAAAAATCTACATCATATCCTCAGATACTTTGGTGGAAACTCCACCAATAATAGAAAGAATTACAACATCTCTCAAAAAAATGGGGGACTCGGCTAAAAAGGCAAATCTTCCAATTTCTACTAATTTGTTAGAGCCAAAACTATCTGATACTTTTTGGGTAAGACTACTGGGCCTAGGATATCCTGCGCCAACTACGATGTTTCGATGGTGTACCGATATGCTAAAAATTCAAAATGCTGATAGATTCATCAAGGAAAAAGTTTCCCAGTATGGAGAAGCCATAGTTCTGCTTGGCACAAGAAAAAGTGAAAGTATTGTAAGAAAACAAAACATGGAAGCATTAAAAATCGATAACAGTGTTCTATCAAGACACTCTGAACATCCTCAGACATATGTCTATACTCCACTTGAAGATTTTACATCTGATGATGTATGGAATTACTTATTGCAAAACAAAAATCCGTGGGGAGAAGAAAATAGAGATCTATTATCTTTGTATCAGGATGCAAACGCAAAGGAATGCCCACTTGTCATTGATAGCTCAACTGAATCATGCGGAACTGGGAGATTTGGGTGCTGGACTTGTACTGTTGTTGATAATAACAAGGCATTATCGAATTTAATTGAAAATAGACTAGAATGGATGGAGCCACTAGCGGAATTAAGAGAGGAACTAAAAAAGACTCAAGATCCTGAAATGTGGAAAACCGTGCGAGAAATTAAGAGAAGAAGCGGACGAGTGGAACTAAGGCAGTATGGAAATTCTGATGTTGTATCATATACTCCTGGTCCTTACACTATGGCATTTCGCAAAGAATACCTTGAAAAACTACTGCGAGGACAAATGCGAGTCCAAAAGGAGGGACCGGATCCTAACATGGAATTGATCCGAATAGAAGAGATTCATGAAATTCAGAGAATTTGGAGAATGGAACAAGGTGACTGGCAAAACTCGGCATACCAAATTTATGAGAAAGTCACGGGAAAAAAACTTGAATCCCTCAAAGATGACCTTGGTGGGTTTGGAAAAACCGAAGAAGAATTACTAGTCCAGTGCTGCACTAAAAACAATGTCCCAGTCAAGCTTGTCAGCAAGCTATTAAATGCAGAATTTGAAACCCAAGGAACAACACGCCACTCAAAAATCTTTGGTAAAATCAAAAAAATACTGTCTGAAGAATGGCGTGAAAACATTGATGAAATTGTAGGTGAGCTAAAAGAACAAAAGTCAGCCAGAGAAAGTGTCAAATTCATTCCAAAGGAACAGGGAGAAAACTAATTGCTACTATCCAAAATTATTCTAAATGACTTTGGTGTTTATCGAGGAACAAACGAGTTTGATCTTCGAACTTCTCCAGAAAAACCAATAATTCTTTGTGGTGGGCGAAACGGAGCTGGAAAAACCACACTCTTTGACTCGATAATGCTATGTCTGTATGGCCAAGACTCGTTTGATCAAAAAATCTCTAAAAAGCAATATCATGATAGAATGTCTCGAGCCTTTCATCGTGATCTTGGAAAGAAAAAGTCTGCCGACCTGGCATCAATTACTGTGGAATTTGATTATTCACACCATGGACAAATTACAACTTATCATGTGGAGAGAATCTGGTATAATTCTGATGGGGAAATAAATGAAGAGTTGATAATTAAGAAAAAACCTAAACTCGACACTCAATTTGAAAATCTAGACTCGCTTGAAAAATCAGAATGGCAGTTGTTCATTAACCAATTAATTCCAAAGGGAATTGCCAAACTATTCTTTTTTGATGGTGAGAAAATCCAGCGAATTGCAGAAGAGGGTAGTGAGGATCAATACATTAGATCATCATTTGATACCTTGTTAGGCCTAGATATTGTGAATCAATTAAATTCTGATCTTGGATTTGCACTTGATCGAATCAACGATGAAGTCCATCCATCGGAAATAGAATGCAATATCAAAACAGCTCAGAGAGAAAAGGACGAAATTCAAAGTAGAATCGACTCTAATTTTGAGAAGCAGGTCTACATAAAAAGCGAGATTTCCAATATACAGAAAAAAATTCAGGTAAAAGAAGAATTATTCTCAAAATTAGGAGGTAATTTCTATGAAAAACATGAAGAGCTATTATCGTCTAAATTCCTCCATCAGGCAGGACTTGAAAAAATTGAAAATCAAATACGTGAGCTCTGTGCAGATGAATTACCGTTTACATTAATTCCAAAACAACTAGAAGAGCTCAAACAAGAAATTCAATCTGATCAAAATAAGGTTCAGACAATTTATGAGAAAAAAATTCTAGAAAAGAACTTTGAAGACATAATCAAGCAAATCAATTCGTCTAATTTCCTATCACAATTCGATAAATCAACTAGACATAATCTCAAAAAAGAACTAGAATCAATCTTTGATAAAAAAATTACATCTTTGAAACTAAACCAACCTACAACTCTTAGTTTCTCACTCAAAGACATGGAAAGAATGAGCATTCTAATTGAAAAGATTGGCAAAATAGGGCTGGAAAAGATTCAATCTCTGGCTCAATCATACAACAAGACTGTAGATACTCTGAACACAGTAAAGACTGCACTAGAAAATATTCCTAAAGATAATGAAATTGGACCTTTGTTGTCTGAAATTAATCAGTACAACAAAGAGTTGGGCATGCTCGAAGAAAAACTCGCCGAGCTCAAAATTCAAGAAAACATAGAAAGACACCATCTAAATAAGAAAAATAAATCAATTCGAACAAACTTTGATAAGAAATTTTCTGACAAGCGCGTTCTTGATGGTTTGGAGTTGGGTCCGAAAATTCATCTTGTTTTGGATGAATATTCGAATCTACTTAGAGCAAAAAAACTGGAATTATTAGAATACTATGTACTGGATGGACTCAAAATGCTATTTCACAAGAACGACTTTATCAACAAGGTTGTAATTAGCAAGGAAACATTTGAGGTAAAACTCTACAAAGAAAACGATGATGAGATTACCAAAGACATGCTATCTAAGGGAGAATTGCAAATGTTTGCAACTGCCGTAGTTTGGGGACTGGCAAAAACATCTGGTAGGCCTCTCCCGTTCGTAATAGACACACCTCTTGCAAGACTAGACGAAGAACACCGTGATAATCTGATTGATAATTTTTTCCCCTATGCATCACATCAAATTGTTATTTTCTCTACAAACTCTGAGGTGAATCAGAGATTGTATCAAAGACTAGAGCCATCAATTGCCAGATTATTTGTAATAAAATATGACTCGACAACTGGAACTACACTTCAGGAAGAGGGATACTTTTTTGAAAGTCCGGAGATTGCATCATGAAATTCAATAGGCTGAAGCTAAGTACTTTTTCACAGACTCATCTAAGTTTGCTCAAAAGTAAGACAGGCCTTACTGCAAACATTATTGGAAGATTTGCAATTTGCCTGTCATTAAAAGATCCTAGTATTCCGAATCCGGCAGAATACAACAAGGGAGGGTTTGAGCTAACGCCTCAGGTTCTCTTTGGTAATTATGAAGAATTGTATATGGGATTAATGTTAAATCGACTCAAACAAGACAGACTAGACCCAGAAGTCTATCTAGATGAGATGACTAGAGCACATCTTAATCGTGGTGTTACTGCAATTTTTCCTAGGATTAACCATCTTTCGGATTTTTATGAACTAGTTATGGAAGAGCAACATGCCTGAAGTAAAATATCCAATTTACTTGGATTCGCATGCCACTACTCCTGTAGATCCTAGAGTATTTGAAGAAATGAAGCCATACTTTACAGAGATTTTTGGAAATGCATCTAGCCTTGATCATGTTGTTGGGTATAACGCATCAATTGCAGTTCAGCAATCTCGTGAAAAAATTGCCAAATCTATTGGTGCAAGTATGGATGATATTGTGTTTACATCTGGTGCTACAGAATCAGATAATCTGGCACTAGTTGGTGTAATGGAGAGAAGCAAAGAGAAAGGAAATCATCTGATCACATGTGTTACAGAACACAAGGCTATCTTAGAAACTGCAAGACATCTTGAAAATCTAGGATACAAAGTTACTTTTTTACCTGTGGATGAATATGGCTCTATAGATCTTGAGAAATTAAAATCTGCAATTACTAAAGAAACAGTGATGATTTCTATAATGTTTGCAAATAATGAAATTGGAACAATTGCAGATGTTGCTGAAATTGGCAAAATTGCACATGAAAACAATGTCTTGCTTCACACAGATGCTGCACAAGCAGTAGGACACATTCCAATTAATGTTCAAAAAATGAATATTGATCTAATGTCATTTTCATCACACAAAATCTATGGCCCAAAGGGAATTGGTGCATTATATGTTAGAAGTTTGATGCCCAGAGTCAAACTGAATCCAATTGTATTTGGTGGTGGCCAAGAGCGTAATCTCCGTTCTGGAACTCTAAATGTCCCTGGAATTGTTGGATTTGCAAAAGCAATAGAGATATCTCAAAAGGAAATGGAACAAGAGAATACTAGATTCAAAAAATGGACTAGTTACATGCTTGAAAAATTATCTGAAGTTGGTGGAAAACTAAATGGTCACCCAACAAAAAGACTAGCCCATAATCTCAATGTTAGATTCGATGGTATTGAAAGTAAGGCAATCATTAATTCGGTATCAAAGAAGCTTGCCATATCTGCAGGATCTGCTTGTACTACTCAAATGGTGGAACCTTCTCATGTGTTATTGGCATTGGGGTTAAATGAAGAACAGGCTCATTCTGCAATAAGAATTGGATGTGTCAGATTCAATACTGAAGAGGAAATTAATACGGCATTGGGTGAAATTTTATCTTGTGTGAATTCTTTGGCAAAAATTCGTATCTAGTTTGGAAAATTTTCTAAAACACTATATCCATGAGATTTAGCATTTTTATAATGTTCTTTGATAATTTTTTCAAAATCAGTTCCAATAACCGTTAATGATTTATCTAGTGATTTAATTTTATATCTAAATTCTGTATTTCTACTAATAATTCCATCCAAAAATTTTTCGGGTGGTAAGGAACTGAGTTTTTCACAATTACATTTTTGACACGATAGTACGAAATTCCACATCTGATCATCAGCGATGTAGTCAAATGGAATTAAGTGATCAACATGAGTTTCTTTTCCGGGTTCAAGTTGCTTTTTACAATAAAAGCAAGTTTTGAAGAATGGTTCTAAATCCTTCTTAAAAGAGCTGAGACTCCCTCTCTTAACTATGCCTTCTGTTTTTGCAATTAGACGTGGAACTCCCAAATTTAATATTTCTAGTTTTTTTGCCCATTCTAATGTAATGGCTTTTTTTAATATTGGATTATGTTTTTTAAAGAATTTCATGGCTTCTGGTTTTAACTTTATTCCATAATCCAGATCTATCTTTCTTGAGTTTTTTTCTCTAAAATCAAAAAATATTTTTTCATTTTTTGTTTTTTTTCCGGT
>Ga0194119_10004516_pt1 | contig 21461 bp, 16 predicted proteins | sample TA2MahC100mmetaG_FD_148620 | JGI IMG/M metagenome (GOLD analysis project Ga0194119, IMG submission 148620) | Freshwater microbial communities from Lake Tanganyika, Tanzania - TA2015018 Mahale Deep Cast 100m | ecosystem: Environmental > Aquatic > Freshwater > Lake | place: Tanzania: Lake...
CATGATTCGGCCGACCGTCTTCACTTCGGCTCTCGCTTTATGGCCGGAGGCGGACTCCACATCCGCACCGAGCATGCTGATCTTCGCGCGCTTGGATCACCAATTCGACTTTCGTCTGACTCAGGCGACAGCGTGGAAGTTGTCTGCCTTCCGTTCCTTGAACCAAACCGTATTGACTGGGCAGTCGAGGATGGTGACCGAACGCATGAGAATGTACTGCGTGTAGCTCTTGCCCATCAGCGAACAATGGTTGCCGACCCCAGTCGCGCAATCGTCATGGCTCATGCATTCCTTGTTGGCGGCACATCGAGCGCGTCAGAGCGTGACTTGGTGTCGGTGGGTGGCTCCAGCATGGTGAATCACAGCATCTTCGACGGATTTGGATATGTCGCACTCGGCCACTTACACCGACCGCGGCAGTTCGGTGCGAAGGGCAACGTGGTGTATTCAGGCTCACCAATCCCCTATTCATTTTCTGAAGATCACGAAAAGTCGGTTGTCATGATCGACACCTCCAACATGACTTCAACCAAGATTCCGGTCACAGTTGGTCGCAAGTGCGCCACCATCCGGGGCAAGCTCGCCGACGTACTACGGAACCCTAAATTTAAGGACGCCCAGGAGCTCTTTGTGCGTGTCGAGCTTACGGACAAAGAAGTTCAGATTGGCGCGATGGCCCGCATCCGTGAACGCTTTCCGTACGCTCTCGAGTTGGAACAGACAGCTATCAACGATGATGGCACAATCCAGGAAATTGTCGGCGGAAAGCAACGCTCGGTTGCCGAAGACGTTGCCGACTACATGGCTCAATACTTTGCAGTTGAGCAGAATAAATTCAAGCACGAGCTCGCCGACCGAGCAGTCGCTGATGTCATGAGTTCCACGGAGGCGTAAGTCATGAAACCCAAATTGCTAAGGATGGCGGGAATTGGCGCCTTCCCCCATGAAGTCACGATTGACTTTGAGCATCTCGACGCCACCGGGTTGTATCTAGTGGTTGGGCCAACAGGTGCCGGCAAGACAACAATCTTCGAGGCGATGTCTTACGCATTGTTCGCACAGGTGCCATCCCGCCGGGATGTCAAGTCCACATTCCCACACAAGCGATCCTTCATCGAGTTCACGTTCACTCACAATGGAGCCGACCATCGCGTGTTTCGGGATATTACCGGGGCGGCCGGCGACTACTACGAACGACTTCCAAAGGGAAGACGAGTTGCACAGCGCAAGGCAGTAACAGCACATGTGGAAGATCTACTGAAGCTGACTGCTGATCAGTTCATGAAGATCATTCTCTTGCCACAGGGACAGTTTCAGGAGTTTCTTGTTGCAAAGACCGGTGACAAGGAAGAGATATTACAAAGAATCTTCGGCACAGAAGTTTACGATGCTGTTGCCGAGCGAGTGGCTACGCTCGCCAACGAACTCGCAAACGAATTCAACATGCTCGAGTTGAAGATCAAGACTGAGTCGTACACCACCGCCAGTGAAGTTCTTAATGTCCGGAACCTGTACCCCGATTTGGGGCTACCTGATGAAACCTCTGACTTTGCTCGAGCAAAGAAGGCTGTCAAAGCGAAGATTCCCGGGTTAGAACTTGCAAGCAAGGCCGCGGCAGACCGAATGCACGAACTCAGCGGAGACCTAGCGCGCGCGAAGGACCTCAAACAGATCTACCTGGATAGCCAGCGATTGAAGGAACTACGCGACGACGCGCGAGCGGAAGCAAGTCTCGTCAAAGAAGCGACCGAGTCCATTGAATCCCACAAGCGCGCAGAGCGAGCTCTTCGCCAGAGAGATGACTACGACCGCGCGGCATCGGCGCTCGAAGAAACAGAGTCGCTACGCAAGGAAGTGCTACGTGACGTTCGTCGTGAATCAACGCGGCTGAGAATCAATATTCCACAAGTTAGGGCCTTCCGAGGCGCTTTAGAGTCGTCGAGAAACCTCCCTGAAGACTATGGAGTGCTGTCTCGTGCAGTAACTGCAGCACTAAAGGCCCTTGACGATGATGCAACGCTCAAGGATGAGCTCGATGACGCCCGAACACGGTCTAACGAACTCATCGGAGACATAAAGAAACTGACAGCTGCAATAGCGCTGCTAGAGAACAAGAAGGCACAACTGGGCGTTAAGCGGAGTTCAACCAATTCTCAGGTCAGTAAGCATGCCGAGTTGCAGCGGAAGGTAGATGCTCTTGATCGACAACTCGAGTCTGCGGACGTGGAAAATGCGACACGTCGACTCACCATTGCTACCAATTTGCTCAATCGAGCCAATATGGCACTAGCCAAGACAGAGAAGGTACTACTGAAGTCACAAGCCGCTCACGAATATCATTTGGCCGGACAACTCGCCAAACATCTCAAGGATGATGAGCGTTGCCCTGTGTGTGGTTCAACTGATCACCCGAAGCCTGCACCTGTGACACGGAGAATTGACCTACAAGCATCGATCGATAGACACGCTGAAGCTCGAGCGACGGTCGCGGATGCTCAGCGTGAAGTCGGTGAGGCCGAAAAGGCACTCGCCAGCGCGGAGACTGCGAGAGCGAAGCTTCCCACGACTGCCGCCCAAAGGAAGTTACGTGAGCAGTACAAACAAGCGCAAATCGCAGCGAAGGCCCGCGACGGAATTGAGTCCAACTATGAGAAACTCACCGACAAGCTCTCGACTGCTAAAGAACACATAGCGACCTGCTCTGCTGAACTTCGTAGTACAAAAACGGCTATCAACCGTGTTTCGGCTGCGATCGAGCGGGCCAAAGCAGACTTGCCTTCGCACCTAAGCGACGTGCAACGACGTGAGACAAAGCAAGCCTTAGACAAGCTAAGCGGGCTAGTTCGTCGAAAGCACACGCTCGACCAAAAGTGCGACAATGAGACGACGCAGGTCTCCACTCTTGATCGGGCTGTCAAGAAGGCGTTACAGAAGGAAGGGTTCCGAAGTCTCGAGCAGGCAGTCGACGCGCAACTAAAGGATAAAGAGCTACGAGAGAAGAACCACTTGGTTGCGCAAGCTAAAGAGCGTGATGACAAAATCATCGGGCTCGCTGCACGAGTCGACGGCAAGAAGATCCCAAAGGAGCTACCCGATATTCGAGCACTAGAACGTGATCTAAGCACACAACGGGATACGCAAACTGCGGCGGTGACGAAACTAGAGAAAGTCAAGTCACTACGTGATCGCATTGGGAAGCTCGAGCGCGTGCTCGCCGAACTTCGACCAAAGGCTGAATTCGCCGAGGAGTGCCTCACTGAGGCAAGACAGCTTGAGAAGGCCATGAATACTGGACAGGGTGTCGGAGCCCACCGTGTTTACAGGCTGCAGGAGTGGGTACAGCGTCGACTCTTCGAGCAAGTGTGTCGTGTGGCAAGCAAGCAGTTACATGAACTGACCGCGGGAAGGTACTCAATCACACTTACGCCAGATGCAGACTCGGCGGTCAAGCACGCACAAGGTCTTGACCTTTATGTACTCGATTCGTTTAACGGCAAGAAACGTGGTGTGGGATCACTGTCTGGTGGCGAGACCTTCCTTGCTTCACTGGCTCTGGCCTTAGCGCTCGCCGAAGTGGTACAGAGTCATGCAGGCGGTATCAAGATTCCAAGTCTGTTTATCGATGAGGGTTTTGGAAGTCTTGATAGAGAGACACTTGAGAATGCAATGGACGCCTTGCTTAAACTACAGAACAGCGGAAGGACAGTCGGTGTCATCACTCACGTAGAGACGATGCAGGACCAGCTGCCGATTGGCATTCGTGTAATCAAGAGTGACCAAGGAAGCAAGCTTGAGTTTCCGTTACTTCAGTAGTTCCCCACTGCTCAAACCAACTCAAAGTGATTCGCAGATCGGCTAAGCGGTTGTTGGCCCGATAGGCAATCCTCACATCATTACGACTATTGCCTACTGGCTCGGCCAACTAAACTGAGTCATGCGAACATCCAGACACCGGTGAGTTCTGCGCCAATGAAGTTTGCGTCGGTCATCTTTGCCGCAGTCAGTACTGCTTTGTCGAGAAGTGCGTCGACGAAGACCGCCCCGGTGAGGTCGGCCCCCCAAAAGTTGGCCTCACGAAGGTCGGCACCTTGAAAGTTGGCATACCGCAGGTTCGCACACGCCAGATCGGCGTTGCGCAGGTTCGCAAACTCCAAGTTGGCGTGCGAAAGATTGACATATGCCAAGTCACATGCGCTTAGGTCTACGCTACGTAGGTCAGCGCCGGGTGCTAGGCGGTAACCGCGCACAAGACGAAACATGACCGTCATTTTCTGCTCTCGGCGACTTCTACATATCTACAAAGCATGTTGGCAAGACGAACCTGCTCAATTGTCTTGCAATTCACGTCAAGCAGTTGAGGGCTCGCAAAGACGACCACCAATGCTCTCGCACGCGAAACTGCGACATTGAACCGGTTCTTGCTATAAAGGAAAGCCATACCGTGTGAGATATCTTCCGCACTCGAACTCGTAAACGACATCAGCACTACTGGCGCCTCGTCTCCCTGCGCCTTGTCCACGGTTCCAACGCGATTGCGCATCAAGTCCTCGGTAACACCGTGTTTTTTTGCATCAGCGTGACCGGCCAATCTCCTTAAGATCTCAGTGCGCTGCATGTTGTAAGGGGCAATCAGGAAGACGTCCTCCGGTGCAATCGTTGATTTCAATCCATCTTTGTTGGTGAAGTCGCGACCAAGCATTGAGTAAAAGGTCTCAACTACAGAAGAAGCTTCCTCAGGCGCCACCGTCGTACGACCAGAATGCTCAACCGGCCACCACCGCAAACCCGATCCAGACAGCCAATCTGTACCGCTCACCGCCTGACGCTCGAGACCTGGTGCTGAGTGCAATTTACCTTCGTACACCTGCTCTGAAACAAAGGCAGTGATTGACGGATGCATGCGCTTTGTGGTGCTCAGCAGAATGCCGTAACCCTCGGGGACTACATCGCGACCGTGATTGATGTACTCAAGTGCAGACAAGCCTGACTCGCCGGGATGCGCGGCTTTTGTTGGTTGCTTAAGCTGCTGCGGATCGCCGACGAGCACGAGGTCTTTGGTGGCTAATGACACCGCCAGCGTGTCAGCGAGCGACAGCTGCCCCGCTTCATCGACAAAGAGTACGTCAACTGAATTGCGCATTTCAGACCTAGCGAACAAGAAGCTGGTTCCAGCGACAATCTGATAGTGCGACTGTTCCTTCGCGACTTTCTCATTCTTCTCGCGCCGCGCAATCATGACTGTTGATCCTGCTTCGCTTTCGGAATCGGGCTTACCCGTACCGACAATCACCGTGACTGGCTGCGCACCGGTAAGGCCATGGTCGCCAGCGCGCACGGCAATCTCGTCGAGCAATTGGCGAACGGCACCGTGCGTGTTTGCGGTGATACCGACTCGCTTTCCTCGTTTCACGAGATCGAGAATCATGTTCGCTGCCGAGTAGGTCTTTCCGGTTCCAGGAGGGCCCTGAATGGCGATGTACGAGTCGTCGAGCGACTGCACGATAGACGACATGTCTCTCCACTCACGCTCCACCTCAACCGCTCCAATCGGAGCGCTACCTCTCTGAAGTTTTGTGGGAAATCGTTTCAGTAGGTCGATTGTTGCACCGAGGTCAGCTTCATTGCCTGCTAGCACCGAGGTGGCGATCTCTTCTAACCCCTTTACAAAGACACTCTTACCGATGAAGTCGTTTAAGAACACGGCTGTGGGGTCTTGTATCGCTGCGGGGTCTTGCATAAGTGATTTAGCGAACTTGAGCCGAAGCTCAATGACGCCATGGTCAAGATCAAGCGACACAACTTCCAGGCTCGGGAAGACGGGCTTTTCGGCACCTGGTTCGAGGTATGGGTGATAGTTCGGCGCAGTTACTTGTTTCCCGAGGGCGATAGTGGTCGTTTGTGAAGGGTCAAACCGGTATCGACGAATCTGCGAACACAGTCTCTTCTTTCCGGTCGGCTCTTCAATATCACCGGCGCTCTCCAGTTTGAGGCCTGCGATGGTATTCGAATTCTCAAAGAGCTCTTCTTGCGTCATCCCTCGAAGTTGAATGAATTCAAATTTGCTGACAGCGTCTTCGCGCTCATGGAAGTCGAGCAAATCGGCAAGGAGCCACTTGTACTCCAAGAGCGCAGCTTGGTCTTCGGGTAAGCGATCAAATCGACCTGCATTGAGCTGTTCGGCCAAACCATCACCGATTCTCGGTTCATCCTCAAGTTTGTTGAGCGACGGGCGGACGAGATCGTTGAGCTCGGGTGTGGGCAATGCATCGGCAAGCAACGCGCGCTGGGACTCCAACCACGTGCGCAACTCGATGGTCGAAAGGCAGTCGTTCATGTTGTACATCTTCAAGTCGTCAAGATGCTTGATGTTGCCTTCTGGCGCATACTCTGCCGTACCACGTGATGCAAGCCATTCCTCGTAGCACACGATGCTGAGCTTCCCCTCTTCGACTAGGTCGTTGCGCTTGAAGCCGTACATCCTTTCGAGTTTCTTGATTGAGTATGACTCGACTCCGATACGCATGCCTTGGGTAACGATGCGGCTCAGGTCTACAAACCGACCCTCACGCAGTAGCTTGCTTAATTCCGTCTCGCATGTGACGTGCCGAGTAGCAAGCCGTTTCAGCGCCGACGGCTCATAGTGACCGAAGTGATAGATGCGCAGGTTCTCATGGTCCGGCATCGCAATTCGACTGTTGATGAACTCGATTACCTCGATCAACGCTTTGCGCTCTTCCTCCGCATCATGTGCCCAAATGGCCTTGTATTGCGGTGTGCCGTCGGTGTCGACCCAGGCAAGCCCGTGCAGGTACTCCAGACCCTTGCTTCCCCGGTAGGCATGACCCTCAATGTCGTAGAAGATGTCGCCGGCATTCTTCTCCGGCAGCAAGCTGAATCCGCGCCCACGTTCGACTGGGCGGACGAACTCCGTCTCGGGCAACGTTTCTGGATCGATCTCTTGCTTCGATTTGGTTATGAGTTGCAGTGTCGCTTGCTTTCTGAGACGAGACAACACGTCGGGGTTGATGTCAGTCTTGACTTCATTGCGATTAGCAAGTTCTTCGAGTTTGGTGATACCCACCGCACGAAGCTTCTCTCGGTTTGTCGCCGACATTCCCGCCACGAAGGTGAGGTCGTCGGCCTTGCGCCAGTACGCATTGCACTCCGCGCGCCAGCGACAAACATCGCAATGCTCATTGGGTACGGGTTCACTGTGCTCTGGAGATTCGAGTAGAGCGTCGACCAGCGACTGCTTAACCCGCCGGTAGTAGGCAGATACTTCTGAAAGGCGAACCGACACTGTGCCCTCTTCTTCTGAACCGGTGACCACGTGAATGAACTCGGGTTCCAAACCTTGAACTCCCTGAATCTGCTCGGCATAGGCACACAACTGAATCAATGCATTGACCTTGGCGATTCGAGCGAGCTTGGTGTCATATGGCTGAAAGGCGTAGTTACCAAGTTGAGAAATAATTTCGTCAACTGCAACGAGAAAGTCGGCACGACCCACCCAGCCAAAGCCGTCTTTCTCGGAGTAAAACGTGGGCTGATAAAGAGCATCGGGGCCGGACTTCATGGCCGCCACGGTGGTACTCATGCGCTTCATCAGTTCGTCGCGCGTATAGGCAGAATCTTTGTCACGTCGGGCGTCGAGGTCGACGACTGTTCGTTTGAGTGACTGCAGAGATGCCTCAAGCGCCGCGAGGTACGTTGCCTCGTGTTCTTCGCCATAGCTCTTCAAGACCTCGAGTAGGTCGTCATCGAGTTTCCGTGGCGCGATGCCAGTTTCGAGTGACTTTAGGTTCAGCCACGTAAGGTGCTTGCAGGCAAGATGGTTGGCGAGATCCGTTGGGCTAATTATGGTGACGCCGTCAATGCGTTGCATGGGCTATATGACCTTCTCTTTCAGGGGTAGTGGATTGACTGTGAAGCTCACCATTGGGTCACGTGGTCGCGGACACGACGCACCGCGCTCTGGTCCGCCTTCTCTACTCGTCGAGATGACGACCGTAGTACCGCGGCGCTCGGCAGTCCTGGTGATGGTGTATGCGAGCATGATTGTCTGCACGGCGATGCACGCCACCAACATCTTCAACACGAATGGTGCTTCGCGCGGTGAATCCGCAGTCATAGGGGGCTCTCATCCTCATCTGCAAACGGTGGTTCGTGGTTCTCATGCCATGCGCGCCATGAGTTCTCGTCATAGGGATATACGGGGCCTTCTGGCTCGGGACGGTCGTCGCGATCACGGCGACGAAACATTCGCCGCAGCGGTATTGATTCGTCAGCGCCGTCGAATTGAATGAAGGTATCATTCTCTTCTTCATCGTCTTCATCGGGCTCGGCAAGATGGGCGACAGCAATTCCCAAAGATGCACAGCCTGAGATGTCGATTCTCGCGCGAATGATGCCGGCCGAATCAGGCTCACTGGCCCAGTACGGTACTGACTTCAGATCAAGTTCGAGTCGCTGCATGTATCGCGATGGAAGAATGTTCTCGATCGCGTCCAGTGGGTTTTCATACCGGTTCGCGAGATGTGAGTCACGGAAGATGTGTGTCATGAGTATTGACAGCGCAAGTCGGTGACAGACGTGTTCAATGCTTGACGCTTCGTCATCGGACACTTCCAATGACACTTGAATGTGCTCGTACAGTGCGGCAGCCATACGCACGACCGCACTTCGCGTATCAGAGCGACCTTGGTCGACCACCGCCTTGTATGCGTTGATATGCGCGATGGTCGCACTGAGATCCACAACGCCATCCGGGCAGTCTTCGAGAGTGCTGAGACGTTCGATTGTGTTAGCTAGTGACAGTTCGAAAATCATTAGCAACTACAGATAGCCAGGCGTCAAGCCCGACCCCTCGTCGTCGACATCAGATTCCTCATCGGAGGGTGCTTCAATATCGTCGTCATCGTCAGCGCCAATGTTGTCTCCACTCGACCCAAGTTCTGCTGTGGTGCGGAGAATCTTAAAAGCGGTGCCCTGAATCAATCCGATCAACGGCTTCATCGCAATTAAGCCACTTAGGCAGCGCGGTGTTAAACGGCCGCGATCAATCTCACGCGTCACGTCGCGCGCGAGGCGAACCAACTCGTTAGCGAACGGCTCGAGGCCGGCAACATCTCCAGCAACCTGGTCTGCCTTCTTCGACTTTGGCCGTGCCGCGGTCTTTGGTGATAATGCCTTCTTTCTCGGCACGCGTTGTTTGTCGGTCTGAATACAACACTTCTCGAGCGCGAAAGTTGTCTTGTCGACTTTTTGGAGACGGAGCGGCTTATTCATCGTCGCTGGCTCCAGCCAAGTCACCGAGCTCTTTTTCATTCAGGCGACCCAGGACATCAATGACGGGCAGTACCGCTTGCGAGATGCTGGTGCACACCACTCGCACAAGATCTTCAGTTGACATTGTTTCAGTTGCTTCGAGGTCAAGCTCTTTACGAGCTGCTTCCTCATTAGCGATAACTGATACAGCCGTAATCGCGAGACCGAATTGAAAGCGACGATTCAACAGTTCGGCATTCTTCGGCTTCTTGCGACGTGCCTGCTCGAGGTAACGGTTGTCCATGTTGATTTGGAATGCTTCGGCTTTGCCATCGAGCATCGTGACTACAAGTGCGGTCGAGTCGTTCCAGCCGAGGGTTGCCCACTCGTCGCGATACACGGGGATGATCCGTGGGAGGTCGATGCCAGGTCGGGACGAACCACCCTTTTTTCCAGTGGTCACCGTCGAGCGCTCACCTTCGCCACCTGGCTCACCAACCTTGGTCTCCGGCAACACCTTCACGGTGAGCGTGTTAACGAACTCCATTTCGGTGTCAGGTGCAGAGATGACCAGTCGCACCTTGTATTCGTCGTCGACGACCGCGGCACTGGGATGCTTCAACCGAACCTGCAGGCAGCCATCGTGCAGGGTGCCAATGACACCGCTGACTTCTCCGCCGGCCGGGTGCTCGGTAGTAATCGTGAACTTACCGGCCATCAACGCGCCTGCACGGTTAAAGAAGTCATTGACCACGTCGGTCTCGAACTCGAGGTTCATGGCGTGATTGATTGGTGATGTGCGGTTCAGGGTGCTCTCTCCGCCACGAAAGCGGAAAAACGTCGGCTGGTCTTTGCCCTCGAAGATGCTCGGCGCTCCGGTACCGCCACCACCACCCACGCCGCCAGGGATGCGTGAGCCGTGCTTGAACAGTGCCGCAAGGTCGGGGTTGCTGTTCACGAGGTTACGCATCATCTCTGCGAGTGGTTTGTCTTCGGCCAGGGTCTTTGCGAGCTGAGCCTCGATGTGCCGACGCTTGAGGATCGCGAGTACCTCGTTCTTCTTCAGCCAGTCAGCGAGCTGCTGATAGAGCTCACTCATCATCGCTGATTCGGCGAATCGATCGCGACTGTTCATAAAGATCTGGTTGCGGGCATTGTTGTCAAGTGCATCGCAGTCGACCACGACTGCGGTCTTGGTACGCAAGACACCCAAGTCAACTTCTTTACGAGCGAAGAATGTCTCAGGCAGATGCCCATGCTTCTGTCCATTGAGGGAGAAGATCACGCCGTACTCCCCGCGATATGTGCTCATGCGTTCGTCATCGAACTTGAAGACATAGGCACGCACGGGCAGAGCGAAACCATTCACCACGATGGTGCCGGCCACCGGAACCTCGGGCTCGAGCCGAGGACGCACATCTTCGTTTTGCTCGAAGCGCGCACGCAGGCCATACACATTCATCGTCGGGTTTGCCGCGGCGTAGCCACGCAACTCATACACGCGTACCGGCATAACTGCGTCGGGCAAGTTGATGTTGAGATGCATCACCGTGGACTTACCTTGAATCTGCGTAGAGTACGACGCAACACGCTCGGGCCACTTGTACTGGTACATCTTGTTGAAGGTTCCCCACTCGGCATCCTCGGTACAAGCTGCTCGCAGACTTTCTGATGGCAACAATGGCATTGTCGCAGAGGTAAAGGCCAAGATTTCGTTTGCATCAGCGGCGTTCTTTGGGGCGAGGTATTCATACACGCTCAGGCGTTCGCCGGGACGGGCGGGGCGCATACGCACAACGGTGACACCCCACATTCCGTCACGCTCCGTTGCCGCAGCGTTAAGCAGTGCCGGGTTGCGGCGCGACACGATCAGCTGCAAGTGATGCTGCTCCGAGCAAAACCGCAAGACTCCAGATCCTCCCATATTGAATTTGCCCTGAACGAATGGAATCTTCACCTTGTTTTGTTTCATGAGGCTGAGGAAAGTTTTTGAGAAATCGTCCGGCGACTGCCCGGTGGCGGTGTCGATAATCGACATGCACGGTGGAGCGCCCTTCTCCCCTGTCACTACGACGGCAATCTTGCGCGCCAGTTCGGTAAGTTCGCGAGAGGAGACACCCTTCTCGTACGCCTCGCGCACACGCATACCTGTTGTTTGGCCCGTGAAGATGTGACCAAAACGCTTGATGGCATCATCCATGGTCTGCGGAGCCTCGGGTGACTCTGGATCGATACCCGCGAGTAAGCAAGCCATGATGAGGTAGGCATCGACGCTGTTAATGATTTTCTCGACCAGTGCAGCGAAGGCGTCGCTTTGCTGGCTACCGATCACCGACATGTTGCTCTCTTCGCCTCCATAGGGCAGCCAGGCCGATGCGTTATCCCACACCCCGAACTTCACGAGAAGGGATACGACATCGCGCTCGTCGTCGGCGCGCATCAGCGCCAATGCGAGCTCACGAATTTCTACCATTGAAGAGGTCGTGGGGTCATGTGTTTTTGTCATTGGGGGGATTCCTTGTCCTTTCGGGTTGCCGAATGTAGGGGTCTCTTTCGGGTGGGAATGTCAAGATCTTTTCTTTTCTTTTGACGAGATAGGTGGTTCAGTGGCCTCTTTTGGTTGACGTGCGCGCCGGCATCTCGGGGACTTACCGAACCGTGTTGAGCATGAAACTCCGTAAACAGACCTCGCCTACGGGCGGCGATAATCCTTCTATTTGCCGCAGCGATACTGATGCCAAGGGTTTTTGCAACCGTCGCCTGCACCGGGCGACGCCCACGCTGAGCATCCATATAGAGATGCACCACGGCGCGAAGTTCGTCATCCGTGTGACGACGCCCTTGGTGCGCGGTCGTGCGCTTGTTGCCGGTGACTCTCTGGTTTAGGAACCTCGCCTCGGCAGCAACTACCTCACCAAAAAGCCGACCCAATGGCAGCTCTCGAAGGAGACGTCGATTGACTGCTGCATTGCTTTGCGCCGAGTGGACTACGAGTGTTGCAATCTCGGGGCGCCCATTGATGGACTTCAACTCGGCCACCAGCATCCATTCGTGACCACGGCGATCTGTATAGGTGACGACTGCGTCGGGACGAGAGCCGAGTACGCGAGCGGCCATGCCGTCGATAGGAACCTGTTTGCCATCACTTTGCATGGATACGACCGTACTAGTGCAAAGTATCGTTCGCAACCTCTTTTTCGAGATTTTCTGTAACCCCCGCACCCGAAGTCGGACTTATGTTGAAATCTGAGGCATCTGGCCCACAAATCCGCTTGTTTGGGGTGTTCTACCCAACCCAGTCGCGGGGGAATCCCTCCATCTAAGCCCAATTCGAAGCATCCGGGCGGGCCGGTCCGAGTCAGATTCCGGCACCGAGTTTGAGGCTCTCGGCGCGATGACTCGCCCACTCGTTCACCAGTCAGCTGCGCTGTCCAACGCCCAAAGAGGTGTGTGATGTAACGAGTGGCAGTGAGCGACCGCTCGCTAAGGTGGGCCAATGAGCGAGGTTCGTTTCCCGGCGTGGAGTCGAGACGAGTTGATTCTCGCACTTGACTTGTACCTCTCGTCAGGATGGCTTGATGACAGTCACCCGAAAGTGCAAGAGCTCAGTGGTGTGATCCAAAATCTGCCACTTCACCCTGGGTGGCGCGGCAACCCAAGCTTTCGCAGCCCGGACGCCGTCAGTATGAAGGTGGCCAACTTCCAAGCTTTGGACCCCGCATATCCCGGGCGCGGGCTGGCTGGCGTCTCGAAAGGGGATCAGGAAGTTTGGGACGAGTATCACAGCAATCCAGGACTTGTTGCCCAAATGGCACAGGCGATTCGTCAGGGTGCAGCCACGCCTGCGGCGGAGACGTCTGCCGAAGGCGAAGATAGCGCCGCGGAAGGAAAGATTCTTACCCGCGTTCATCAAGCTAGAGAGCGGAACCAGAAGCTAGTTCGGACACTGAAGAAGCGCCGCTTGGATGAGTTCGGCACGCTGATGTGCGAGGCGTGCGACTTTGACTTTGTGACTCGCTACGGCGATCGTGGACACGGGTTCATCGAATGCCACCACAACGTGCCACTTTCGCAAAGCGGAGCGACGACCACGCGAATTGATGACCTCACCCTGTTATGTGCCAATGGCCATCGAATAATTCATGTTCGCTCCCCGATGTTGACTGTGGCTGCGCTCCGCGAAATTATTGCGTGATTGAGATAACGGCTTTCCTACAAGAAGCTCCCTGAGAGCAACTCGCGTAGCGAGGTTTGAGACCTCAACTAAGCTCTGACCCATGAAGAGTGCTCGTTCCGTAAAGCTTCCCCTCACCGTCCGCGACAAGAGAACAGAGGTTCCAAAGAATAGTGGACTCAATTGGGGCCAACGAGGCGATCGAAATCGAAATGAGGCTTGCATCACAGTACCTACAGATATAGGTCGCATGAATTTCTTTCCCAAACGCAATAAGAGCTTTGAAGTCAGAACTGACGATGGATGCACGTTTCGGCTAAAGCGCACAGGTGATAGGGGGAAAAACCTTCAGGGCGAGGAGCACCTCGCACCCCTTGGCGAGTATTTTCGAAAACGCCTCGGCGTGAAATCTGGAGCGAGAGTGACGCTTCGTCATCTCCAGCGCTACGGGCGTTATGACGTTACTTTTACCCGAAAGGGAACCCACTACAGACTTGACTTTCATAGCCAGACCAAATTTGCGAAACAAGGAGCAATAGAACTTAAAGCAACCTCAATTCGAAATCTCAAAAGCTCCGGCCAGGGTTATCTTGCTGATGCGAAGAAGCGAAAGCTTATTGAAGAGCGCGCGATGCAGATTGCATTTGGATATCTCAAGGCCCGTGGTTTCAAGAAAATTATTGACACTAGCGCAACCAAGCCTTATGACTTCACGGCAACTCTTCATGGCAGGAAGTATTACATCGAAGTTAAGGGGACTCAACGCGCTATTTCGACCGTGGAGCTAACCAGCGGAGAAGTGAAGAACACGACCCAAAGATATCCAAACACCGTTCTCATTGTCGTTCCACACATATCGGTTAAGAACGACATCGCTCAGCAAGTGCATGATGAAACGCTCTTTCTGAAGCCCTGGAAAATCGAGCCTTCTGCGCTCGCACCAACCAGATATAAGTACACAGTGCCACGCAAGTCAAGACAACGTGCCAAGCGAAAGAAAAGTAGATAGGGAACTTCATTATTCCCAGAGATTCAGGTACAGCAGTATTAGCTGTCGCACGATAATGCGCTTCACGTCTGAATTCCAATAATTCTACGACCGCTAGAGATTCATATCAGGGAAGCCCGGGACGAAGGACCTCCAGTGGAATCTGTACCCGGCTGGACTCCCAGCGAATACTTGGCTCTTGGTCGACTGGGAAACTGCTTTGTATCACACTTAGATTTATATGTCCCAGAAGTGTTGGCTTGCTGTCTACGACTCGAACGCATACCAGTGACCAGTTTGAGTTATTGCAACCGACGCGAAACTCATTGCGCGTCACGAAGCAGTTGAAAGTATTTCCCGGTCGGACAGTGGTTTTAACTTCAAGTAACTGGACCTGATCCGAATGGGTTACAGAAGGCGTTAGTACGTCGTAACCCGCCGAGTCATCTTTGAGTGAGATGTGCCTGATTCGCCGAGAGTCTTCCGCCGAAAGAAGTCGCTTTAGCTCGCCAACCACAAAGTCCTCTCCTGTTGAGCCGATTTCAGCCAATTGTTCATGGTCGAACTTCCTGATCACTCGCTCCTGCACGTCTACGAGCTGGGCCACCTCCCACACCAAACTGTTGCCAGCCTTCATACCGTCTAGGAGCCAGCTAGCACCGTCGATTCGTCCAATTGCCAGGCACCTGTCCTCTACTGCAATAATTTTTTCTTCGATCAGCTTCTCCAACACGCGAACTCGATCAAAATGAGACGCGTCAATGTCAAGTGGCTGAAGCACTGAACGACGATTGAACTCCTGAATTGAGAGTCCTTCTGCGGCAGCACTTACGACATCACGCACTATTGCGAGCCACTGACGACTTACTGGTGCCACCTTAAACTCGCAGATGTTCGAAGAGATCATCCAAATCGATTGAGTCGATTCCCAGAACTGCGGCACTGTCTAGTATCAATTCTTCGTCCGGCAGACTGACTCGTACCAAGTCTGAGTCATCCATCGCTGCGGCCAGTCGTCTGATTTTCGCTTCGAGTCGAAGAGAGACTCGCTGATCAATCGTGCCTTCCGTGGACAGCAAAAATACCCTGGTCTCCTGTTCGGGTGATAGTCCAAGTCGGTGTATTCGATCGATCGATTGCAGATACAGCCCAGCGTTGTAGCTACGGTCAACGTACACGGCATCATGGCATACCTGGTGCAAGCTAATTCCCTCTCCAAGAGTCTGGGGGTTGGTAATGAGCACAGAACAGCTGGGATCATTTCGAAATCGCTGAATCTCTCTTTCTCGATCATCCAAGGGAGTCGCACCATGAATCATTACGGGATCATACGGAGCAAGGAGTCTTTGAAGCGCCCGCAAGTTACCGACAAAAGTGCTCCACACAAGAACCTTCCGATTCTCTCTTGATGCAACATCGACGAACCGACTAACCCACTGATACTTAGGTGGCATTTCATTCTCCGCATACGAGGCGAGTACATTCATGAGCTTTTCGGCTGACTGGACTTCGCGAGGTGGCCACTGAAGATTCAGATAAGAATCCTCAACCGATAATCCCATTAATAATCCAGGGTTCGTTGCAGCCGCAATAAGCGACATAACTGCACGCCCGCGTCTCCCAAGTGTGCTTTCATCAGCAGAGCTCAAGCTGAACTGCCCAACATACATTCTTCGCAGGGCTGAGTAGATCTGTTCCTGAATACGACCGGGGGGCAGACGCTCCTCAACGATTTTAAGATCCGGCAAGTTGAGCTCGGTCTTCGTGGTTCGAACAAACATACTCCCCCTCTTCAACGATTGGAGACGAGCGTCTGAGAAGAAGAATCGAGGAATCTCGGACCAAGACAACGCGAGCAAATTCCTCAGGTCTTCAAAGCTCTGCGGCATTGGCGTGCCAGTGAGTAGATCAACCCGGGGAGCGTCAGCCACAAGCTCGCGACATGCACGCCATCGAACTGAGCCAGCTCCACCTTTCAACCGATGCGCTTCGTCGAGCACGATTAGGGACTGATTATCTAAAACCCACCTTCTCAGCCGGCCGAGCTTCTGATCATTTTCCAATTGCTCATAGTTTGAGATGAGGATTTCTGTTCGAGGCTGAATTGGTTCGAATCCGAATGTCTGGGCTTGCGGAGGTTGAGTGAACGACAGACCTGGCTCTGCCGACCATGCTTCAAAGGCTGATCGCGGGCAAATGACAAGTAAGTTTCCGACATTTCCACGGATATTGAGCCACCTCCAAACAACGAGCTGACAGAAGGTCTTGCCTGCACCAGGTACTGAAAAATTTGCGCCGTTCTCCATCATTACTAGGCGAGAGACGTTCTCAAGCTGTTCCTCGGTCAGGCTCCTCGCTAAACCCAGCTCACCAAGTTCGATTGAATGCAGCTCTCGCTCGCTCTGCAAAAGATTTTCGAGCCGTACCTGAGAAGCGCGTGCATCTAAAATTCGATTTTTTAGTACTTCTGTTATCTGAAAGGATCGACTCCCATTTCTGCTCCAAACACTTCTCAAATACTCGATACGGAGCAGGAAGGTATGCATTTCAATGTGAAACGAATCATCGATGTGAGCTGACGTGCTTGCGTTCCACCACGAACAAACTTCCTGCCAGGTGGCATCATCGACCCCTACACCCCTGGTGATTGAAACAAGATCGTCATCTATCAGGCTGATACCAAGGGACGGAATCAGCGTCATTGTGGGGCGCCGCAACAGATAGCAGTACTACTTTGATGATTTCGAGGAAGCCAGTTTGGCTAGCTCGCTCACAGCATCTTGCAACCTCTGTAGTTCGAACTTAAAGTTCTTTGCGTCAAAGTCTCGCTGAAGGCTTAACTCAGAATACTTTTCGATAACTCCTTGCACGTCAAGACACACGTCTCTCAAGACCTTGGCAGGCTCAACAAAGAACGACTTGCGTCGCTCATCACGAATGATTTGATCTGCAGCGCCTCTCGCCCCTTCTGCCAGAGCCGCAAATGGGCTATCAAGTTCCTTAAGCAAGATCCCATCGTCGCTACGATTCGCTGGGCGGTTTAGCATTTCTTCGACAACAACTTTTATGTCGAGGCGTTCATCACTTCTCGCTTCCGTGCCAAGAAGCTCATCAATGACGTCAGGCTTCTCACTCGTGTGGACGCGTCTTGCTTTATCGAGGATGGCAATCGCTTCGGGCTCATTCACCAAACGCTTAGTTGCGACGTCGCTAAAGAAATCTGCATCAATGGTACGAACTTGATCCTTATTCACTCCCATGAGAATTGCCAAGATTCGTGACCACTTAGTTTGCTCTGCTCTCGCAATCTCTCCAGCATTCTTCAAATTCTCATATTCATCATCGAGATTCTTGAGGTGTTCTTCTTTGGAGTCGAAAATTTGATACGGCAAGTGCGTATTGCTAAGCGAGCGAACCTCGTCAATCAAGGACAGTATGCGAAGCCGCTGTTCAACCTTCTTGCGTCCGCGGCGGAGCCAACCCATCTTGTTAGCGAGCTGCTCAGCGGTCTTTCCTTGCTTCAGATATCGCCGCATGAATAGCAACTCATTGGTGAAGGTGTAGTCCTGGTGCACTAAGCGAGTCATTTGCATCGCCATCTCGATCTCCAGCAGGTCATGATGACTTGCATCTAGTGGCAGAACCGCCACGTCGATACCTGATGCTCCAATAGCCCGCAGTGCAGCTAATCGAGTGTTACCGTTGATCAGTAGACCAGCGCGAGTGATCAAACCTGGCCGGTGTTGCTTGAGGTCCGTAAGTTGCTCCTTCAGAGCATCGAATTGTGGCGTGGCAGCCAAAATAGATTCCAGAATGCTTTGGTTTTCGGCCGAGGTGGGATCCGCGAAGAGTTGCTCCCGAGCAGGGTGATCAACTAACTGGGCACTTAACCTTGCGTTGTCATGATTCAGCAATGGAACGTCTAGTGTCAAAGTCACAACAGGCAATAGAGTCCTCTGTCCGCGAAAATCAACTTCTTCGGTTCGCTTGAGAGCGTTGTTCGCATATGCTTCCAGGGCCCGTTCAATTGCGAGAGTTCTCGCGTCTTCATTTTTTAGCATCAGCCGCCTCGTACTCCTCGCGCCAAGACATTAATCAGCACGTGCCTCGAAGATTCATCGTACGCCAGAAACCAGGTCATACTGGAGCAAGAAGCATCGAAGTCCGGTCTGATGAGCTAGTCTAGCGTTAAATGTCAATACAAAATAGGCGGAAATTATCACAGCTTCAGATACGAGTAGACAACAATCTCCTCGAGCGTTTCTCTGTTGCATGCCATCGGCAAAATGTCTCAATGTCGAGCACCATCAGAAAACTCATCGAGGATCACTGCGCCGGAAGTGAGAGTTCTCGAGAAAGCGAAGCGACCATGATTCAGCTTCCACGGTTCAATTCTCTGAGGCAGATTCGACGGGCTGGTCGCCCACGTCTGACAATTGCAGAAATGTACTGCGGTCCGGGCGGAATCGCTCTGGGTGCGGCGCTCTCAACGATCAAGTATCAGGGAAAGCAATACTCATACCGCCACAGTTGGGCAACCGACTATGACCGGGACACCTGTAGCACCTACTCTTTGAACATCCTCAAAGACCAAAGTGACAGTCGCGTCTTATGCGCCGACATTAGAACCCTTAACCTTGGGTCACTTCCCTCAGTTGATGGCTTTCTTTACGGTTTCCCCTGCAACGACTTCAGCAATGTGGGTGAAACTCGTGGCTTGGAAGGCAAGTTTGGGCCGCTCTACAGATACGGGGTCGAGTACATACGCCAAGCTAATCCGCTGTTCCTTTTCGCTGAGAATGTGAGTGGACTCTCAGGAGCGAACTCCGGGGCTGCCTTCAAGCAAATTTTGAGCGAGCTGGCTCACGCTGGAGATTACGGTTACACCCTCACCACTCATCTCTTTAAGTTCGAAGACTACGGAATTCCCCAAGCTCGCCATCGATACATCATTATTGGATTCCGGCGAGACCTTGGACTCAAGTTTGAAGTTCCGCGACCATCCTTTGTAACGCGCACCTGCAAAGAGGCAATCGAGCATCCACCGATACCCACATCAGCGAAGAACCATGAGCTAACTAAACAGTCGCAAATCGTAATTGACAGACTTCGGCACATTGGTCCAGGTGAAAATGCGTGGACTGCACAGCTACCAAAGAACCTTCGGCTAAACGTTCAAGGCGCCCAACTTAGTCAGATATACAAACGGCTCGACCCGAAGCGACCTTCTTACACAGTTACAGGAAGCGGAGGTGGGGGTACGCATGTTTATCACTGGAGCGAACCGCGTGCCCTCACGAATCGCGAGCGCGCCAGACTCCAAACATTTCCAGATGATTTTGAGTTTGTGGGTTCGAAAGAAAGCGTACGCAAGCAGATTGGCATGGCGGTACCCCCAGCGGCGGCGAAGGTAATACTGACTGCGATTCTGAAGACTTTCGCTGGAGTTCCCTATACATCTGTTACTCCATCAAATGGCTTCTTGAATGATTGAGTTATGCACGAAAATCGAGAAGATAACCCTCGGTCTGACTTCGAAAGATATCGACACTGGTGCGGCCGTATTCATGTAAATGTCGAAGGGCAACTGGGTTTCCGAGACGAACATTGAGACGACGACGAAAGTATTCGCACGACGAAAGTATTCGCCCAGCAACGCGTTGTTATCAGGGGTTTCTAAAGCCTTCCCATTTTGTTGTGCTCGTACCAGCGTCAATTTGAAACCATCATCACACTCAACTGAGAACGCCTCACCAACTTCAGGGAAAAAGCCGCTGCGTTGATCCGCGGCAGGAATAGGCAAGTAGGCCTGATTGGGGTTTCTTCCAGCTCGTTGCCCCCAGTTGAGACCCGACCGATCTGGCACCCGCTCGCGACCGCCGGAAGTGACAATTAGCGAGATTCGCACATAGTGAGTTGTAAGTTTCTTCGAGAAATCGGTTGTCCTTACCGAGCTACCGTTGTCATCTCGACTCATCAATTTACACCTCTAAGTGAGACACTATTGCGGCTAGCCATAATCCCAAAACCTCGACCGCGTTTCCCGAAGTTCCTGGTAATCAGTTCGACCGTTTTCGCTGAATTGATCAGTCTGACGATGATCTCGCTTTCGGCGGCGAAGTGTTCGGCTGCCTGAGTCGATGGCAGTTCCGACAACACACCGAGAAGTACTATGGGCTGATGGTAGAAATAAGTGCTTCGAAGCATGCGCGGACTCGAGTGACGCTTGGTGAAGTCCGGAATCAGAAAAAAGCTCAGTTTGTAGAGTCCCAAGTGGAATCACTTGCGAGAGAATTCTCCAATTTCGAGATTACGCAAGATCAGATTGATGCATGGCGCACTCTTTGCGAGTGGCTCCACGATGCCAGTCAGAACGTACCGAAGGAGTACGACAGCATCGGATGCTTCTTCGAGTTTCAGCCCCCAATGAAGTCCGAACGAAGTGACTTGATGCTGGTTGGTGACCGAGAGCTCCTAGTCATCGAAGCCAAGACCGGACAGGCTCACAAGATTAGCCAGGCACGGAAACAGGCCCTCAATTACGCCTTCCAGATTTATTCGTCACTTGAGGTCGGGAGTGAGCGGTTAGTAATTCCCATAGTTCTTCAAGAAAACAAGTTCAAGGGGAACAAACTAAGCCCAACAGCTATTTCAGACCTTTCATATCAAAGACACGATGTTGCAGTCATCAGTGCATCGGAGTTAGCAACTCACATTCAAAACATGACCGCACCTTCTAAGGGTTTAGAAACCTCGGGCATCAGTTGTTGAACTCGCTCGAGAGATGTTCGGCACACTCCGCTCTGGTGGTATCACGAAGTCTCTTGCAGATAACGATGAGTTGGAGCGTCTTGTAAAGAGGATCAGAGAGTTGATTGACCAAGCTCGAGAGACCTCCGAGCACCGAGTTGTCGCCGTGACCGGTAGACCTGGCTCCGGGAAGACGCTCGTGGGTCTCCGAATCGCCCACCAAGTGGGCTTTCTTGGTGATGTAAAGGTTGGCGCCAGTGCGCCAATATTTCTGTCAGGTAA
>Ga0194119_10004518_pt1 | contig 21448 bp, 21 predicted proteins | sample TA2MahC100mmetaG_FD_148620 | JGI IMG/M metagenome (GOLD analysis project Ga0194119, IMG submission 148620) | Freshwater microbial communities from Lake Tanganyika, Tanzania - TA2015018 Mahale Deep Cast 100m | ecosystem: Environmental > Aquatic > Freshwater > Lake | place: Tanzania: Lake...
GCCGCTCTACCGCGCCCGCTACGTGGGCGTCGACCGCACGTCGGCGACCATCGCGTGCGCGGCGCTCAAGGCGCGCGGCCAGCCCTGCGCCGTCGTCTACCACCGCTCCGACAGCGCGGCGCTCGCCCAGCCCTAACTCGATCGCGCGTTACGCTCAGGCCGCGTTCAGGAGCCGTGTCGCGATATCGCGCGCCGAATCCGGCGTGATGGCGCGGACGTTCGACTCGCACATCGGCTTGTTCTCCTCGGCGAGCGTGAGCTCGGCCACGCGCCCGACGTCCTTCGGGCCGAGCCCGTGGTCGTCCAGCGCGACGCGCACGCCCGCGCCGCGCAGCAGTCGTTCGAACGCGGGCGCCGCCTGACGGGCCGCCTCCTCGTCGGTCATGCCGTCGCACGGCGCGCCCAGCGCGCGTGCCACGGCGGCAAAGCGCGCCGGGTTCGCCTCGGCGTTCCAGGCCAGCGCGGCGTTCAAGCACAGCCCCACGGCGCGGCCGTGATGCACACCGGCGATGGCGCCGATGGCGTGGCCCATGGCGTGGGCGACGCCGGTGCCCGTAGCGTCGAAGCCGACGCCCGCCAGGCACGCCGCCATCAACACGGTGCCGCGCGCGTCCAGATCGCCGGGCTGCTGCACCGCGCGCAGCAGCGCACCGGCCGCCAGCAGGCGGATGGCGTGCAGGCAGGGCGCGTCGGCGAAGGGCTGGGCGCGGCGCACGGTCGCGCCTTCGATGGCGTGGACGACCGCGTCGATGCCGGTCGCCGCGGTCAGATGCGCCGGCAGCGCCACGGTCAGCGTCGGGTCGAGCAGGGCGAGATGGGCGCGGTTGCGGTCGCCCCACGCCCACACCTTGCGGTGGGCGGCGGTGGTGAACACCGACGTGCGCGTCACCTCGGACCCGGTGCCCGCCGTGGTGGGGACGCAGATGCGCGGCAGACCGTCCTTGGGCAGCGGGTTGGCCATCAGCGCGAAGTCCTCGGACGGGCGGCCCGAGGGCGCGACGGTCGCGGCGAGCTTGGCAGAATCGAGCGCCGAGCCGCCGCCGACGCCGACCACCAGCTTCGCCCCCACGTCGCGCGCGGCCTTGGCCGCGGCGTCGATCTGCGAACTCAGCGGATCGGACCGGATGTCGGAGAAGAGGCTCGGCCGGTGCCCGCCGGCCTCCAGCGCCTTGACCACGCGCGCGGTGACGCCGGCCTTGACCACGCCGGGGTCGCTGATCACGAGGACGGCTGAGCCCTTGCCGGCCAGCCGGTCGGCATCGCCGGCGATCTCGTCGACCCGGTTGACGCCGAAGGCGACCGCGGTCGGCGCGTTGAAGGTGAAGGCGTCCATGGCGGCGCTCCGATACGCGAGGAATGGATCGCCCGCATCAACGCCGCGCCGCGCGCGCGTTGTCAAGGCGATGCCCCATCCTTAGGCTGGACGTCATGGTGAATGTCGGCCGTGTCACTGTACGGAAGCTCGACGCGGCCGATGGTGCGGCGTTCCGTCGCTTGCGGCTGGAGTCGCTCAATCAGGCACCCGATGCGTTCGGGTCGTCCTCGACGGAAGAAACTACCTTGTCGGATGCCGCGTTCGCGGCCCGGCTTGACGATGGCGTTGTCGTGGGTGCCTTCCGCGACGACGAACTCGTCGGGATGGCCGGCTTCAAAGTGCTGGCGCGGACCAAGACCCGCCACAAGGGGCACCTCTGGGGGGGGGCTACGTCACGCCCAAGGCCCGCCGCCTCGGTCTCGGATGGCAATTGATGGTCGCCATCCTCGGGCATGCCCCGGGCGTCGTCAAACGCATCAACCTGTCGGTCACGGCGACCAACGAGCCGGCACGTCGGCTATATGAATCCCTCGGCTTCGAACCCTACGGCCTCGAGAAGCAGGCGTTCCGTTGGGACGGCCGGGACTACGACAAGTTGCTCATGACGCTTAGAGTTGAGCCATGACCGAACTCTACCACCCCTCCATCTACGACCCGCGCCACCCGGTGCAGAGTTACTGGGAGGACACCGCCGGCCCGCCGGTCGAGGGCTGGGCGCCGCTGGCACGCGACGAGATGTGCGACGTGGCCATCATCGGCGGCGGCTACACCGGGCTGTCGGCGGCGCTGCACCTGGCGCGCGACTACGGCATCGAGGCGCGCGTGCTCGAGGCCGGGCCGCCGGGCTGGGGTGCCTCGGGGCGCAACGGCGGCTTCTGCGGCCCGTCGGGCGCCAAGATGTCGGTGGCCGATATGACCGCCCGGTTCGGCGAGGCCGAGACCCGGCGCTACTTCCAGACGGGCATCGCGGCGGTCGAGTTGGTCCAGGCCCTGGGTCGCGACGAAGGCATCGACTTCGACGCCCAGGGCGACGGCGAATACGCCGTGGCCCACAGCGCCCGCGCCGCCGAGGAGCTCGACGCCTACGCCGCGACCATGACCCGGGTGTTCGGCCTTCCGTGCCAGGCGCTGTCGCGCGAGGCCTTCGCCGAGCGCGGCTACCGTGGCCCGGAATGCTTCGGGGCCATGCACCAGCCGGTCGGCTTCGGGCTGCACCCGTTGAAGTTCGTCCGTGGCCTCGCCCGAGTCGCTCTGCGTCGCGGAGCGAAGATTCACGGAGAAACACCTGTCATTAAGTGGGAAAAAGGTAACTCTTCACACAGAATTATAACGCGCGGCGGCACGCTCACGGCCAAGCGCGTCATCATCGCGACCAACGGATTTACGCAGGATGGCCTGCACAAGGGCATGGACGGCGTGCTGCTGCCGGCCATCTCGAACATCATCACGACCCGGCCTCTGACGGCCGAGGAACGGTCGGCCCACGCGTGGACCACCGCGAACCCGATCTGGGATTCGCGGCACCTGTTCTACTACTACCGCATGCTCCGGGACGGCCGGTTCCTGATCGGCGCGCGCGGCAACACGACCGCGCGGCCCGAGGACGAGATCGCCATGCGCGCGCGCCTGACCGCGGACCTCTATCGCATCTGGCCGGGCTGGCGCGACGTGCCGATCAGCCACTATTGGCGCGGCTTCGTGTGCCTGTCGCACGCGCTGGCGCCCAACGTCGGCGTGCTCGACGACGACCCCTCGGTCGCCTACGCGGTCGGCTATCACGGCAGCGGTGTCGCGTGGGCCAACTGGTCGGGCCGCGCGGCGGCACGCCTGCTGGCCGACAACGCGCGGCCCGCCGAAGCGGTCCCGGCGGTGGTCGGCCAGCCGCTCAGGCGTTTTCCCCTGGCGGCGCTGCGCGTCTGGTACTTGCGCGCGGCCTACGCCGCCTACGCGGTCAAGGATCGGCTCGGCCTATGACTAGGCGCGGTCCGGTTCTCGCGCTCGCCATCGTGCTCGCGGCGTGCGCCGTTGGCGGCGCGCCCGATTCGGCGCTCGAGCAGAAGGTCACCTGGTTCCACTACGTCGCCGGCGAAGACCTGCGCGCGGACTGCCGAACCGACGGCCCGACGACCTTCCGATTCGTCTACAACGCGCTGTTCAACAAGGACGTGCGGGCTCTGGACCTGACCGCTGGCGAGGGCGGCGGCACGCTGGAATCGCGGCGCTATCAGGGTGCCCGTGTGCTCAACGTGCAATCGGCCGGTCTGGTCAACCGACCCGACCAGGCGAGCGTCGCGCTGGACGGGACCCAGGTCGCGGCGCTGCTGGTCGCGATCGTCGCCGATGGCTTCGCCGGCCCGGCCGAAAGCGGGCTGATCCTGCGCTCGGACACCTACCACGCGGTCGCCACGGGCTGCCGGGGCGGCGAGTTCCGCATCCACGGTTACACGTGGGACCGGCTTGGCAACCTGGCTACGGCAGACGCCCTGCGCGCCCTGGACCCTTTGGGCGTACCGTGGCCCGAGCCGGTCGACAGCGACGCGCCCTCATCCGCCCATGAACTGGCGCCGACGGGTACCCACGAGGACAGCGACCCCTACTTCGTGCTCGAACTGGGACAGTTCGGGCTGCGTGGCTTTAACGAGTGGTAGGATTTCCGACACTCGGTCGTAGCCGAGCGCGTGTTAACAATAGGCTCTGAGCCCGAGCTGATGCCGCACTGCGACAAAATGGTGCACTGCACAAAATTATGGTTGACAGATTTCTCAATGAAACCTACATAGGGATCGTGTTGCAACGCAACATGTAAACCAAGGATCATGACGACCACATCCCGCGCCCGCCCAAGCCGCAAGGCCCCGCGCTAGGCGCCCCGCTTCAACCCCCTGAAGACCCCGAGGAGAACCCCCATGGCCACCAAGTCCAAGTATGAGTACGGCGCCCAGGGCGTCGAGCACATCGTCGAGGCCGGCAACAAGGCCGCCGAGACGTTCGTCAAGGCCTCGAGCGAGGCCGCCGTGAGGGGCTACGAGCACGCTTTCGCGCTCGGCAAGGAGAACATCGAGGCGGCGGTGAAGGCCGGCGCCGAGGCGATGAAGGGCTACGAGAACGTGGCCGGCCTGGGCAAGGACACCGCTGAGGCGGTCGCCCAGTCCGGCGCCATCCTGGCCAAGAGCATGGGGTCGTTCGGCTCGCGCTGGATGGCGCTCGCCAAGACCTCGTTCGACGAGAGCGTCGCGGCCTCGAAGGCCCTGATGTCGTGCAAGTCGGTGAAGGACTTCGTCGACGTGCAGGGCAGCCTGGTGCGCACCTCGATCGACAAGGTGGTCGCCGAGTCGGCCGCCATCACCGAGATGTCGACAAAGGTCGCGACCGAGGCCATGGCGCCCATCGCCAGCCGCGTCAACGCGACGATCGAGACGTTCGCCAAGGCCGCCCATTAAGGCTTCGCCGGCGTAAAGACTCGCGCGGGCGCGAACGCGCCCCAACGATCGCGAAAGGGGGTCCGCTGGTGACGGCAGACCCTCTTGTCATGCGCGCGGCGTGGCACGCGGCGTGCAACTCCAGGCCCGACGGAACCGATTTCGGCGGTTCGTCGGTCAAGGAGTTGCCATCTTGGCGCGTATCATCGGTATCGACGGCGAAGGCGGTGACACCACCGTGCGCGGCGCTCGTTTCGGCGGCGCCGGAACTTGGTTATCATCGTCGCCGGAACGTCGGGCGAGCGGCTTCGCGCCGACGATCGGAACGGACGATGCGCGACCAGAAACCACCGCAGCAGGGAACCACGACCGGCGTCGTCACCGAGACGCGGCCGAAGACCAAGCGGCCGTCCATGTACAAGGTGCTGCTGCTGAACGACGACTTCACGCCCATGGAGTTCGTCGTCCACGTTCTGGAGCGGTTCTTCCACAAGAACCCCGAGGAAGCGACCCAGATCATGCTGCACGTCCATCGCACGGGTGTCGGCGTGTGCGGCGTCTATCCGTTCGACGTGGCCGAGACCAAGGTCACCCAGGTGATCGACTTCGCGCGCCGCAACGAGCATCCTCTGCAAGCCACGCTCGAAAAAGCGTGACCCGATAACGAGCCATCAGGCCGAACACAGGACCGCGTTCCATGCTGTCATCCAATCTCGAACAGAGCCTGCACCGGGCGCTGGCCAGCGCCAACAAGCGCAAGCACGAGTACGCCACGCTCGAGCACCTGCTGCTCGCGTTGACCGAGGACCAGGACAGCCTGGCGGTGCTGCGCGCGTGCGGCGTCGACGTCAACGTGCTGCGCCGCGACCTTGAGGAGTTCCTCGACAACGAGCTGGGCGGCCTGGTGATCAACGGCGGCCGCGTCGAGGCGAAGCCGACCGCCGGCTTCCAGCGCGTGCTGCACCGCGCCGCGCTGCACGTCCAGGCCTCGGGCCGCACCGAGGTGACCGGCGCCAACGTTCTCGTCGCCCTCTTTTCGGAACGCGAAAGCCACGCCGTCTTCTTCCTGCAGCAGCAAAACATGTCGCGCCTGGATGCCGTCAGCTACATCAGCCATGGGATCGCCAAAGTGCCCGGGAAAAACGAGCAAAGCCGCACGCCCCGCGGCGCCGAGGACGAAGGTGAAGGCACGGTCAAGCAGGGCACCGAGGCGCTGCAGGCCTACTGCATCAACCTGAACGACAAGGCGGTGGCCGGGCGCATCGACCCGCTGGTCGGGCGCGAGAAGGAGGTCGAGCGGACCATCCAGATCCTGTGCCGGCGCACCAAGAACAACCCGCTGTTCGTCGGCGACCCCGGCGTGGGCAAGACCGCGATCGCCGAGGGCCTAGCGCGGCGCATCGTGCGCGGCGAGGTGCCCGAGGTGCTGCGAGGCTCGGTCATCTACACGCTCGACATGGGCGCGTTGCTGGCCGGCACGCGCTACCGCGGCGACTTCGAGGAGCGCCTGAAGGCCGTCGTGACCGAACTCGAGGCCATCGACAACGCCATCCTGTTCATCGACGAGATCCACACGGTCGTCGGCGCCGGCGCCACCAGCGGCGGCTCGCTCGACGCCTCGAACCTGCTCAAGCCGGCGCTGCAGAGCGGCACGCTCCGCTGCATGGGCTCGACCACGTACAAGGAGTACCGCTCGTACTTCGAGAAGGACCGCGCGCTGTCGCGTCGGTTCCAGAAGATCGACGTGCAGGAGCCCTCGTCGAAGGACGCGGTGCGCATCCTCAAGGGCCTCAAGCCCTACTACGAGGAGTTCCACAAGGTCCGCTACACGGACGACGCGCTCAAGGCCGCGGTCGATCTGTCGGCGCGCTACATCCACGACCGCAAGCTGCCGGACAAGGCGATCGACGTGATCGACGAGGTCGGCGCGGCGCAGATGCTGGTGCCCGAGAACCGCCGGCGCAAGGTCATCGGCGTCAAGGACGTCGAGGGCATCGTGGCCAAGATGGCGCGCATCCCGCCCAAGACGGTGTCGCACCAGGACAAGGCCTCGCTCAAGAACCTGGCGGACGACCTCAAGGCCGTGGTGTTCGGCCAGGAGAAGGCGATCGACGCGCTGGCGGCCGCGATCAAGCTGGCGCGCGCCGGCCTGCGCGAGCCCGAGAAGCCGATCGGCTCGTACCTGTTCTCGGGCCCGACCGGCGTCGGCAAGACCGAGGTCGCCCGACAGCTCGCCAAGATCATTGGTGTCGAACTGATCCGCTTCGACATGTCCGAGTACATGGAGCGCCACACGGTGAGCCGCCTGATCGGCGCGCCGCCCGGTTACGTCGGTTTCGACCAGGGCGGTCTGCTGACGGATGCCATCGACCAGCACCCGCACGCGGTGCTGCTGCTCGACGAGATCGAGAAGGCGCACCCGGAACTGTTCAACGTTCTGCTCCAGGTCATGGACTACGGCAAGCTGACCGACCACAACGGCAAGCAGGTGGATTTCCGCAACGTCGTGCTGATCATGACGACGAACGCGGGCGCCTCGGACCTGGCCAAGCCTCCGGTCGGCTTCGGCCGTAGCGAGCGCACAGGCGACGACGAGGACGCCATCAAGCGCCTGTTCACGCCCGAGTTCCGCAACCGGCTGGACGCGGTCATCGGCTTCGGCGGTCTGGCCCCGGCGATCGTCGGGCGCGTGGTCGACAAGTTCGTCGGCGCGCTCGAGGCCCAGTTAGCCGACCGCGGCGTCGCCATCGACCTGAGCGCGCCGGCGCGTGCCTGGCTCGCCGCCAAGGGCTACGACGACAAGTTCGGCGCCCGGCCGCTCGCCCGCCTGATCCAGGAGCACGTCAAGAAGCCGCTGGCCGACGAGCTGCTGTTCGGCCGGCTGTCGCGCAGTGGCCGGGTCAGCGTCAAGGTCGTCGATGGCGTGCTCGTCTTCGACTTCCCGCCCGTTTCACCCGAGCCCGCGGGCCCGGCAACCAAGCGGCCGGCGCGACCCAAGCCGCGCCCTGTGCGCTCGGGCGGCTCGGTGCCTGAGGTCGTGTAAGGGCGCGCCGCGCACGTGATTCGTGGCGCGACTTCTGCGCGCGCCTCAGCACGGACGGTATCCAATGGGACCGTAGGTCCTGAGGCACCCGCGCGAGCGGGCCGCGAAGGACCGGATATGGCGCCTACGCCAGGTGCTCCTTGAGGAACCGGCGGATCGCGTCGAACTCGGCGCCGGCGCCGGCGCCCGCGAGCCGGGCGCGCAGGAAGCCGTGGATCATGCCCGCCGCCTCGCGTTAGGTAACCCCGGTGCCGGCCTCGGCCAGACGCGCGGCGTAGACGCGACCGTCGTCGCGGATCGGGTCGAGCCCGGCCGTGTGCACCGGGGCCGGCGGCGTTTTCCATGTAAGACGGGTAGGTGAACTGCAGGCCGACCCAAGGATAGATCGCGGCCTGGGCGCGGAGCGTCAAGCTGCCGCAGTCGCGCGCGGCGAGCGCCAGAGCCGCCCCCATGTTGCCGCCGTCGCCGTCGCCGGCGACCGCGATGCGCGCCGGGTCCACGCCGATCGCGTCACCGTGGGCGGCCAGCCAGACCAGCACCGCCCAGCAATCGTCGAACGCGGCGGGAAACGGGTGCTCGGGCGCCAGCCGGTAATCGACGCTGACCACGACCGCGCCGGTGCCATCCGCCAGGCCCCACGCCGTGGTGTCCGAGCTGTCCAGATCGCCCAGCATGAAGCGCCGCCGTGCATGTAGAGGATGGCCGGCGCGGGCCGGGCTGCGTCCGACGGGCGGTAGACGCGCACCATGACCGAGCCGTGCGGCGCTGGCACCGCGCGGTCGTGGGTCGCGATGCGCGGCGGGCACGGCGTCGCGGTCGCCGCCGCGTAGGCGTTCCAGAAGCGGCGGTAGTCCCCCACGGTCTAGGCCATGAACTCATAAAGGGGATTCACAAAGTTGGCGAAGGGTGATCCAAGGTCTTGGAGGAGGACCGAGGATGCCTTTACGTCGCTACGAGATCACGGACTTCGAATGGTCGATCATGCAGCCGCTGTTGCCGAACAAGCCGCGCGGGGTGCCGCGCGCCGACGACCGTCGCGTGCTCAACGGCATCTACCGGCGGCTGCGCACCGGCTCGCCGTGGGCGGACATCCCGGAGCGCTATGGCCCGGCGACGACGTGCTACAACCGGTTCGTGCGCTGGCGGAAGCAGGGCGTGTGGGAGCGGCTCTTCGAGGCCGTGTCGAAGGCCTACGCGGGCGACCTTCAGATGATCGACGCCTCGTCGATCCGGGTTCGCCAACACGCCGCCAACGTCAAGAGGGGGGGCCGCAAGCCGCTGCCGCCGCCGCTGGGGACGGAGCTGGTACCCTCTGCATGGGGCGCTCGCGGGGCGGGCTGACGACCAAGATCCATGCGCTCGTCGATGCCAACGGCCTGCCGATCGCGCTCAAGCTGAGCGAGGGGCAAGCCCATGACGGCAAGAGTGCCACCGACATGCTCGACGGGCTGGGCAAGGATCAAATCCTGCTTGCCGATCGCGCCTACGACAGCGACGCCCTGCGCCCGCCGCTCGCGGCTCGCGGTGCCTGGGCCAACGTCAAGCCCATGCCCAACCGCAAGAGAGTGCCCGCGTTCAGCGCCTTCCTCTACCGCTACCGCAACCTCGTCGAGCGCTTCTTCAACAAGCTCAAACACTTCCGTGCCATCGCCACGCGCTACGACAAGCACGACGCCAACTACCTCGCCCTCATCAAGCTCGCCGCAGCACGACTCTGGATGCGTGCTTATGAGTCGGTGACCTAGAGCAGGGGCCGACCACGTGGGATTGCACGGCGATCCCACGTGGTCGGGCAAGCCGCTCCAGCTTATTGAATCGCGAGCAACCTTTTCCGATCAGTCCAAACCTGGGTGGTTTGGGCTGATCGGACGTTGCTCTAGCCGAGCAGTCTTCGCGCCGGCCGTGCGTCACATCAACGCGCGTTCGCGCGAGCCGAAGAACAGAAAGGGCGGCCACCGCCGCCCCTTCCCCAAGGTCCGATGCGCGAGGGCTACTTTTTCTTGCCCTTGCCGCCCTTCTCCTCGCGGTACTTGAAGCGGTTGACCAGGCCGGTGACCGTATCGCGGAAGCCCGAGTACTCGAGCTCGGCGTACGGCAGCATGGCGGCGCCAGACCAGCCCTGGGCGCGCATCTCGAGCGCCTTCTGCTGGGCGCGCAGTCGCGCGTCGTCCCACGCCACATCGCCGAAGAAGTCGATGTATTGGTCCGAAAAATGCCCGGCGCGATCGACCGAGAAGCCGATGCAGCTGATGATGGGCAGGCAGTAGACGCCCGCCACCGGCGTGTTCAGCGCCACCGGCATCAAGGGCATGACGTGGCTGCCACGCGCGTCGCCGCCCACGTAGTGCACCTTGGCGAAGGGCAGCACGATCTCCTCGGGCGCCGGGAAGATGCCCTGGTTGCGCACGATGGCGATGGGATCGTCCTTGCCGCTGTACTTGCCCGAGATGTTGTGCAGCCGGTGCGCCGAGATCGACGCGGCGGTGAAGCCGTAGGTGCGCGATTCGATGCGGTCGATGGCGAAGCGCTCATTGTCGCGCAGAAGCGCGGCGATCTTGTAGGCGTCCTCGGGCGCGTCGAGCTGGATCAGGCTGTCGCCCTCGGTGTTGTCCATGTCGATGATGTGGAAGCGGAAGCCCTTGATCATCTGCGGCAGCATCAGGCCGGCGCAGTACATGGGGTCGGCAAAGCACAGACAGAGCGGCAGGTTATAGGCGCCGGGGCCGCACTTGTCGGCCGCGAAGACCATGAAGGACTCGGCGGCGCGCGGCGACTTAAGCGCATGCTCGAACTCGATCTCGGCGACCGCGGGACCGGCGCCGCGCAGGTTGCCCGAGGGCGCGTCGACCAGCAGATCCTGGCCGGCACCGTAGAGCCCGAACTTCTTCGCCACGTCGGCGGCCTTGATAAAGGCGTTCCAGGCGAACTTGTGGATCGGGTCGGCGCCCTCGCCGTGGGTGTGGCTCATGACGATGGCGATGTCGTCGCCGGTGTGCGAGACGAAACCGTCGATCAGCAGCTTCTTCTTGATCGCGGCCGCGACCTCCTTGCGCACCACGTCGAGCATGCGCTCGGACGGCCGGGTATGCCCGCCGATCGACCCGACGTCGGCCTTGATCAGGGAAAGCGTCAGCTTCATCGCGTCCTCTACGAAGTGTCCTGGGTTTGGTTCCGTCCTGCTGGCTGTCCCGGAAAACCGGGCCGCGCGCACGTTACCACGGCGGTCCCACCACGTACACCGGCCAAGGTTAACGGGCGGTGACCGATCCCGCCTAGGCGGCGTCGGCGGTGGGCGCGGCCAGCGGGAAGTGGCAGCGCACCCAGTGCCCGTCGGCCATCTGCTGCGGCTGCGGTGTCTCTGTACGGCACTTCACCTGGGCGAACGGGCAGCGGGTATGGAACTCGCAGCCCTTGGGCCGTTTGGCCAGGCTGGGCACCTCGCCGGTCAACTTGATGATCTCGCGCCGGCGGTCGGGGTCGGGCTCGGGCACTGCCGCGATCAACGCCTTGGTGTAGGGGTGGTAGGGTCGACGGAACACCGTGCCGGTCGGGCCGGTCTCGACGAACCGCCCTAGGTACATGATGGCGATGCGGTCGCTGATGTGCCGGATGACGGGCAGGTTGTGGGTGATGACCAGATAGGTCAGGCCCAGCTCGCGCTGCAGGCGCGCCATCAGGTTCAGCACCTCACCCTGGACCGAGACGTCGAGGCCCGCGGTCGGCTCGTCCGCGATGATCAGCTTGGGCGACAGCGACAGCGCGCGCGCCACGCCGACGCGCCGCGCCTGGCCGCCGCTGAGTTCGTGCGGATAGCGGCCGAAGAACGACTCGTTCAGGCCGACTAGGCCCAGCAGGCGGCGGGCTTCGCCGTTCAGGTCCCGGTCGTGCAGGCCGTGGATGCGGAAGGGTTCGGTCAGCAGCGAACGCACGGTCAGGCGCGGGCTGAGCGAGGCGACCGGATCCTGGAACATCATGGCGACGTCCCGGCGGATGGGCTTGAGCGCCTTCTCGCCCAGGTCGAGGACCTCCTGGCCGTCGAAGCGGATGCTGCCGGCCTGGGCCGTGACCAGGCCGTTGATCGCGCGGCCCAGCGTGGTCTTGCCCGAGCCGCTCTCGCCGACCAGACCGAAGGTCTCGCCGCTCTTCATGGCGAACGACACGCCGAGCACCGCGTCGATGAAGGGGTCGCGCACACCCCGCACCAGGGCCTTGAACAGACCCATGGTGCGGAAGCGGACCACCAGGTCCTGGACGGTCAGGAGCTCAGTCATCGCCCAACAGGTAGCAGCGGGTCGCGTGGCCTTCGGCGACGGGCCGTGGGTTAGGAGCATTTCGGCCGCAAGGATCGAACGCCTTGGAGCAGCGCGGTCGGAAGACGCAACCGGCGGGCAGGTGAATCAGGTTCGGCACCTCGCCGGGAATGGTGGGCAGCTGGCGCGTCGATTGCGCGATGCGCGCCGGATCGCATTCCAGGAGCGCCCGGGTGTAGGGGTGGCGGGCGTCGTGGAACAGCGCTCGCACCGGGCCCTGTTCGACCACCTCGCCCGCGTACATGACCACGACCTCGTCGCACAGCTCGGCGATGAGCCCCAGGTTGTGCGACACGAACAGGATCGAGGTGTGGAACTTGCCGTGCAGCTCGCGCAGCAGCGCGATGATCTGCGCCTCAAGCGTCACGTCGAGCGCCGTGGTTGGCTCGTCCGCGATCAGCAGCGAAGGGTTCATCAACAGCGCCATGGCGATGGCGATGCGCTGGCGCATGCCGCCCGAAAACTGGAACGGGTAGTGGTCGATGCGCTGTTCGGGGTCCGGGATGCCGACCTGGCGCAGCATGTCGATGGCGCGGGCGCGCTTCTGTTCGGCGCTGGTCGCGCGGTCGCGGTACTGGATGTCGGTCATGAGCTGAGCGATCGACAGCACCGGGTTGAGCGACGTCATGGGGTCCTGGAACACCATGGCGATGCGCCGGCCGCGGATCGCCCGCAAATCCGTGGCGCTCATGGTCAGCACGTCGGTACCCTCGAACAGGGCGCGGCCACCGCGCACCACCGCGTTGTTAGCCAGCAGACCCATGGCCGCGCCGATCAGGGTCGACTTGCCGCAACCGGACTCGCCCACGATGCCGACCACCTTGCCGCGCGGCACGTCCATGCTGACGTCGCGCAGCGCGTGCACCATGCCGCGCGGCGTGTCGAAGTCGACCGTCAGATTGCGCAGCGACAGGACCGAATCCACCGGCGTCAACCCTTGCGCAGCTTGGGATCGAAGATGTCGCGCAGCGCCTCGCCCAGGAACGTGAACCCGAGCGTGGTCAGGATCAGCGGCACGCCGCCGGCGATCACCAGCCACGGCGTGTTGCGGATGAAGGCATAGCCGTCGTTCAGGATGCTGCCCCACGACGGTGTCGGGGGCCGCACGCCGAGGCCGAGGAAGCTGAGCCCGGCCTCGATGGTCACCACCACCGGCACGTCCATGCTGGCCAGAATAAGAAGAGGGCCGATCACGTTGGGCATGATGTGGACGCTCAGCACCCGCCAGATGCCAGCGCCCAGCGACCGCTCGGCCAGGATGAACTCGTTGTTCTTCAGGGACAGCGTCTGGGTGCGCACAATGCGCGCGTAGCCGGGGATCGAGGTGACGATGATGATCAGCTCGATGGTCTCGAGGCTCGGTCCGACCAGGGTCACGACGGCCAGCGCGAACATGATGACTGGGAACGATCGCACCGCGTCGAAGATCAGGATCAGCGCGTTGTCGAGCCAGCGCGGGCCGTAGCCCGCGAGCATGCCCAGCACCAGGCCGAGGCCCAGCGAGACCGAGATGCAGACCAGCGCGACCTCCAGCGCGATGCGCCCGCCATAGAGCACGCGGCTCAGCACGTCGCGGCCGAGCTGATCAGTACCCAGCGGATGCTCGAAGGTCGGCGCCGCCAGCCGTGCCTTGACGTCGATCGCCGCCGGTCCGTAGGGCGCGAGGATGTCGGCGAAGATGGCCGCGAGGATGATCAAGGTGACCAGGATCAGCCCCAGCATGCCGAGTGGATCGCGGCTGAAGCGCTGCGCCTGGCCGAGGAATCCCTCGCGCCGCAGCGCCGCCGCCGGGGTGGTCAGGGTGTCAGAGAGCTGCGCGGGCACGGGGATCCAACCAGGCGGCCAGCAGATCGGCCAGTAACGTGCAGAGGACGAACAGCGCCGTGGTCACGAGCACCGCGCCCATGACCACGGGGTAGTTGCGTGTGATCACGGCGTCGTAGACCAGCTTGCCGATACCAGGGCGCGCGAAGACGATCTCGGCGAACACCGCGCCCGACAACAGGTTGCCCACGCCGACGCCCATCAACGCGACGGTCGGCAGGATCGCCAGCTTCAGGGCGTAGCGGTAGACGATGGTGCGTTCTGCCAGGCCGAAGGCGCGCGCCGTGCGGATGAAGTTCTCGCCCATGATCTCAAGCATCGAGGCGCGCACCAGGCGCGCCAGATAGCCGACCCAGCCGAGGCCGATCGCGAACGACGGCAGGATCAGGTGGGTGAACTGGTCCCAGTAATCGCCCTGTTCGCCGGCGCCGATTGCCGGCAGCACCTTCCACTCCACGGCGAACAGCAAGAGACAGTAGAGCGCGACGATGAACGACGGCACCGCGATCGCGCTGACCGACAGCACGCCGCTGATCTTGTCGAGCCAGGTGTTGCGCCGGATCGCCGAGTAGCACCCCATGGGCACGCCGAGCAGGATGGCCCAGCCGAGGCCCACGGCGGTCAGGACGAGCGTGTAGGGCAGCGACTCCACCACGATGATCGAGACGCTGCGGTTGCTCCACACGTCGACGCCCAGGTCGCCGCGCAGCACGTTGACGAAGAAATTGAAGAACTGGACGACCACGGGCTTATCCAGCCCCATCTTGGCGCGCAGCGCTTCCTTCATCTCGGGCGTGGCGCGCGGGCCCAGCGCGATCGAGGCCGGATCGCCGGGCACCAGGTAGATCATGAAGAACAACATCGCCATCGCCACCGAAATGATGACGATGGCAAGGCCGAGGCGCCGCGCCGTGTAGACCCACATGGCGCTTCAGATCGCCCCGGCCGACGGTGACGCGAACATCACCGTGCTAGGCGGGGCCGCGCCCCAGTCCCGGTCCATCCGACCAACGCCCTCCCTGCACCACACGTACGCCGCTCTGAGGCAGCTTGGCGCCATACTATGCACATCCCGGCGTAGCCCGGAAGCCTGTCCTCGGGTCACTTCCGGCCCTACACGAGGTCGCGGGCTATGGCCCGGTCGAACGTACGGCTGAACACGCGCCGGTCGCCCTCGAACGCCTCGACCGTCGCCGAAACCAGCAGCTCGGTCCGTGTGACCGCTAGTGCCAGCATGGTCTGGGAGCGCACCCGCCAGTCATCCCGCTCCAGCGCGATCGTCCACTCGGTTCGTAGCGAAACGGACGTTGGGTCGCCTTCCCGGATCGTGAAACGCTCGCTGCAGCCGGCGCCGTAGGTCAGGTCGACGTCGCGCAGCCGGTGCTTGCCGCGCCGGCGCTCGATGCGCACGGTCGTCGTCCCCGTCGCCAGGTCGTGCGCGACCTGGCGCCAGCGGCTGGCGGGCACGATCTCGTCGGCGGGCAGGGGCGGCGAGCTCACGGGCGGCTCGAATGGCGCCAGGCGCTCGTCCTCGGCGCGCGGCGCCCGCACGGGCAGGGTCAGGGACGAACCGTCCGGATGGAGCGTCAGGGTGTTGCGCTCGGGCGGCGTCAGCGCCAGCGGGAAGTATTGGTTCGACACGGCGACGCGGATACGGTGCCCGGCCGGAAAGGCGTGGGCGATGTCGTTGAGCTGCACGCGCACCCGATAGCGCTGGCCCGACACCAGCGGTGTCGGGTGTTCGTGGCTGTCGCGGTGGGTCAGATTGAGCACGCCATACGTCACCCGCGTCGAGGCGCCGTCGGGTGCCACGTCGTTCAGCCGCACCGCGACCATGGCGACCGGCGTATCGGAGGCCACGTCGAGCGTGACCACCGGCGCGCCCAGGATCTCGAGCCGCTCGGTCAGCGGCGGCGTGTCGAAGACGATGGACTGGCCGTCCTCGCCGCGCTGGTCGGTGGGCATCTCGGAATCGAACCCGTAGGGGCACCACACGCCGCCGTAGGCACCGGTCGCCAGAGGCGAGTCCACGGTCAGCGTGACGTTGGACCGCCCTGTCCCGGCCGCGACCAACGCGCCAGGCGTCATGGCGTAAGCGCGCGGCGTGACATTGGGGCTCGGCCACGCCGGCTCGGCGACCCAGCGCCCCGGCCGCTCGTCGTATTGGGCCAACGGTGGCACGCTCTCCTGCATCCAGGCGCGCAGCATGGGCTCGTCCATGATCCCGGTCGCCGCGCCCTTCAGCCAGTGATCCCACCAGCGTAGCGCGTCCTGCAGCCAGCCGATCGCCGGCCCCGGTCTCGCCTTGTGCGGATAGGCGTGCGCCCACGGCCCGATCAGTCCCTTGCGGGGGCATTTGAGATTGGCCAGCAGGCGCGGGATGGCGTTGGAGTAGCCGTCGGCCCAGCCGCCCACCGCATAGACCGCGCAGGTGATGTCGGCGTAGTTCTCGCACACCGAGCCATGCCGCCACTGCGCGTCGCGGCGCTGGTGATCGAGCCATTGGATCAGCCACGGTTCGTTGTGGGCCAGGCGGTCGAGCCACATGGACCGCCAGCGTTTTCCCACCACGGTCGGGTCGGGCGGCCGGCAGTTGTAGGCGAGCATGGTGCCCGCCCACACCACCTGATCGTCGACCATGCAGCCTCCCATGTAGTGGATGTCGTCGGCGTAGCGGTCATCGGTCGAGGCGACGGTGATGATCGCCTTCAGGGCGGGGGGCCGGCGCGCTCCCACCTGCAGCGCGTTGAAGCCACCCCACGAGATGCCCATCATGCCGACCTTGCCGGTGCACCAGGGCTGCGCGGCGATCCACGCGATCACCTCGAGCGCGTCGTCGTGCTCCTGCCTTAGGTACTCGTCGTGCAGGATGCCGTCGGAATCACCGGATCCGCGCATGTCCACGCGCACGCAGGCGTAGCCGTGCCCGGCGAAATAGGGATGGGTCAGCGCGTCCGACAGCGCGGTCGCGTCGCGCTGGCGGTAGGGGATGTACTCCAGGATCGCCGGCACCGGGTTCTTGGGCGCGTCGGCCGGCATCCAGACGCGCGCCGCCAGGCGGCAGCCATCCGCCAGCTTGATCCAGACCGTATGCTTCTGGCGGATCTTGCGCGGGAACGACTTCACGATAATCATGATGACGGTCCTCAGCCCAGATCGCGCGGGATCGTCGTATCCCAGGTGCGCGAGAACACCCGCCGCTCGCCCTCGAACGCCTCGAGCGTGGCGGCGATCACCCAATCCGCCGCCGTGACCGTCATGACCGTGCGCGTCTCGACCCGCACCGACCAGTCGCCGCGCCGGCGCGTGGTGGTGTAGGCGATGTCGCCCTTGGCCGAGAGCGGCTCGCCGTCGACGATGCTCCAGTGCTGCAGGGGCGTTTCCATGATCTCAAGGTCGATCGCGTCGAGGCGCGAGCGATCACGCGTCATGCCGACGACCATGGTGGTCGTTCCCGTCGAGGCCTCGCGCTCGATGCGGCGGATCGACCCGCCGGTCTCGATCGTGGTCCGCCGTGTGAGTGGCGCCGTCATCGCCGGTGGCGGCTCAGGTAACGTCGCGTCCAACGGGTTCGGCCCGCGCACGGGCAGCTCGAGCGCGCTGGCGCCGACGATCAGGTCAAGCGTCGCCGCATCCGGCGACGGCCAGCACAGCGGCCAGAACGTGGAAGATACCGCCAGGCGCAGCCGGTGCCCCGGCTTAAACGCGTGCCCGATGTCGTTGAGCTGAACGCGCACGGCGTAGCGCCGGCCGGATTCCAGCGGTGTCGGGTGTTCGTGACTGTCGCGGTGAGTCAGGTTGAGCACGCCATACGTCACCAGGGTCGAGGCGCCATCGGGCGCCACGTCGCACAGGCGCACCGCGACCATGGCCACGGGCTTGTCCGCCGCCAGCGTCAGGCGCGCGACCGGCGCGCCCAGGCATTCCAGCCGGTCGGGCAGCGGGTCGGAATCGAAGCACACCGCGCGCGCGTCGTCGGCGCGCTGATCCTCGGCCTGGTCCGGCACCACGCCATAGGGGCACCATTCGCCGGCGAGCGTGCCGAGATCCTGGGGCGAGCGCACGGTCAGCGACGCTTCGGGCCCCGGCTTGTCGTCGAGCCGCCCCGGATTGAGCGCGAAGCGCCGCGGCTTGACGGTGGCGCCCGGCCACGCGGCCTCGGCGACCCAGCGTCCCGGCCGTTCGGCGTACTTGTTGGCAGGTGCCACGCTGTCCTGGACCCAGGCGCGCAGCATGGGCTCGGCCATGATGCCGGTGTCGTTGCCGTTCAGCCAGTGGTCCCACCAGCGCACGGCCTCCTGCAGGAAGCCGAAGCGGGGCAACGGCGTCGCGAAGTGTGGGTACTTGTGGGCCCACGGCCCGATCAGCCCCTTGCGCGGGCATTTGAGATTGGCCAGCAGGCGCGGGATGGCGTTGGTGTAGCCGTCGGTCCAACCGCCCATGGCGTAAACCGCGCACGTGATGTCGGCGAAGTTCTCGCACACCGAGCCGTACTTCCATTGGGCGTCGCGCCGCTGGTGCCGGGTCCAGCGGTCGGCCAGCAGCACCGTGTTGTCGAGACGTTCCAGCCACATGGCGCGCCAGCGGTCGCCCACGATCGCCGGGTCGGGCGGCCGCGACGACAGGGCGAACATGGTCGACGCCCAGCCCAGGTTCTCGTTGATGTGGCAGCCGCCCATGTAGTGCACGTCGTCGGCGTAGCGATCGTCCGTCGAGCAGAGCGTGATGATCGCCTTGAGCGCGGGTGGACGGCGCGCCGCCACTTGCAGCGCGTTGAAGCCGCCCCACGAGATGCCCATCATGCCGACCTTGCCGGTGCACCAGGGCTGGGCGGCGATCCATGCGATCACGTCGAGCGCGTCGTCGTGCTCCTGCTTGGTGTACTCGTCGAACATCAGGCCGTCGGAATCGCCGTTGCCGCGCATGTCCACGCGCACGCCCGCGAAGCCGTGGCCGGCGAAATAGGGATAGGTCAGGTCGTCGCGGTCGCGCGTGCCGTCGCGCTTGCGGTAGGGCAGGTACTCCAGCACCGCGGGAACCGGGTTGCGCTCGGCGTCCTCGGGCAGCCAGACCCGGGCGGCCAGCCGCGTGCCGCCGGCCAGCGGGATCCAGATGTTCTCGATCTCGCGCACCGCGCGCGGATAAGCCGCTACGACCGTCATGGACACCTCCCCGGCGCGCCGACGCTAGACGCGCGGCCAAGCCACTGTCAACGCGCCCTGCATACAAACCGAGTCCCGCCACGGGCCAGCCTTGCGTGTCCTGTGAGGCGGACTCGCGTGTCGTGCGGCGCGCGCGGCGCTAAGCTGCGCCGACCGCATCCAGAGGAACGCCATGCCGTCCTTGAAGCTTCCCGCCGTCGACCCCGCGACCATCGCTGAGAAGGGGGCACCGTCTACCCCGCGCCGCTGCGCGATGTGGTCAAGGGCCGCTACCGCCGCCGGCTGGGCAATGCGGCGGGCTTGCGCAAGTTCGGCGTCAACCTGACCCGGCTTGAGCCGGGCTCGGCCTTGGCCCACCGCCACTGGCACGAGGAGCAGGACGAATTCGTCTACGTCCTGGACGGCGAGGTCGTGCTGATCACCGACGGCGGCGAGCAGGTCCTGCGCGCGGGCCAGGCCGCGGGCTTCCGGGCGGGCGTGGCCGACGGCCACCACCTGGTCAACCGCTCGACCTGGGACGCGCTCTATCTCGAGATCGGCGACCGCTCGCCGGGCGACATCTACCACTACCCGGACGACGATCTGGAGGGCCACGATATCGGCCCGCAGCCGGTGTTCCGCCACAAGGACGGCACGCCCTGGTAGTCGGCTACTCGGCCGCCAGCGCCGGTCGGACGACGGCGGCCAGCGCCGCCATGAGCCCGCGCATGTCGGCGCGCAGGCGGTCGAAGCCGTCGTGCCGCGCGTGGCGCGCCTCGTCCCAGTAGAGCGCGCGGTTGAGCTCGATCTGCAGCGTGTGCACCCCCTCGGCGGGCCGGCCGTAGTACTCGGTCGTGAAGCCTCCCGCGTAGGGGTCGTTGCGGCGTATCGAATAGCCGGCTCCACGCAGGTAACGCTCCGCGTGGGCGACGATCGCCTCGCCGCAGCTCTGGCCGAAGCGGTCGCTCAGCACGACGTCGGCGAGGTTGGCCGCACGCTGGTCGCCCAACACCCCGCCGCTCGACGGCATCGAGTGGGCATCGAGCACGATCACCGGGTCGAAGCGCGCGCGTGCCTGGGCGATCAGATCGGTCAGCGCGGTGTGGTAGGGCCGGTAGAGCGTGGCCAGACGCCACTCGGCCTCGGCGAACGGCAGACGCGCGTCGTAGATCGCCCCGGCGCCCGCGACTTGACAGGGGACGGTGCCGAAGCCCGAGCGCACGCGCGGTGACGCGCCGTTGACGAAGGCCGGCACAGCGCCGCTGAACATGGCGGGGTCCAGCTCATAGGGCTCGCGGTTGACGTCCAGGTAGCTGCGCGGATAGAGCGCGGCCAGCAGGGGCGCGCCCAGCGCGGGCGCGTCGCCGAACAGTTCGTCGACGAAGGCATCCTCGGCCCGGCGCAGCGCCGCCAGGCTCAGCCGCGACGCCGCCAGGAAGGCCTCGGGGTAATGCCGGCCGCTGTGCGGCGAGCAGACGACCAGCGGCGCGATCCGCGCCGTCGGCCGCGCCAAGCGGAAGGGTGGCGCCTCGTGCGCGCTGTGTGTGTCGGTCCGCCGGATGTTGCCCATGGAGCGGGTTTAGACGATCCGCGCGCGGCTGTCACGGCGCCGCGCGTTCACACACGGTTAACCAACCGCCACGAGACTGCGACACGGCGCCCGCGCTCGGGCCCGCTCGGGGAAGTCATGGCGAAGATCCTGCTGGCCGAGGACGAAAACGCGCTTGCGCGCGGTGCTGGCGCGGTCGCTGCGCAGCCGTGACCGATGTGGCCGACGGCGTCGAGGCGCTCGACCATCTCAAGCCCGGCGCGTTCGACGCGCTGGTCGCCGACATCGTCATGCCGCGGCTCGACGGGCTCGAGCTCGCGCGCCGTGCGTCCCAGGCGGTACCGGGTATTCACGTCATGTTCATCACCGGATTCGCGGCGGTGGCCCTGCAGGCGCGCGCGATGCCCGATATCAACGCCCGCGTGCTCAGAAAGCCGTTCCACCTGCGCGATCTGGTGGACGAACTCGACCGCCTGCTCGCGACCTGAACCGCCGCGCGGGATGGGCTTGCGCCCCTAAGGGGCCGATGGTAAGAGCGCCCGTGATCCTGCAACGTGGGCGCGTAGCTCAGCGGGAGAGCACTACGTTGACATCGTAGGGGTCACTGGTTCGATCCCAGTCGCGCCCACCATTGTATATCAAGGGCTTAGCGGGATGCTCGCTGAGCCCTTGTTTCTTGATCCCCACCATATCCCTACTGACGAGAGTTCGAGATGCCTGGCCCAGCGGGGGTGGTTCTTGGCGCTCTCGTTGTCGCAAGCTATCGAGCACGAGGGCGCGGGTTTGGTCCGAAAACGGGTCCGCGCGCGTCGGAGCCTTGGGCTGCACTTGGGCCGGCATCGGGGGG
>Ga0194119_10004521_pt1 | contig 21433 bp, 23 predicted proteins | sample TA2MahC100mmetaG_FD_148620 | JGI IMG/M metagenome (GOLD analysis project Ga0194119, IMG submission 148620) | Freshwater microbial communities from Lake Tanganyika, Tanzania - TA2015018 Mahale Deep Cast 100m | ecosystem: Environmental > Aquatic > Freshwater > Lake | place: Tanzania: Lake...
TAAAGCGCAAAACAGCGTCGTGAAACGTGATGCGTAATGTGTGATCTTCTGCTTCAATGTTCGTCACCGGATTGACCGATTGCCTGATCACTCCCAGCTTCATCTTCATCGTGTTGCCGGTGTAGAGAAAGGGAATTGCGATGATTTTTTGCAGGAGCAGATCGCGCGTCAAACCATTCTCCGCGAGTTGCCACAGCGTTTCGCCGCGCACGTTTTTCACGACGACGCCGAACGGCGCGCGCGTCACCGCGACGCGTAACTGTGCTGATTCCAACGTCGCGCCCGATTCTGTCACGTTCGCGCGATACGACGCGCGGTCGGCGGTCGTCCTGAGCGCAGCGAAGGATCTGCGGTCGTCCACCAACTCTGGCGGCTCCACCGCATCCGCGCGTTTCGCCGCGCCCGGCAATTTCCACGCGGCAACCAGCGCGACGAGCGCGAGCGCGGCAATTGTGAGAACGATATTTTCAATTCCGGCGAGCCCGCGCGCCTGCCAAATCCATCCCTCGTTCGCGTTCGCCATCAACATTTGCGCGAACTGGGTCGTTGCCCAAACCAAGGCGAGTGTCGAAGCACCCGCGTGCAAAAACGATCCGACGAGCGGAATCACGCGCAACGGAAACGCGAACGCGCGCAACCCAAAAACAACGAGCGCGATCAGAAATGCGGGAGCAAATACGCTCGGCGCGACGCGCATCCAGAAATCGAGCGCGGCGCCGTAATCGCCTGTCAGCGCGACACTGATCATGCCCAGTGTCGCCGCGACGACGACAATGCTCATCACCACGACGACGATCAGTTTGCGCGCGATCATTCCGTAATTCGGGAAACGGATCAGTCCGTTGGTGAGGAAACTATGCACAACCGCCGCGAGCAATGAGACGACAATCCACGCCGGAATGAATCGCACCGCGCGCGCGACCGGCTCATCGCGTAGCGACATTGGCAAGAGCGCAAGCACAAGGAGCGCGAGCAACACGCCGGTCAGCAGGTCGAGCGCGAGCACCGCCCAATAGCGCGGCGTAGGTTTCGCGCCCCACAGCACCGCGCGCACATTGCTTTCGCGCTCGAACGGCGAGAAATGCTGAAAGTAGATCAGCGCGGTTTGGAGTGTGCAGATAAATAGAAAAAGAATGAGTTGTGACATTTGTAAAATCAGAATGAAGGGAAATCTGTTTCATCCTTCATCCTTCCGCTTTCATCCTTTATTGGTACGGTGTCGCGTCCCAGTTATCGCTGAACAGTTTCAATCCTTTGGCGGTGTACGGATGATCGAACGCGTCTTTGTACACGTCGAACCCGGCGGTCACGATGTCCGCGCCCGCGACGCCCGCTTCGACGATCTGGCGCGCGTTGCGAATCGCCGCGACGAGGATCTCGGTCTCGAAATTGTAGTTGCGGTACATCTCGACCGTTTCGGCAACCATCTCCGAAATCTCTTCGCCGTTGGATTCTTTCCAGCCGACGAACATTGACATATACGTCGCGCCGAGCCGCGCGGCTTGGAGCGCTTGCGCCGCCGAGAAGACGAGTGTGAGGTTGACGCGAATATCTTTTTGGCGCAACAGCCACAACGCTTTGAACCCGGCTTCGGTCGCAGGAATCTTGATGACAAAGTTCGGCGACATCGCTGCGAGTTTGACGCCTTCTTCATACATCGCTTTGGGATCGGTGTGATGCGGATTCACTTCGACCGAAAGCGTCTTGTCGGTTCCAGCCAGCATCTTGCCGATTTCGGTGATCGCCGTGAGAAATGGTTTGCCACTGTTACGCACGTGACGCGGATTGCTCGTCACGCCGTCAATGCTCCACATTTCGAGCGCGTACTTGACTTCATCTGCCTTGGCAGAATCGAGAAAGAATTTCATTGTACCCTCCTGGGTTTAAGGTTCAAAGTTCGAGGTTCAAGGTTCAACTTTGAACATCGAACCTTGAACTCTCTATGGTTCATAACTCGTTTGCGGATTTTCGTGCAACACAATCGTTTCGGTGGTGAGCGCCATCACCGCGCCGCTGATCGCGGTTTGCAATGCTTCGCGCGCGACGCCGACCGAATCGAGAATGCCGGCATCGTCCATTGAAACGATCTGCCCAGTCAGCGCGTCACAACCAAACTGCGCGCCGCGCTGCTGCGCGTCCGCGATGAGCAACGCGGGCGCGTCCAGTCCGGCGTTTTGGGCGATGCGCTTGAACGGTTCTTCGAGCGCGCGCGCGATCGCGTGAACGCCGAACGCTTCGTCGCCGCGCGCGTCAACCGCGCGTACGGCTGGGATGCAATTCAAGAACGCGACACCGCCGCCGGGCACGACTCCTTCGCGCAGCGCGAGCGGCAGCGCGCGAATTGCTTTTTCGGCTTGTTGATGGATGACGTTGCGTTCCGCTTCGGTGTGCGCGCCGATCATCAGTTTGGCGATTTGTCCGTTGAGTCGCGCCAAGCGAAATTTCAAATCCTTGATCTCGTCGTCATTGTCGTTTAACGTTTCGATGCGCGCGCTGATTTTCGCGGCTTGCCGTTTCACCGCCTCCGGATCGCCTTCGCCTGCGACGACGATCAGTTCATCTGCGTCCGCCTCCACACGCGGCGCCGCACCGAGATCAGACGGATCGATTTTGGCGAGCGGGCGTCCGGTTTCCGGCGACAAGATCGTCGCGCCAGTTAGCGCGGCAAGGTCATCGAAATCGTATGCGCGTTTCGTTTCGTTCTCGCGCAATTCCGCCGCGAGGATTTTCAGTTTGCCTTGCTGGTGATTCAGCACGAGCGTCATCAGCGCGGTACCGGAAATTTCGTTCGCGATCAGCGCGACTTGATGCCACGAGGTTTCGGCGACGATTTTCAATAAGGGTTCGATGTCGTCAATGCTCGATACAGTTCCGGCGTACAGCGCGACGTGACAATCGGCGATGTTCGCGCGACGCGTCGCGGAATCGGTGATGAAGTACGGCGAGACGAGTCGCCCGACGAATCGCCCGCCTTCGTAATACTGGCGTTCGAGGTACGGCGCGAGATAATCTTCGACGGTGACGTGCGCCGCGGGACCCAACTTGGTGAAAATCTCGGCGAGGAGCGCGCTCAGTTTGGGATCGCCGGTGATCGTTTCCGCGACCTGCGCGAGTTGTTCGTTTTTCGCCGGGCGCGCCATCGTTTTCAATGCGTCTATCGCCGCGCGTCCCGCGCGCTCGATCCCGCGGCGCAACATCATCGCGTTGCCACCTGCCGCGATGTACGCGCGCGCGTGGCGCAAGATCGCTTGCGCGAGCACGGCCGTCGTCGCGCACCCATCGCCCGCGCGGAGATGCTGACGCCAGACGAGATTGCGCGCGAGCATCGCGCCGACGTCTTCCGCGCGATCCGGCAGCGCGATGATCCGCCGCGCAATCGTCGCCGCGTCGGACAAGATTTCGGGCGCGGCGCGCGTTTCGTGTTTGGAAAGAATCACGCCTTGCGTCGGTCCTAGCGTGACCGCGAGCAGATCCGCAATTTTATCGAAACCGCGTTTCAGCGGATCGGTTGCAAGCTCGTGTTGTAATAGTTGAGGTACGGGCATTCAGTTCCTTGTTCAAGGTTCAAAGTTCGAGGTTCAAGGTTCGATATGAAACTTTGAACCTTGAACTTTGAACTGGGTTGTCCCCAGCAGCCCCAGGGCAAGCATCACAACCGCCGTGATCCCGAACATCGGTTGCAAGCCGATGTGATCGGCGACGACGCCGCTGAGCGCGGGACCGACGAACATTCCAATCGCGTAGATCGCTTGATGCAGACCCATCGCAATCGTGCGTTCGGAATCGGCGACGCGCTCGATGCTCATACCCATCAGCGCGGGATAACCGATGCCGAGCGCCGCGCCAGTAAAAATCGGCGCGATGAAAAAGATCGGCAAGGAAGACGCGAGCGCGGCGATCAGGACGCCGATGAACAACAAGACGAAACTCGCCCCGACCAAGCGCGCCGCGTTGCCGCGCTGACTTTGCGCGAGCACGACGAAATTGCCGAGCATCGCCAGCACAATATGGAGCGTGACGATCATTCCTTGGATCACACTCGTCGCGCCGAGTTGTTTTGCCAGCACTGCGAAGAAACCAAAACTGGTTGACCAGAGCACGTATTGCATCAACGCGCTGAGCAAGGTCGGCAACAACACATCGCGCCGCAAGAATAGTTTGCCGATTCCGCGCATGCTCGGTGGTTGCGGTGCGCGGCGCGTTTCGCCAATCGGCAAAATCAAAATCGCCGAAAGCAACCCGAGTCCGGTTGCGACGAAAAATACCAGCGTCGCGCCGCCAAGCTGATCGAGCGCGCCGGTGCTTGCCGTCGCCACAATCCGTCCGAACGAATTCGCGATCATCAGCAACGAGCTCGCACGCACAGCTTCTTCCGGCGGAAAAAGCGCGCTGAACGCGACGACCAGCACAACCCAGACGCCGGTTGAGACGCCGGTGATCGCGCGGTCCAGCGTCAAGCCGATTAGATGGTCGCTCGTTCCCAGGATCCACGCGCCCAACGCGCCCAGCGCGAGTCCGACGATCAGAAATGGTTTGCGTCTGCCCCACCAATCGGCGGCGATGCCGAGCGGAATCCGGACGAGCGCCTGCCACAACCCGTACATCGAGAGGACGAAACCGACCCAGGATAGATCGATGACCTTGCTTTGCAAGTACGTCGGCAAGGTGGGCAGGTAGATGTATTGCGAACCCCAAAAGAAAAAAACGGCGAGTGCGTAAAGCCCAATCGCCGCTTTGCGGTTGGTCACACTCCAAGTGCCTGTCGTGTTTTGCACTCGGCTACAGACCCAGGTTCGCTTTCAAAAATTCGCGGCTGATCTGCGCGCTCTCCAGCGGATGGCTGACCGCTTCGTCGCGTTCGTGGACGAGCCAGCCGTCGAATTTGCCGATGATTGCCGGTTTCAGCGCGGCGAAATCGAGCGTGCCGCGTCCCAGTTCGGTGAACCAATCGCCGAGCGTGTCCTTGAGGTGAAAGCATGCGATGCGCGCGCGAAACAATTCGACGGCTTGCGCCGGGTTGCCGTTCACGCGATTCACCCAGCCCACGTCGAGCAAAAGCGAGACGCGCGCTGCGTCAGTGTGTTCGACCAGATAACGCAATTCGCGATAATCGTTTTCGATTTCCCAATAATGATTGTGGTAAATCAGATGAACGCCGTTCGTACCACAGACATAACCGACGTGATTGAGCAGTTGCGCTTCACGCGCGAGATCGTTTTCCGATTTGCTCGCGCGCGCTTTGCCGCTGAGCGCGATGTACGGCGCGCCGACTTGGCGCGCGAACGCGCCGACGATTTGCGCGCGCGCGGCAATCGCGATTGCTTGCTCCGCGTCTGCCAAATCGCCGTGGATGTGCAACGCGCTGATTTGCAAACCGTGCTTGGCGAGGAGCGTGCGCAACGCGTCGGGCTGGGTCAAATCAACGCGATGCGCGCCGATTTCGATCCCGGCGTATCCCGCCGCGCGCGCTTCGCTCAACAAACCGTCCAAATCTTTTTCGTGTCGTTCTTGTGACCAGAGGTTGGTTTGGATTCCGATTTTCATACGGGTTCGAGGTTCAAAGTTCAAGGTTCAAAGTTGAACTTTGAACCTCGAACTTTGGACTTCCCTAACGGCCGCCAAAGCCGGTCGTCGCGATGCCTTGCACGAAATAGCGTTGCGCGAAGATGAAAATAAGCAAGACCGGAATCAGCACGACGGTGGACGCGGCAAAAAGCAATTCCCACTGTCCGGTTTGTTGCACGTCGTTCATCGCGCGCAAGCCGAGCGCGAGTGTCCAATTGTCCTGCCCGTTGAGATAGATCAACGGTTGCAAGAAATCGTTGTACGCTTGCAAGAACGAGAACACGGCGACGGTTGCAAGCACCGGCTTGGAAAGTGGCAGGATGATCCGGAACAAGATTTGCAGGCGATTCGCGCCATCAATCAACGCGGCTTCTTCCAATTCAATCGGAATGCCTTTGAAGAATTGGCGCAGCAGAAAAACGTACAGCGGCGAAAGCGCGAGCCAGTACGGGACTGTGATCGGCAGAAAGTTGAGCGGCAGAATGCCAAAGACCGTGCCGGGTTTGGTCCAGCCCAGCCAGCGAAATTCGATGAACATCGGAATCAGCGTGACGACTTCCGGCAGCATCATCGTCGCAAGCAGCAAGCTGAAGAAGAGATCGCGCCCGGGCCATTTCAAGCGCGCGAACGAGTACGCGACCATCGAGCAGGACAGCACCGTGCCGACGACGGTCAGGATGGAGATGACGAAGGTGTTGATCGCGAATTTCAGGAACGGCATCATCGTCATGGCTTGGACATAGTTGCCCCATTGCGGTGTTTCGGGAATCCAGACAATCGGGTACGCAAAAATTTCCGTGCGCGCCTTGAGCGACGAAGAGACCATCCAGAGCGTCGGACCCAGGAACGTGATCAACACGAGCGTCATTACGATCTGGAGGATGATCAGCCCGACGCGGCGTAATGTTTCCTGACGCGAGCGATGCGCGGCGGCGACTTTCAAGATTTCGGTGGATTCAAGTGTAGCCATTTTGATCTCCTCTCTACGATTCGTAGTACACCCACTTGTTCGACACGTAGAACTGCGCGATCGTAAACCCGACGACGATGATGAACAGTTCCCACGCGAGCGCCGACGCATAACCCATATTGAAGAACTGGAATCCGTTGCGATAAATGTTCAAGACGACGAACAAGGTCTCGTTCTGCGGACCGCCATCCGTCATAATCAGCGACGGCACGAACGTTTGGAACGAGTTGATGATCGCGATCACCATATTGTAAAAGATCAACGGCGTCATCAATGGAATCGTGATGCTGAAGAGCGAACGTAATTTGCCCGCGCCGTCAATCTGCGATGCTTCCATCAATTGCACCGGAATATTTCCAAGCCCCGCGATGAAAATGACCATCTGCCGCCCGATCATCCAGAACGACATAAAGATGAACGCCGGCTTTGCCAGCGCGGGTTCGAGCAGCCATTTTTGCGGCGGCACGCCAAAGATCCCCAACACTTCGTTCATAATCCCAAAATCGGGATGATAGACGCGTTGCCACACGACCGCCGTGGCGACGATCGGAATGATGATCGGCAGATAGAACCCAGCGCGATAGATGCTGCGGAATTTGATCGCCTGCGTCAGCGCGAGCGCGAGCGTGAACGAAATGACCAACTGCACCGGCACGGCGAACAGGGTGTAGAACGCGCTGTTGTAGAGCGCCTTGAGCGCGAGTTCGTCGGTCAGCGCGCGCTCGATGTTCTGCAAGCCGACGAACACCGGCTCGCCGAGCAAATCCCATTTCTGAAACATCAACCAAATCGAAAAGAGCATCGGGAACGCGACGAACGCGAAAAAGCCGATCAAGAAGGGACCTGCAAACAGATACCCTTCCAGCCATTCGCGCAAGCGTGCCCGCGTGATCGGTTCTTTGTAGTGAGTTTGGGTTGCCATTCCGGCGCCTCCTTCACAGTTGGAGAGTTTGATGGTTTCATAGTTGGGTAGTTGGCACAACCAACCAACTACCCAACTACTCAACTATCTGATTACCGCGTCTTCCAGTAATCGTCGAGCATCTTGTTCAGTTTTTCGTCTACCTTGGGCAAAACATCGGCGGGCTTGCCGCTGCCGTTGTTGATCAAGTCCCACGCCGTCGGCTTGACGACCTCGGACCACATCTTGTTGCGCGGCACGCCGGCGCTCACGACGTCGATCTGACCTTCCTTGAAGCCGTCAATGAACGCTTTGCCGTTGCTGATGCCGTACAGTTCTTTCGCGCGCGGCACCCACCAGGTTTCGGCGAGCTGAAGATTGGACGGGATGCGCCCGGTGGTTTCCGAGTACGTCTTGTTGCCTTCTTCGCTCACCAAATACTTTGCGAATTCCCACGCGGCTTCGGACTTGGCTGTCTTGACGACGCAGACGCCTTCGCCCCAACCACGATGCGGTCGTCCGGAACCGGCGCCCTTGGGCATCCGCACCACGTCGAACTCGACGTGTTTTTTCTGTTCGCGCAGTTGCGGGCTGTTGAGTTGCGGCAGGAACCAGGGACCTTCGTACTTCATCGCGCACGCGCCGGTGTTGATCGTGAACGCGCCCGAGGTGTCGGTCGGATTCGGCGCGACTTTTTGGACGTGCGGCATTTCGTACGCGACGGTGTTGAGCATCTTGACGATTTCCGCCGCGCCGAATTGCGATTTCTTCGGATCGATGATGTTGTCGAATTCGCGCTTGCCGGTCAAGACGATCCAGCCGATATCGCGGTACCAGTTGCCGTTCGCCTGATAGCCGAACTTTTTGTTTGCGGCGTTCGTCAGCTTGCCGGCCAGTTCGACGAACTGCTCGAACGTCCAATCATCGGTGGGATACTTGATCCCGGCATCGTCGAAGACTTTCTTGGCGTAGAACATCACCATAATCCCCATTTGGAGCGGGACGAGGTAGGTTTTGTTCTTCCACTTTGTGCTTTGTTCGACGCTGACAAACCCTTGCGGGAACGGCGAGGTCACTTTGTCGCGCGCGACGAAATCGTCAACCGGCGCGAGCAAGTTCTTGTCCGCGTAGAACTGCCACTCCCAACCCTGGAACGACGCAAGATCGGGCGGCGTGCCGCCGGCGAACATCGTTTGCAGTTTGGTGTAAAAGTTGGCGTTCGGATCGGCGACGGGCGTGAGGTTCACTTTTTGTCCGGCGAATTTCGCTTCGTACGCCGGTTGCAGTTTTTGCCACGCGGGGCCGTCGGTCGTGTCGCCCCACGCGAGAAATTCAATTGTCGCGGGCGCTTTGGTCGGTGGAACAGCGGGCGCCGCTGGTTTTGCCGCCGTCGGCGGCGCAGCGGTTGGCGCGGGTGTGGGCGCTGGAGCGCAGGACGCGATCACGGCGCCGGCGGCGGTGATGCCCGCCACGCGCAAAAACTCGCGGCGTGTCATTTTGTCTTTACTCATTCTTTCTTCTCCTCATTAGGAAGTTTGACTGCACACTCGATTGCGTGCAGTGGACGATGGTGCAAAACGAAGGTTCACTTGGATCGCGTGGTTCATCCCCCCTTTCGATTTTTGTACAATTTGCGCTGTCATTTCGAGGTGCGTTTTTTGCGCCGAGAAATCCCACTGAGGCACAAACGAGACGCTACGCGTCGCTTCGCTCGAAATGACAAAAGGACTGCCATTATAGTATTCCTCTACAAAAACTATCACAACCGCGAGGATTTTTTGGACACCGATGAATACAGACAAACACAGATAAAGAAAAAATCAGTGTTGGTCAGTGTCCAATGAGTTTGGTTGCGGCTTTGCCGCGTTATGGTTTGGCTTGCTCGATAAACCGATCAAGATTGACCGGATTGCCGATACGCGCCGATTCATTTGCGGCGAGTGTCAGCGCGAGACTGCGGAGCGTTTCCGGAACAGACGATCGAATGTACGCCGCGTCGTTCTGTTCGATTGCGGAAACGAACGCGCGATTCACGCCGAAATGATGCGCGCCTTCGTTGCGATACTCTTGACGATCTTGCGGCGTGACGACGGTCAATTCAGTTGGCGTGATCCGCAAAAACATTTCGCGCGCGATCAAGTCCACGCGCGGCGGTTCATAATCGGCGATTTCCTTGAACAGCGCGTACGTGCAACGCAAACTGCCGACCGCGCCGCGCGTGTGTTTGAACGCCAGCGAATAGCCGTCCCAGTTATGAAGTTCCGCGTCGGTGTACGCCGTGTGCGAATATGCCGCGTACACTTCCGTCACGTCGCCGCCAAAAAATTGGCAGAGATCGGTCAGGTGTGTGGTTTGATCTACGACTTGCCCGCCGCCCAGGTCTTTATCGCGCAGCCACATCACCGGCGGCAGAGTCCACCACCACTGCGCGGCGGTCAGTGCGAGCGCGCGCTCGGCAAGAATTTCTTGCGCCTTGATTACCGCGTTCGTGTATCGCCAGTGATAGCAGACGCACGACAGCACGCGCGCTCGTTCGACCGCGCGCGCGACGCGTTTGGCATCGCGCATCGTCAGCGCGAGTGGCTTTTCGACGAAGAACGGCAAACCGCGTTCCGCCACCGCGAGCGCCGGTTCTGCGTGAACGCCGGTCGGCGTGCAGATGTACACCGCGTCCAGTTTCTCGCGGTCGAGCAGCGTGCGATAATCGGTGTACGCGTTCGCGTTCCACTGTGCGGACAGCGTTTGTGCGCGCTCCGGCAATATGTCTGCGACCGCGACGATTTTTGCTTCTGGGATTTCCTTGAGACATCCGGCGTGGACGTTCCCCATTCGTCCCGCGCCGATCAAGCCGATGCGAACGGTCATCGTTCAAATTCCGTGCCGCGCTAAACGAACTTTGTATTCGTACTGATCGCTGCGATAAAATGAAGTCGTATATTCGATCGGACGCATTTCGGTCGTGTAGGTGAGACGGCGGCGGACGAGCAGGGGCGCGTTGCGCGCGATGCTCAACTTGCGCGCGAGATCGGCGTCCGCGCTCGCCGCGCTGATGGATTCGTCCGCTTCGACGAGCGGCGTATGCAAGGTGGTCTCGACGATTTCGTACAGCGGAATGCGGTTGAGATCAAGTTCCGCCAAGCGCGCGCCGATTTCGCAACACCAATAGCCGCGCGCCACCGCAATCGGTTCGCCGCTGGCGATCTGGATGCGTTCGATCAAGTAGACTTGTTGCTTGGGAGTCAGATGGAGGGCTTGGCGGACTTCGTACGGCGGCGTCGTCAGTTCGGCGCGAATGAGTTTGAACTGCGGCGTGATGTTGCGGCTCTGCATCTCTTCCGCGAACGAAGTGAGGCGCGCGAGTCGTTCTTCCAGCTTGGCGCGTTTGACGAAGGTGCCTTTCCCGGCTTTGCGATAAATCCAACCTTCGAGCGCGAGGTCGCGCACGGCGCGCCGAACCGTCGTGCTGCTCAGGTTGTAGCGGCGCATCAATTCGTGCTCGGTCGGCAGCGCGTCGCCGGGTTTGTAGATGCCGTGCGCGATGTCATCGCGCAGGATTTCTTCCAGCCAACGATAGTAGGGTGAAAAACGAGGGGTAGGCACACGCGTTCTCCGTCGAACCGTAAATAGTGCAATAGTGCACTATTATTATACTACAAAGCGAGCGCGGTGTCAAAATTTGCGCGCGCCCCGCCTTGACCCATCGCCCCGATGCGAGTACAATGCGCCTATGCTTTTTCAAGACCTTGAGCGCGCGCTCGCGTTGCCGCGCCCCGGACGCGCCGCGCAAATGCAACTGGCGCCGCGTCCGCGCTGGGGCGGCGCGTTTCCACAACTGCCAGAGATTCGCCCCAAAGAGGCGGGCGTTTTGATTTTAGTGTACCCCGGCGCGGACGACTTGCGCTTTTTTTTGACACGCCGCACTGACACGGTCGAAACGCACAAGGGACAGATTTCGTTGCCCGGCGGCGCGCGGCACAATGGCGAATCGCTCGCGCAAACTGCGCGGCGCGAAACGCGCGAAGAACTTGGCATCGGCGACGCGGCAATCGAGACGCTGGGCGACGCGTTGACGCCGCTGTTCATTCCGATCAGCGGATTTCGCGCGACGCCGTTCGTCGCATTTACGCCGGCGCGTCCGGAGGTTCGCGCGAGCGCGGGCGAGGTCGTCGAGATCATCGAGCCGCCGTTGACCTGGATCGCGGACGATCAACACATCGTCGAAGAAGAGTGGACGATTCGCGGCTTTCCCGCGATCGTCCCGTACTTTGCGATCAATGGGCACAAAGTCTGGGGCGCGACCGCGATGATCCTGGGGGAGTTGCGCGCGATGTTAAGGAACGTGATTCGTGAGATGTGATGAAGGGGGTGCGTAATGAATCAATCCGTTTCGAACAAGGATCGCGTCCTGAAATTGATCGGAGAAAATCGGAGCGCCATCAAATCGCTGGGCGTGAGAAAACTCGGACTCTTCGGATCGTTTGCGCGGGATGAACAAAACGATCAGAGCGATGTCGATCTCATCGTCGAGTTCGAGCCAGATAAAAAATCTTTCGACAACTTTGTTCAACTGGCGTACTTGCTGGAAGATTTGCTGGGACGGCGCGTGGAGTTGGTGACACCCGAGTCGCTCAGTCCATACATCGGTCCGCGTATCCTCAAGGAGGTCGAGTATGCCACTTGAGTACTTGCGCCACATTTTGGACGAAGCGAATTATATCTTGGAGCGCGCGCATGGGCTGTCCAAGCAAGAATTTATGCGCGATGGCACGTTGCGCCGGGCGTTTGTGCGTAGCATCGAAGTCATTGGCGAAGCGACCAAGCGCGTACCAGGCGAATTCAAACAGAAATATCCAAGTGTAGATTGGCGAGCGATGGCAGGAATGAGAGATAAATTGATCCACGATTATTTCGGCGTGGATTATGAAATCGTTTGGGACGTCGTGACAAGCAAACTTCCATCGCTGAAGCGAGAGATGGAACGAATTCTCCAGCAAGAAAATAAAAAATGATCGATTCTACTAGCAGATGGTTGCTTGACCGATGACGATTCTTCTTTTGATTCGCCACGCCAGCAACGATTATCTGAAAGAAAACCGGCTCGCCGGATTGATCCCAGGAATTCATCTCAACGAACAAGGTCAGCGCGAAGCGGACGCGCTTGCGCGGCGACTGGAATCGGTCGCGCTCGACGCGATCTATTCCAGCCCGATTGATCGTGCGCGCGAAACCGCGCACGCCGTCGCGCAGAATCAAAAACTCGACGTGCGAATTCATCCGGGTTTGATCGAAGTGGATGTCGGCGAGTGGACGGGGCGATTGATTTCCGAGTTGGTGGAGACGGACGCGTGGAAACAACTGCTCGCGCAGCCGGTCGCGGCGCAGTTTCCCGGCGGCGATAGTTTCGCGCGCGCACATCAACGGATCGTCGCGGCGGTTGACACGCTCGTCGCCGCGCATCCCGATCAGATCATCGCGCTCGTGTCGCACGCCGATCCGATCAAAATCGCGCTCGCGCATTATCTCAAGATGGACTTGAATCAATTCAATCGAATCGTCGTCGATCCCGCGTCCGTGAGCGTACTCAAATTCAACGCACGCGGTCCCGTGTTGGAGCGGCTGAACGATCGCGGCGAGCGGTTGTTTGAGAAGAAAGACGATTCGCGAAAGGAATGACGATGCCCGAAGCCAATATTTTGTACGATCTGAATCCGGTCTCGCATCTCACCGTCGGCGCGCTCGGCGAGCCGGGCAAGCGCACGTTTTTCATTCAGGGTTTGCAAGACTCGATTGTCGTGACACTTGCGTCGGAGAAGGAACAAGTGATCGCGTTATCGCGCGGGATTGACGAAATTCTGGAACGCCTCGGCGTCGGCGCGCCCGCTGGGTTGATGCGTGAAGAGGAAATGGAATTGGCGGAACCGATCGATCCGATTTTTCGAATCGGGCAACTCGGTTTGGGCTACGACGCCGCGAGCAAATTGCTCGTGTTGGTGGCGTACGAATTGCCGGAGGAAGAAAACCCTGCGACGATCAACGTCGTCCGATTTTGGGCGACGCCGGAACAAATGCGAATGGTGGCGCGCCACGCGGCGGTGATCGTCGCAGCAGGACGACCGCTGTGTGTGTTGTGCGGCAGACCGATCGATCCGGACGGGCATTTTTGTCCCAAGCGCAACGGTCACGGCGACAAGGCGACGTTGACGTAGATGGCGAAAGATGAAAGATGAAAGATGAAGGATGAAGGATGAAGGATGAAGGATGAAGGATGAAGGATGAAGGATGAAGGATGAAGGATGAAGGATGAAGGATGAAGGATGAAGGATGAAGGATGAAGGATGAAGGATGAAGGATGAAGGATGAAGGATGAAAGGCAATGAATGATTGGTGGCGGTCGGCGGCTTGTCCTGAGCGTAGTCGAAGGATCGTCCGTCGTCGGTCGTCGGTCGTTCCAGGAGGAGCAAAATGAAACTGACGGTTCGTCAAATCGTCATCGCCGGGCTGATGGGCGCAATCGCCATCTTGCTTGGCGTCACGCGGCTCGGCTTTATCGGGCCGTTTCCGCCGCTGCTGATGGTGACCGCAACGATTATGCACGTTCCGGTGATCATCGGCGGCATTCTGGAAGGATCGCTCGTCGGGCTGATCATTGGATTGATCTTCGGCGTGTTCAGTTGGCTGCAAGCGCCAACGGAAGCGCCGCCGGTCAACTTGTGGTTCAGCAATCCACTCGTTTCGATTCTGCCGCGCTTGTTCATCGGCGTCACGTCGGCGTATGCGTACCGCGCGCTGCGCCGCACGAATGAGATCGTCGCGCTCGCGGCGGCGGGCATCGTCGGCACGCTGACGAACACGATCCTCGTCATCGGGACGATCATCGTGCTGGGTTACGCGCCTGCGGCGATCATCATTCCCGCCGTTCTTTCCAACGCGATTTTCGAAGTCATCGTCGCGGTGATCCTCGTCGTCGCGGTGGTCGCGGCGTGGAAGGGCATTGCGATCCGGGGCAAGGGATCGTCGGTGTAGCGGAGGATTTATGTTGCTCTGCATTGACATTGGCAACACGAACATCAAACTCGGTTTGTTCGATGGCGACAAAATTCGCGCGCACTGGCGCATCGCCACGGATCGTGCGCGCCTGGCAGACGAGTACGCGATGCTTCTGCTCGATCTCTTCAGCGCGCAACAAATCAAAATCGGCGATGTGAGTGGGATCGCGCTCTCGTCCGTCGTTCCGGCGCTGACGCCGGAGTTTGCCGATTTGGCAAAGCGCTATCTCAAGCAAACGCCGATCGTCGTCGGGCCCGGCGTCAAAACCGGCATCAACATTCGCACCGATCATCCTGCCGAAGTGGGCACCGATTTGATCGTGAACGCGGTGGCAGCACGCGCGCTTGCGCCGCGCAACGCGCCGATCATCGTCATCGCGTTTGGCACCGCGACGGCGTTCAGCGCGGTCTCTGCCTCCGGCGATTTTGTCGGCGTCGCCATTGCGCCGGGCGTGGGGACGAGCGCGGAGGCGTTGTTTCGCTTCGCGGCAAAGTTGCCGCAAGTTGAACTGGCGCGTCCGCCGCACGCGATCGGCAAGAACACGGTACACTCGATGCAAGCCGGACTCATCTTTGGCTACGCGGGCTTGGTCGAAGGATTGATCAAGCGGATGCGCGATGAACTGGGTGGCAACGCGCGCGTCATCGCGACGGGTGGGCTAGCGCAGTTGATCGCGAGCGAAACAACGCTGATCGAAATCGTCGAGCCGAACTTGACCTTGCTGGGTCTGCGGCAGATTTACGAGATGAACAAATCTTGACGACCGAAGACCGTAGACCGACGACCGATGTCCTTCGCCCTTCGTCTTTCGTCCTTGTTTGTTAAACCCAAACATTCGGACTATAATCACATCGTAAATCTTCGATCGGCGGTCATCGGTCGTCGGTCGTATATTCAGGAGTCTCAATGAAAATCGCATTCATCGGCGGCGGTAGCGTGCAGTGGACGCTCAAACTGGTGACCGATATGGCGTTGAACAAAACGCTCGCGGGCGCGGATTTAGTTTTGCACGACATTGACGCGGACGCGCTCGATCTGTTGACGCGCGCGTGCACGCGCGCCGTCGAACTCGCGCGCGGCACGTTGCGCGTCACGCAAACCTTGGATCGCCTCGCCGCGCTGCGCGACGCCGATTTCGTGATCTTGTGCATCGGCATCGGAAAGTTGGACGCGATGCGGAACGATCTCGCAATTCCCGAACGCTACGGCATCTACCAATCGGTCGGCGACACGGTGGGACCCGGCGGACTCGCGCGCGGCTTGCGCCACATTCCATTCGCCGCGCAAATGGCGCGCGAGATGGAGCAGGTTTGCCCGCGCGCGTGGCTGCTCAATCTCACGAATCCGATGACGACGATTTGTCGCGGCATTACGCGCGCGACGAACATTCGCACGATTGGCTTGTGTCACGAAGTCACCCACGCTTTGCCACGCCTGACCGCGCTCCTGGGTCTTGGCGGTCAGCCAATTACATTCGACGTGGCGGGGATCAATCACCTGCCGATCGTTTTGCGCTTCACGGTGGGCGGGCGCGATGGCAGCACGCTCTTGCGCGATTGGCTGACCCAGCATCGTCCCACCGAAACGATCACGCAAACGACAGTGAACACCGCGCGCGATGTCTTTACCGATCAACTTGCGCTCAAACTCTTTCTGCTCGATCAACTCGGTATTCTCTTCGGCGCGGGCGACCGGCACGTTGCAGAATTCCTGCCCGGCTTTTTGACCGACACCGCGCAGCGCGGTATGGCGTATGGCGTCTTTCTCACGCGGATCGAACAGCGCGAAACAATTTTCCATGATCGCCGCGCGCAGATCGAGCAATTCGTCGCAGGCAAGTCGCAAGAACTCGCGCCGACCGAAGAACAGATGACCGGTGTGATGGCGGCGCTCGCGGGCGGACCGGCGGGACGATTCATCGTCAACGTTCCCAACCAAGGTCAGGTTGATAATTTACCGCGCGACGCGGTCGTCGAATGTATGGCGCGCGTGGACGCGCTCGGCGTGCATCCGGAAGCGACCGGCGCGCTGTCGCACGCGGCGCACGCGATTACCGCGCCGCACGTCGCGCGCCAGGAACTGATCGTGGATGCCGCGTTGACCGGCAGCAAACGCGCCGCGCTGTCCGCGCTCATCACCGATCCGCTCGTGCGCGATCCAGCAACCGTCGCGCCGATGCTCAACGAATTTCTCGCGGCGAACGCGCCGTATACACATCAGCGGTACGAGTGATTATTTTGGCAATGTCAGATTAGCCACAGAACCACACGGAAACACACAGAAAAAGAAATTCTTCCGTGTGATTCTGTGTGTTTCGGTGGCAGAAAAGAAATGTGACATTGTCAAATTATCCACAAGTGTCATTGCGAGCGAAGTGAAGCAATCCCCACTTTGCAATGCGGAGATTGCTCTGTCGCATCGTTCGACTACGCTTCCTTCGATTTCGCTCAGGGCTCCGCTCAGGATGCTCCTCGCAATGACACTCTAGGAGCGCAGGAGGATCGCAATATGTCGAATCCGATCGCAGAACAATTTCTTGCCCCGCTCGCGTCGAACGACGCGGCGGAGTACGCGCGCGTCTTGCGCGACGATGCCGGTCTGCGCGTGTGGAATCCGGCGGGCTGTGAAATGCACCGCCCGCGCGAACGCGTCGTCAAGCGGCTGATGGACGAGTGGTCGGCGTGGCGCGATGCGAACGTCGAAACACTCAGCGTCGTCGCGGACGACGCGCGCGTTGCAATCGAATTCCGCGTTCAAGCGACGGAAGGCGCGCGCTATGTCGAACACAATCGCGCGGCGTTTCTCGCGCTCAAAGAAAATCTCGTGCAGACGATTGATCTGTATTGTCCCGCGCCCATTCCCAGCTCGCATCGCAAGGGCTGGATCGCTCCGGCGAATGTGGGCGCGGAGCAAGTGTTGAAATTGTTTGAAGATTGGCAAAACAGTTTCGATATTCACGAATCCATCCCGTTCAACTACAGCGGGTTGGGCGGAATAAACGGTTGGCGCGGCGGATCGGGTGACGCGCATCCCGGCAGTAATCACGTTGACGGCGCGCGGTGGAGCGCGGCGGACGCGGACGCAAAAATCGAAGAGGCGATCGAATATCATCGCGCGCGCAACCTTGGCTTTTCCTGGTTTGTCAACCCAGGCGACACGCCTGCCGATTTGTGCGAACGTCTCGAACGACACGGACTCGTACTTGCCGGCGATCAAGCGTTGATGGCGCGCGTGAATCTGGACGATCTCGATATCCCGATCAATCCGCGCGTCGAGATCGAACGCGTGGACGGAACGAACGACGAAACGGTTGAAGCCGAACTCCAAATCATCGGACGCTGTTTCAATTGGACGAAAGAGCAAATTGACGCGCGCCGCCCAAATTTTTACGAGCGGATTCGAGATCCGAAATTTCGCGAACGCGAGCCGCGCTTTGTCGCGCGGCTCGATGGCACACCGGTTTCTGATTCGCGTTTGATTTTGAATGCCGGCATCGCGTACCTCGGCGGCGGGTCTACCTTACCGGAATATCGCGGGCAACGCATCTACTCAACCTTGCTCAAGCGCCGGTTGGAAGAAGCGCGGGCGCGTGGCTACAATGTCGTCGCGATCCACGCCGAGCCGATGTCGCGCCGCGTCGTCAGCAAGTACGGGTTCAAAGAGTACGGCAAAGCGTATTTGTACGCGTGGATGCCGGTGATCGATCCGGCAGTGATCAAATCGCTCGTGCCGAACGATTGAAGGGCGAAATGATGTACGCGATTATCAACGGAACGATTTACACGCCGAACGAAACGATTGCCGATGGCGTCGTCCTGATTGACGGCGCGACGATTCACGCGCTCGGCACGCGCGACGCGTTGGCGATTCCGCGCGACGCGCAAATCATTGACGCGCACGGCAACACGATCATCCCCGGCTTGATCGATCTGCACACCTACGGCTGTCTTGGCGTGTCGCTCACCGCGCCGGAGCGCGTCGCGGATGAGTTGTCCGCGTTCGCGCGGAACGTCGCGCGGTTTGGCGTCACGCGCTTTTTGATCTCGCCGACGATGGGCGGCCGCGCGTTCATCGCGCAAATGTTGCTCGCGATTGCCGGCGCGATCCCGAATTTGCGCGATGGCGCGCGCTGTCTCGGCATTCACCTGGAAGGTCCCTGGCTCGATCCGGAACAGCGCGGCGCGTTTCCGCGCGACGTTCTGCACGCGCCGACGCTCGACGAAGCGCGCGAGTACGTTCAAGCCGCGCGCGGATTCTTGCGCGTCGTCACGCTCGCGCCGAATTCGCCGAACGCGTTGGAGACGACGCGATTTCTGCAATCGAACGGCGTGATCGTTTCACTGGGACACTGGAGCGCGGCGTACGAACACGCGCGCGACGCGCTCGCGTCCGGCGCGTACGCGCTCGTCACGCACGTTTACAACGCGATGACCGGCTTGCATCATCGCCAGCCCGGCGTGCTGGGCGCGGTGTTGAGTTCGGACGATGTGTCCGGAATGTTGATCTGCGACGGCATTCACGCGCATCCTGCCGCCGTGAAAATTTTGTTGCGCGCGCTCGGCGCGGATCGCGTGATCCTGGTGACGGACGCGATTCCCGGCGGCGGAATGACCGAAGGCGCGTTCACGATGCTGAATCAAACCGCGCGGATCGTGGAGGGCGTCGCGCGTCTGGAAGATGGCACGATTGCCGGGAGTATTCTCACGTTGAATCGCGCGGTGCTGAACGCGCGCGCGTTCGGCGCGTTGACATTGAACGATGCGCTCAAGATGGCGACGGTGAATCCGGCGCGCGTCCTGGGTCTGTGGAACGTCGGCAGTCTGAACGATGGCGCGGACGCGGACCTTGTGTTGATGGACGACGCGGGCAACATCGCGCTGACGATGGTGGCGGGGCAAGTGGTGTATGAGCGCGCGTAGGTCTTTTGCGTTCTGATCGAATCGTTTGTATACTTGCAGCATTGGGAGGAATGAAGTGGCACAACTCGATATTCAGTATGTTTTGGATCGCAACGGAACGCCTAAGAGCGTGATTGTCCCGTTGCGCCTGTGGCGCGAAATTCAATCGGAACGCGAGACCGCGCATCTCTTAAAAAGTCCTGCAATGAAAAAGCGGCTCTTGAAAGCCAAACGACGTTCGCAAGGAATTCCGTTCGAGGTCGCGCGTGAAAAACTTGGACTTTGATCCGGCGGCGTTCGAGGATTTGGCTTGGTGGATTGAGAAAGATCGCAAGCAGGCACTCCGCATCGTCAAACTCATCGAAGCAATACAACGCGATCCATTTCGCGGGACGGGTCAACCAGAGCCGTTGAAACACGAGTTGGCTGGTTGCTGGTCTCGTCGGATTGATCGCGAGCATCGGCTCGTGTACCAAGTGCTGGAAGGCAAAATCAGAATTCTGGCTTGCCGTTATCACTATTAAACTCGCACATCGATCTTGGGGGTTCGTGTATGCAAATGTCTTCTTCATTTCCCCGCCAACGAATATTCGACCTCATCGTTGGCGGTTGCATTTTCTTCGTCGCACTGACCGCGCTCGCGATGTTGTTTTATCCCGGCGGCACGGCAAGCGATCCAACGACGCGCGGGTACTCGTTCTTTATGAATTTCTTCAGCGACCTGGGACGCACCCAAGCGCGCAATAGTCAACCCAACCCAATTGCCGCGCCGATGTTTTTCATCGCGCTGAGTGGTGCGGGTGTTGTGCTGATCGCGTTTTCCATCGCGTTCGCGCGCTTGTTTACGCGCCCGCGCTTGGATCGCGCGCTGGCGATCCTGGGCACGCTCGCAGGCGTCCTCGCCGGGACGTGCTTCATCGGAATTGCGTTCGCTCCGGCGAATTTGAATAGCGCGTTGCACTTGCAATTCGTCTTTGGCGCGTTCGAGGCGTTCACCGTCGCGACGCTGTTGTATTTCGTCGTGCTGGTGCGCGCGCCAACCTACCCCAAACGCTTTGCCGCCGTATTCGGCGCGTTTGCGCTTTTGCTGTTGTTGTATCTCGGTCTGCTCTTTTTCGGTCCAAGTCTCAAAACGCCGGAAGGCGTGATGATTCAAGTGACCGGGCAAAAGATCATCGTGTACGCGTCGATTGTCAGCATTCTGATCCAATCGCTCGGCGCGCGCGGGCGGATTGAATGAGCGACGCGGTTCTGCACAAAGTTGCCGCGTTCATCACGCGCCAAACCGCGTCCGGGATCGAATTGCTCTTGCTCGCGCATCCGTACGCCGGAAATCAACTGCCTGCCGGAACAGTCGAAGAGAACGAAGACCCGCGCGATGCAGTATTGCGCGAAGCGCGCGAGGAAACCGGCGTGAACGCGCGCGTCGTCGCGCCGATGGGTTATCTTGACGAGGAGCTGCCGCGCGACAAACTCGCTATCGTAAAAAACACCATCGTCTACGCACGTCCCGACGCGACGAGTTTCGATTGGGCGCGCGTGCCGCGCGGCAACTGGGTGCGCTACGAACGCGCCATCGGCGAGTGGACGCAGATCACGTACGAAGAACTCGATCAGTATCCGGACGCAAAGTACGCGACGTATCGCATCACCGGTTGGGTGCCAAACGACGCGCTCACGCGCCAGCAACACCGCCATTTCTTCCACCTGATCGCTGACGATGAAACGCGCGACAGTTGGACGCAGTTCTCGGACAATCATCAGTTTCGATTATTTTGGGCGCCGCTCGCCGCGCTGCCGGAAATCGTCTCGCCGCAGAATCGGTGGGTGGAGTACGTGCTGGGAATGACAAATGGGCAAATGACAAATGACAAATAATCGTATCTTCTCAATAACTTGGGGTAATCTTTTCGCAATAGTCAATCCTACTTAATTGGGATAGACAAGTTGCTCACATCCGCTTATACTTGAGCCATGTTGGAAGACTTGAACCTGAATGATATGCAAGACCACGACCAGACGCGCGCCGCGATTGTGCGTCTCCTCAACTTG
>Ga0194119_10004523_pt1 | contig 21419 bp, 24 predicted proteins | sample TA2MahC100mmetaG_FD_148620 | JGI IMG/M metagenome (GOLD analysis project Ga0194119, IMG submission 148620) | Freshwater microbial communities from Lake Tanganyika, Tanzania - TA2015018 Mahale Deep Cast 100m | ecosystem: Environmental > Aquatic > Freshwater > Lake | place: Tanzania: Lake...
GAAGCTGAAAATCTCTGCCCCTTCACCCCGCTTTATTGGGCCTTTCTGGAACGCAACCGGAAGCGGCTTTCAAAGAATTCACGCCTTTTTATGCCTTATCGCAGCCTTGATTCCATGGCAGAACCAACTCGGAAGCGGTATCTGGCGACGGCTGAGGCTTTTCTTTCATCACTCTGATTGAGAGACGGGGCGCTCTGCGTTAGGCAGGGATCGCATTTTGATTTTGATCCTTTCAGTTACGTCATGAGCCTGTCCTCAGAACGCATCTCCTCCATTCTTCTTCGCTTGCCTGAACAAGGTTCGGGCGAACGCTTGGCGGTTTCCGACATCGTTTCGGCTTTGGGCACGCGTGGGTATTCGATTTTGATCGTAATTTTGGGCTTGCCGAACAGTCTGCCCATGCCGCCGCCGATTGCTTTGGTGAGTGGGATCTTGATGGTGTTTATTTCGCTTCAGATGGTTCTGGGTCGCCAGTCGCCATGGTTGCCCGCCTCAGTATTAAAGCGTGATCTTTCGCGCGCCGATGTCAGCCGCGCGATTGAACGTGCGATGCCCTGGGTCAGCTGGATCGAAAAATTGGCTCAGCCACGCTATGTCGCTTTTGACTCTCGCGTCGGTCTGCGTCTCATCGGTTTTGGCTTCCTGATCCTCTCGCTCGGTCTTGTTTTTGCTCTACCGGTTGTTGGTCAAATTCCGGTGGGCATAGCGCTGTGTTTGATTGGTCTTGGTCTTGTCGAGCGCGATGGAATTTTGGTCGCGATTGGCTTTGGCATCGGCTTAATCGGTGTTGTGTTTTCTTATGGTTTTCTTGTTGCGGTCCTCACTGGCGCGGCGCGGTTGATCTGACCCACTTGCATTTCAGATTAATGCCTGACCCTTCATACTTGTGTGGCCGTTTTTTCCGATAATGATGTGGTCATGAACAAGAATACCTAGAGGTTTACCTGCTTATATGATTTGCCGCGTCATTGCGATATCGGCTTGTGAGGGCGTCGGATCCCCAGAAGGGTGATTATGAACAAAGATCACCGCGGTTGCCGAAACTTTAAGCGCGCGTTTAAAGACCTCGCGGGGATATACAGGCGTGTGATCAACGGTAACGGTTTGTTGGATTTCATCGGCAATCAATGCGTTGCGTTTATCCAGAAAGAGAATGCGGAACACTTCGCGCGTTTCAAACGCCATTGATGCGCGGCAATAATCAATCACCGCTGTCCATGATCCAAGGATGGTGCGTTTCTTTACAGCGCCTTTGGCAAGTTCACGGCCTTCCGCTTCAACAAGTTTCAAATCAATCGCGGTTGAATCGCCTATGCCTTCGGTTGCGCGTAAGCGAGCAAGCGGCGCACCCAGCACTTCGGCAACTGAACCAAATTCGCTGATGAGTTTTTTTGAAAGTGGTTTTACATCGCGGCGCGGGATCGAGCGGAAGAGAATAAGTTCGAGTAATTCATAATCTTGAAGCGCTTCGTGCCCCGCGCGCATGAAGCGATCCTTGAACCTATGGCGGTGGCCGTTGGCGTGATCTTCCTCCTGTTTGTCATCGGAGGAAGAGATCACGCGTTCGGTCATGTTTCGCTCGGTTGGCTGATATGAGTTTTATCGAGACCTTTTGGCGAGAGGGTGAAGATCTCGCATCCCGTCTCGGTCACGCCAATCGTATGTTCATATTGCGCAGACAGTGAGCGGTCACGCGTCACGGCGGTCCATCCATCGCCCAATACTTTTACTTCTGCACGGCCGAGATTAATCATCGGCTCGATTGTGAAGAACATGCCCGGCTTCAGCGGCACGCCGTCGCGCGGGCGGCCATAATGCAGAATATTCGGCTCGTCATGGAATAGGCGACCGAGACCATGGCCGCAGAAATCGCGCACAACCGCGCAGCGTTCGCTCTCAGCATAAGACTGAACCGCGTAGCCAATATCGCCTGTCGTTGCGCCGGGCTTCACAGCCGCGATGCCGCGCATCAAACTCTCGAACGTGACGTCCATCAAACGTTCAGCACGGCGCGGGATTTCACCCACGCCATACATCCGGCTTGAATCGCCATGCCAGCCGTCAACCACAAGCGTGATGTCGATATTGACGATGTCGCCTTCACGCAGTGGCTTGTCATTTGGAATGCCATGGCACACGACGTGATTGATTGAGGTGCAAATGGATCTCTTGAAACCGCGATAGTGAAGCGACGCGGGATAGGCACCATGATCCATCGCGAATTCGAAGGAGATCTTGTCGAGATATTCGGTTGTTACACCCGGTTTCACGAGATCAACCAGAAGATCAAGCGCCTGCGCCGTCAATTGCCCAGCCTTACGCATTCCCTCAAAGGCTTCCGCTCCGAACAATTTGATTTGTCCGGGCTGGCGGCGCGTGGCGGAGGCGGCATCCACAAAAGTCATCGGAAGTGCGGGGGCTCTCTTTTGAGAACGGATCGTTTAGAAATGGGGGAATTATCGTTAGGATGCAAGGAAAAGAGCGGCCTCAGACGTGATTGAGTGCCTGCGGAGTGCTGATTTCGTGGGGAAGGGCTGTACCCACCGCTTGAGCGTGGCGCTTTGGCCTCTTATGGTCGCGATCTTCAACAGCCTCAGGAGCCCCGATGAGCAGCGAAAGCCCGATGCGCGTGACCGCGGCCCTGCTTGTGATTGGGGATGAGATTCTTTCGGGTCGCACCAAGGACAAGAATATCGGATTTCTCGCCGAATATCTGACCGCGATCGGGATAGACTTACGCGAGGTGCGCGTGGTGCCCGATGATGAAGACCCGATCATTGAGGCGCTGAACGCTTTGCGCGCGCGAAATACCTATCTCTTCACCACAGGCGGCATCGGTCCAACCCATGATGACATTACTGCGGATTGTGTGGCGAAAGCGCTTGGCGTTTCGATTGATCATGATCCACGTGCGGTGGCGTTGTTGCGCGAGCGTTATCCTGATCCGAAAGATTTGAATGAATCGCGGCTACGCATGGCGCGTATTCCCGCGGGCGCGGATCTCATTGACAATCCGATTTCAAAAGCGCCGGGCTTTATGGTTGGCAATGTGATTGTGATGGCCGGTGTGCCCTCCATCATGCAAGCGATGCTTGAAAATGTTACGCCGCGATTGAAGACAAGTGTGAAATTGCAATCCGTCTCCGTTGATAGTGGTGGGTTACCCGAAGGCATTTATGCATCGGGATTAGGCGCCATTCAAAAAGATCACCCCGATGTCATCATCGGATCTTATCCGCATTTTGATGGACAGACTTTCCGCAATCAGATCGTGTTACGAGGTCGCGATGTTTCCGCGCTTGAACGCACGAAGACGGTGGTTGAAGCGATGCTGAAGGGCCTTGCTGAAAATGACAAAACCATTCCTTTATAAGTGACGAGTGAGAATAAAAGATGAGCGGACAGAGTCAAAAAGCCTTTCCTGTTTCATGGGATCAGTTTCATCGTGATGCGCGTGCGCTCGCTTGGCGTCTTGTGGCATCGGGTCCATTCAATTCCGTGATTTGTATTACACGCGGCGGGCTTGTACCGGCAGCGATCGTCGCGCGTGAATTTGGTTTGCGGATCATCGAGACGATCTGCATCGCCTCTTATCATGATTACACAAACCAAGGTGAATTGCAGGTTTTGAAATCGATTGCCAAAGATGTTTTGGCAACAGGGGGCAACGGCATTCTTGTTGTTGATGATCTTGTCGATACAGGCAAGACCGCAGAAATCGTGCGCGACATCATTCCGAATGCTTATGTCGCAACTGTCTATGCGAAGCCTTTGGGCCGACCTCTGGTCGATACTTTCATTACTGAAGTCTCACAGGACACGTAGATCTATTTCCCGTGGGATATGGGCCTCGCCTATCAGGCGCCCATTGCCGAAGACCATAAGGGATGAGATTGGGGTTCGGGTATGGGATCAAGCATGGGATCAAGCATGGGATCAAGCATGGGATCAAGCATGGGATCAAGCATGGGATCAGGTTATACTTGCGGGCGCGCGCAAGCTCACTTAAAGGGGGCGGGGCGGGCGAACCCGTTCCTGGTGATTCTTCGATGCGCCAATCCTTGGTGATGGCGGACATGGCGAAACTGGTAGACGCAAGGGACTTAAAATCCCTCGGTAGTAATACTGTGCGGGTTCGAGTCCCGCTGTCCGCACCATCGAAATTTTTATTTCCTCAAAAGCGGTTTTGAATTTTCAGTGACCCAAACACTCCGCACGCTTGATGATCTTGTTGCCGCGCGTTTGGTTGCAGAAAACGCACGCGCTGCGCTTGAGCCTGTCGCTGAGCGCTATGCGATTGCCGTCACGCCGGCGATGGATGCTTTAATCAAGCGCGACGATCCTATCGATCCGATACGTTTGCAATTCATTCCGGATCCGCGTGAGGTGATCGTCACTAAAAATGAAGTCGATGATCCGATAGGGGACTTCGCGCATTCACCACTCCAAGGCTTGGTGCATCGCTATCCTGATCGTGTGCTTGTAAAGCTCACGCATATTTGTCCGGTTTATTGTCGCTTTTGTTTTCGTCGCGAGATGGTGGGGCCTGGAAAGGGCGATGCGCTTTCAGAAGAAAAACTCGAAGCGATTTATGCCTATATCGAAGCGTATCCGGAAATTTGGGAAGTGATTGTGACGGGCGGCGATCCGCTTATCTTGTCACTAAGACGTATTGAAGCCTTCACGTCGAGTCTTGCAAAGATCACGCATATCAAAGTGTTGCGTTGGCATTCGCGTGTGCCGTCTGTTGATCCTTCACTTGTGAGTGATGAGCTTTCGCGCGCGCTTGTGGCCGCTGGAAAATAGATATGGCTTGCTCTTCATGTCAATCATTCACGTGAGTTAACCGCTGAGTGCCGTGACGCGGTCACGCGTTTGAAAAATGCGGGCGTGAACCTCATCAGCCAGAGCGTTTTGCTCAAGGGCGTGAATGACTCAGTTGAAACGCTCGCCGCGTTAATGCGGGGCTTTGTGGAAGCGGGCGTAAAGCCCTATTATCTTCATCAAGGTGATCTCGCGCGGGGCACTAGTCATTTCAGAACAAGCGTTGAAGAGGCAAAAGTACTGATTGACGGTCTGCGCGGTCGTGTTTCTGGTCTTGCCCAACCGGTTTATGTGATTGATTTGCCGGGGGGCGCTGGAAAAGTGCCTGTCGCAGCCCTTTCTTGTGAAATTGAAGGGGAGGGCTGGCGCATCAGGGATTGGCAAGGCTATACCCATCATTATCCGCCAAGGGATGAGAAACGGTGAGCGCCTCCGATGCTCATCGCTGAAGTGAAGGAATAAGTTTCGTGCGTGCACCAGAATTATCAATCGTCGTTCCTGTTTTTAATGAGCGCGCCAATATCGCACCGCTTGTTGGTCTTGTTGCTGACGCGCTTCCAGACGTCGCGTGGGAATTGATTTTTGTTGATGACAATTCACCCGATGGCACGAGCGAAGAGATTAAAGAGTTAGCAGCGAATGATCCCCGTGTTCGTGGCATTCGTCGTGTGGGGCGTCGAGGCCTTTCAGGTGCGTCGATTGAAGGCGTGCTCTCTTCAAGTGCGCCTTACGTTGCAGTGATGGATGGAGATCTGCAACATGACGAGCGAGTTCTTACGCGCATGTTAGCTTTGATCCGCGCCCCCAATGTCGATCTCGTGATTGCCACGCGGGAACGCGAGGGAAGTCATATTACGGGACTTTCCGATAAGCGCTCTTTCGTCAGTGATTTTGGTAGCTTCCTGTCGCGCCTTGTCATTAAGAATTATGTCAAAGATCCGATGAGTGGCTTCTTTATGTTCCGGCGTGAAGTGGTTGAGCGCGCAGCGCCGAAGCTTGCGACGGAGGGCTTCAAGATTTTGGTCGATATCCTGGCGACAACCGAAGAGCCCTTACAAATTCGCGAGACGCCTTATGTGTTTCGCGAGCGGCAACATGGCGAGAGTAAACTTGATGCGCGTGTGGCGTTCGATTATCTCGGTTTCTTGTTTCACCATTTGACTGGCCGTTTGGTCCCCATTCGATTTTTTCTTTTCGGGATTGTTGGCGCGTTAGGTGTCGTTGTTCATCTCGCCGCACTTCGTTTTGCTTTATCAGGTTTGCCTTCACTCGGTTTCGATGGGGCGCAAATCACCGCGACCTTGATCGCAATGGCCAGCAATTTTATTTTGAATAATCAACTCACTTACCGCGACCGGCGTTTGCATGGCTTTCAATTCCTGATTGGATTTGTTCTCTTTGCATTGAGCTGCTGCATTGGTCTCGTTGCCAATGTCGGCATCGCGCGGTTGATCTATTCCGACGGACAGATTTGGTGGCTTGCTGGCTTAGCAGGCGCCATCACAGGATCTGTCTTCAATTATGTAACGAGCGGCCTTTTTGTGTGGCGTAAGCGCTGAGCGTTCAATGTCTACGCATAGGCGTTGAATTGTGTCGCGCTTACTTTTTTCCACAATGATGCCATTTCTTCATGAGCGGTCCCAGCAATCAGTGCATTCTTATGGAGGGTTGGATAAAGCTCGGCATAGGTTTGGGTCTTTGTCGGACTGATTCGGCGATGCAGCAATTCAGGGCGAAGATCTGAAGGGTGGCGGAGCCCTGCTGAACCAATCACTTCGGCAAGCGCTTCAAGCGTATGCGCGTGGAAATTCTTCACACGTTCAGCTTTGTCAGGCACAACAAGTGCGCGTTGACGAAGGGGATCTTGTGTCGCTACGCCTACCGGGCAACGATCCGTGTGGCAGCTTTGGGATTGAATGCAACCGAGCGCAAACATGAAGCCACGCGCGGCATTGCACCAGTCCGCACCCAGTGCCATTACGCGCACCATATCAAAAGCAGATGTTATTTTTCCGGCCGCGCCGAGTTTGATTTGGTCGCGCAAGCCCAAACCAATCAATGTTGAATGAACGAAGGAAAGACCATCGCGCAATGGCATGCCGATATGATCGGTGAATTCAAGCGGTGCGGCTCCCGTGCCACCTTCTGTGCCATCAACGACGATGAAATCTGGTGTCACATTCTTTTCGATCATCGCTTTGCAGATCGCCAGAAATTCGCTTTTCTCGCCAATGCAAAGTTTAAAGCCAACGGGCTTTCCGCCAGACAGACGACGTAGTTCGAAAATAAAATCGATCAATCCGATCGGTGTTGAGAAAGCCGGATGAGCGGCCGGTGATACACAATCTTGACCAATGCGAACACCGCGCGCTTCGGCAATTTCGCGTGTTACTTTTGCACCAGGCAACACGCCGCCATGTCCGGGCTTCGCTCCTTGGCTCAATTTGATTTCAATCATTTTGACTTGCGGCGATTGCGCTTGTTCAGCAAACCGTCCGGCATTAAAGGAGCCATCTTCATGTCGGCAGCCAAAATATCCGCTGCCAATTTCCCAAATCAAATCGCCACCCGGTTCACGATGATGAATGGAAATGCTACCTTCACCTGTATCATGCGCAAAATCACCTTCCTTTGCGCCTTTGTTCAAGGCGCGGATGGCATTCGCGCTTAAGGCGCCGAAGCTCATCGCCGAGATGTTAAACACAGACGCAGAGTAAGGCTTTGTGCATTGAGGTCCGCCGATGGAGATACGAAAAGTTTTTGGATCGGGATGTTGCGGCTTGAGCGAATGGGAGAGCCATTCAAAGCCCGGTTGATAAACATCCAGAATCGTACCGAAAGGTCGTTTATCGAGTTGCACCTTCGCGCGTTGATATACAATCGCGCGTTTGTTGTGACTAAATGGCGTTCCATCGGTGTCGCTTTCTATAAAGTATTGCCGCATCTCTTTGCGGATGCTTTCAAGAAAAAATCGCATCATGCCGATGAGCGGATAGTTTCTCAAAATGCTGTGATGTGTTTGGAAGAGATTATAGATCCCGATCCCTGTGCCGACCGCGCCGATCAGCGCGAATATGATAAAGAAGGGATGATGAAACGAGAGCGACGCAAAGATTAGTGTGGCGACCGTGACGATCAGAAAAGTGAGATACCGCATGATTTCCCCGACGCCCCCTATGCGTGATTGTGTATACCTTAAAGTACACGCGTTAGCTTAGGGTGAATGAGTAAAGCCAGTCATAGCGTTTGGAAAGATCTGTTCGCGCCATCACAAAATTTCGGGCTTTGTTTAACGGCCAGCCGAGGTGATAGGTGCGCCCATTCGCGCGGGCTGCTTCTTGGACCTGAGAAGCCCGAGGGCGTCGTTTGGCTTCATAGCGGCGCAGGGCACCGGAAACATCAGTTGGTGTGGCGATGATGTCTTTTGCCAGAGTTGCCGCGTCTTCGATTGCGAGCGCAGCGCCTTGCGCGAGAAACGGCAGAACAGGGTGGGCGGCGTCGCCCAACAGCGTTACACGATGAGTACCCCATTGCGGTCGTGCGGGCCGATCAAAGAGCGACCAGACCGACCACTCTGCCACAGCGTTGATGACGTCTTTTGCATCGGGCGCCCACTCACGAAACCGGTCCGTTATCTTATGGCGCTCACCGGGATGAGACCACCCGAGACGGTTTTCTGCGTCTGATGTGACCGCGACAACATTGATCGCATTGCCGCGCCGCAGCGGATAATGAACAAGATGCGCTTTTGAACCAAGCCATAGCCGACTTTCTGTTTTTGGCAGATGCGATGGCCAGTCTTGGATTGGGATCAAGCCGCGCCAAGCCTGATAGCGCAAAAACTCGGGCACTTTTGCAGGGCCAATTAAATCCGCGACACTTGACCATAGACCATCCGCGCCGATCAGCGAGCGACATGAAACATCTTCCGATTGGGTTGCCGAACTACAGGTGACGATCAGGCCTTCATCATCATTTTTGACGAGCGCCGATACTTTTCGTCCAAAGATCAAACGTACTGTCCCGAGGCCGCGCACAGCATCAAGCAAAACGGTTTGAAGATCAGCACGATGGATCGACCAATAGGGCGCGCTAAATTTCTGAACCATGGATACACCCATCGGGAGGGTGCTCAGTGTTTTGCCGTCTGTGCCGTCACGCACGAGAAGTTGTTCGGGCGTCGCCGCATAGCGGGTAAGCACGGGTTCAAGGCCCAACTCGATCAGAATTCGTGAAGCGTTCGGTGAAAGCTGTAAGCCCGCGCCAATCTCTTCGATCTGCGTGCGTTGTTCCACAAGAAGGCAGGAAAAGCCGGCGCGGCCAAGGGCCAAGGCAGCAGTCAGGCCGCCAATTCCGGCGCCGGCGATAAGGAAAGGGGCATCCTGCATGACGCGGATGCCGGATCAGGCGGCGATCGAACCGGGCTCGAACACACAGTCTGCGGGCTCGGCGGCGGCCTTCAAAGAGGCGTCAAAGACAAAGACCGTCGAGCAATAGGGGCAGATGGCTTCTGCATCACTGCCCATATCGATGAAAATATGCGGATGATCGAGCGGCGGAGAGGCGCCAACACACATGAACTCCCGAGCATGAATGCGAATCCGGGCCAAACCGGCGTCATTTTTGAAATAGGGAATGGCATGAGCGGCCATAATTCTTCTCCCGAGAAAGCCTTCAAATCGGCATGACCTTAGTCCGATGCGGGGTTTGAGGCCAGAGGAAATCGGCTGATTTTCGTCTTTCTTATATGGAAGCCAGCCCCTATGAAGGACCGTATTCGGGATTAGGCAAAGCGCTATGGATTATTTCTCCTCGGGCGGGGTTCGGATCGCCTATATCGATCAAATGCCGGAAGCTGGTGCGGGAGATCCAGTGGTTCTCCTGCACGGCTTTGCTTCGACCCATCGCGTTAATTGGATCGACACGTCATGGGTCTCAACGCTCACCCGCGCGGGCTATCGCGTCATCGCGCTTGATCATCGCGGCCATGGGCAAAGTGATAAGCTTTATGAGCCTGAAGCCTATGATCCCGCAGTTATGGCCAAAGATGTGATCGCGCTTCTTGATCATCTTCATCTCGTTAAAGCCAATCTGATTGGCTATTCGATGGGTGCGCGGATTGCGGCGATGGCCGCTTTGCATTTTCCTGATCGTGTAAGGTCGGTGATCTTGGGTGGGCTTGGTATTCATCTCGTTGAAGGGCAGGGCTTGCCGCCGGGTATTGCCGAGGCGCTTGAAAGACAAACACCTGAAACCATTAGCGACCCTACGCAGAAAATGTTTCGTTTGTTCGCAGAAAAGAATGGTGGCGATCTCAAAGCCCTTGCGGCCTGTATGCGTGGATCGCGTCGCGGTCTGACCGCTCATGATGTCGCGACGCTTACAATGCCAGTGCTCGTGGCGGTGGGCAGCGAAGACCGGATTGGGGGTTACCCGGAGCGCTTGGCATCCCTCATACCGCAAGGGCAGGCGTTCGTAATCAAAGGCCGCGATCATAATCTCGCTGTAGGAGATCGCACGCATAAGGCCGCTGCGCTTGAATTTCTGAGCTCAGGCCGCTGAGCGATTGCAAGAACCTCTTTTCATACCTAGATTAAGACGAATAATCTCTCCGCCGGAACCGCACCCATGGAAACCAAGCGTCTTGAAGCTCTGACAGAGGACCGTTCGGTTGCGGATCCGATTTGGGTTCATATCCGCAGTGAAGCGGCAGATGTTTTGTCATCCGACGCCGATCTCGTGCGTCTGCTTCGCTCGAGTATTCTTGATCAACCCAGTTTTGATCGGGCTGTGATTGAAAGGCTTGCGGCGCGTCTTGATCATCCCGATGTTCCGCGCGCGGTGATCGTTGAAATCTTTGCATCAATCGCTCAGTCAGATCCCTCCATTGGCGAAGGATTTCGCGCCGATTTAATGGCGGTTGCTGATCGTGATCCGGCATGCACACGTTTTGTTGAACCGCTTCTTTATTTCAAAGGCTATCACGCTCTTCAAACACATCGCTTTGCCTACGCGTTAGCGCGACAGGGCCGGAGAGATTTTGCGCTCTATCTGCAAAGCCGGTCATCCGAAATTTTCCAAACCGATATCAATCCGGATGCACGTATCGGTCGAGGTGTGTTTCTCGATCATGCGACGGGTCTTGTTGTTGGTCAGACGGCCGTCATTGAAGACGATGTGTCGATCCTTCAAGGCGTGACCTTAGGCGGCACCGGCAAAGCCACCGGGGACCGTCATCCGAAAATCCGTCGCGGTGTTTTGATTGGCGCGGGTGCAAAAATTCTTGGCAATATCGAAGTTGGCCAATGCGCGCGTGTAGCGGCGGGGTCAGTGGTGCTCAAAGATGTTCCGCGCAATGTAACGGTTGCCGGCGTGCCTGCAAAAATCGTCGGGGAATCGGGTTGCGCCGAACCGGCGCGGACCATGGATCAAATCCTGGCCGACAAGGGTGGCGGCGCTACTTGATCCCCTTTGGGGGTTGCGGCGCGTCCTTGGAAATGGCATTCGAAAGTCTCGAGTGACTTCGTAACCGATCAACAGGCGGCAGTTCCATGGACAAGGCAGAGCTCTTAAAACTTCAAACCTATCTTCGTCGCCTTTTTGGCAATGCGAATATCAAGGTTGTTGCGCGTCCGAAGAAAACCGACTCCGCCGAAGTGATGATTGGCGACGAGTTTATCGGTGTGATCTCGCTTGATACCGAAGATGGCGATCGTTCTTACGCGCTCACAATGTCGATCCTCGATATCGATCTTGAAGGGATTGATTGAGTAATCAAATCCAGAAAGGGGCGTCTTCATGCCGATTTATTCGCTTGATGTGAAGAGTCCCAAATTCGCCGATCAACAAAGCGTTTATATTGCGCCTGATGCGCATGTTATCGGCGATTGCCGGATCGGCGCTGATGTTTCGATCTGGTTTGGTGCGGTATTGCGTGGCGATAATGAGCCGATCATTATCGGTAAAAGAAGCAATATCCAGGAAGGGGCTGTGCTTCACACAGACCCCGGCTTTCCTCTTGAGATTGGTGAAGAATGTACCATTGGCCATCGTGCGATTTTGCATGGCTGCGTGATTGGTGATGGTTCATTGATCGGAATGGGTTCGACGATTTTGAATGGCGCGCGGATCGGGCGGGGTTCGCTTGTGGGTGCTAGTGCGCTCGTCACCGAAGGCAAAGAGTTCCCGGATTTTTCTTTGATTGTCGGCGCGCCTGCAAGACTCATTCGTACACTTGACGAAGCGGCGGTCGCAAAACTCAAATCATCGGCCGATAATTATGTGCGCAATGGAAAGCGTTTCGCCGCACATCTTTCGCGCATCGATTAGAAATTAATTTCGGAAATAAATCAGTTTTGACCCGAAGCGGTAAGGGTGGCGTTCGACGGATCGCCGATTTTTTGCCACTCATTCGGATTTTGTTCCGATTGCATCTTCACAAAGACATAGCTCGTTGATTGCCAGTTAAGAATCTTATCGGTGCGATTATCGAGAACGAAATCGCCGCGATTGCTACGCAAGGTGAGAACAGCATGACCAGCGCCATTTTCATCGGTGACAACGGTCATCAAGAGCGCTTGGCGCGGAACACCGATGTCGGTCAACTCTTTTCGTTTCTGTAGCGCAAAATCTTCACAATCACCCGCACCTGAGCTTGGATAGTCCCAGCGCTCGATGACACCAAAGACCTCGCGGTCATCGGCTTCACGGATCGACGCGTTCACCGAATGATTGATCATTTCAATCTGTGACCAGAGGCTTGGGGTCAAAATTACCGGCTCGGGCTTAAGCGTCGCCACATCGCAATCTTCCTGGTGGCGCGTACAGAAATCCGCCCAGCCCCAAGGCGCTTTTGTGGACCCATGGGGCAAAGCGAAACTTGTGATATGCGGCAGACGCGCAGCCGCCTCCGGCACGCTTCGCCCGGCGAGAACCGGACCGCATGACAGGCAAAGTAGCGCAACAATATGTGCGCGAAGAGAGAGACTGCCCCCGATCATTGGATGACCGTATCGGGGCCTTACCGAAGCCTCAATGAAAAAATTAAGAAAGAGTTAATTTTTTGTCGGGCGAATTGGTATTTGTTTATGGAGATACTTAAGGTCGAGCTTAGCGGTTCACTTTGTTCAAATCATGCGGAATTCGGAGAAGCGACATGAAAAAGCGCGTTCTGATCACAGCGGGGGCGGCGGGCATTGGTCGCGCTTTAGCCGAAAGTTTTTTCTCGGATGGTGATGAAGTCTGGGTCACCGATGTTGATGACGCCGCGCTGAAATCCGTACCCTCAGCCATCCGCGCCACGCGAGCCGATGCCTCGAAAGAAGAGGAAATGGCGCGGCTTTTTGGGGAGATTGAAAAGACGTGGGGCGGGGTGGATGTTCTCTGCGCGAATGCCGGCATATCCGGTCCCACAGCGCTTCTTGAAGATATGCCATTGCAAGGCTGGCGCGATTGCATCGCGGTTAATCTTGATGGTGCCTTTCTGGCCGCGCGTTACGCGGCCCCGATGATGAAAGCACAAAAGAAAGGCGTAATCATTTTTACATCATCAACGGCCGGTCTTTATGGATTTCCCAATCGCGCGCCCTATGCGGCAGCGAAATGGGGTGTGATCGGTTTGATGAAAACGGTTGCGATGGAGCTTGGGTCTTACGGCATTCGCGCCAATGCGATTTGTCCGGGTTCGGTCGAGGGGCCGCGTATTGAACGCGTGCTTGAAAGAGAAGCGGCGCTCAAAGGCACAACGCGAGATGCGATTTATGAAGGTTATACATCGGGTACATCGATGCGGACTTTTGTTGAAGCGCGCGATGTTGCGGCGATGGCGCTCTTCTTAGCCAGTGATGGTGCGCGCTACGTGTCAGGGCAGGTGATTGCCGTTGACGGCCACACGGAAAATCCTGATCCGAAAGTTTAAAGACGCGCGGCTTACAATTTAAACCGCGCGCTCATATTTTTTAAATCAACCGAGACGATTGCTCACATGCGCGAGCATCGTGTAGACGCGGCCTTCTGGTGAAGACAGGATCGATCTTGTGATCGCGCCATCAGCATCCGTGACGGTAAGGTCCTTCAACACCGATTCAAAGCGGTTCGCGTAAGAGTTAAGGCTCGTACGGAATTTTTCATCGGCTTGATAGAGTGCATTCAATTCAGAGAAGCGACGTTGACCACCCAATGTATAGAGCGAGCGCGAGAAGGAGACATTCTCGCCACGGAGATAGGCAGCCCAAAGATTTTTCACCGCATCATCATTCATGAGCGAGCGAATATCGGCGAGGAGTTGGGCAATTGGTTCCGTCGGCGTTGAGAGAGGCGCCGAGGGAGCTGGGATCGTGCGTGTATTTTCGCTCTGCAGTGGAGCAGGAGCCACTGGTGCTTGAATGCGCGTTGTCTCCGGTTTTGCTGTCTGTGCTTTCGTTTCATCACGCGAGGCGCGATCAAGAAGATCAGACAACCACCCGCTTTTCGCTTCACGCGATGGTGCTTGCGGCATAGGTGCGCGTGCCGTTGTGGCAACCGGTTCCGGTTTCACTTCCGGCATCACCGGCGATGCCGACGGCTGTTCTCGGATCACTGGTTTTGCCGACGGTGGAATGATGCGTCCGGCTGTTTCTGGCCGCGCGGGCTTAGGCATTTCATAAGAGGTTGGCCGCGGTGAAAGGATCTGCGGGCTCCGCTCTGGCGCACGTTCAGGAGCAAGGGGTGCCGAACGTTGTTCAACAGGCTTTGAGGTGTCTGTTATGCGACCATTTGCGGCCATGATGGCGTTCAATTCGCCAAGTGCGCGGATTTGTTCGCTGACTGCACGTTTCAAAGCCGCAGCCTGTTCCTTGGTTTCATTCGGCAGAACAGCGACGCTCTTTGTGATTTCCTCGCGTGAGGCTTCAACTTCTTGCGCGATGGATTCTGTAGCCGCTTTGACATCCGCAGCAGTGGCTTCAAAGCGCGCAACCAATTGACCAAGGAGGTCACCCATTTCGGTGAGCGCTTCAGTCGAGACCGCACGTACTTGCTCAACGGTACGAAGTTTTTCAGCGTCAGCTTGCGCACGGACCGAGTCAAACTGCTCGCGCATGGTTTGGCTCGCAACCGTTGCCGCATCACTCATAATATCGCGGATCGACGAGGCGCGGTTTTCAATCGCCGTCAACGCGCCATTGAGATGGAGCGCGAATTTTTCAGCGACGGTCTCGACATTGTTGAAATGTTCGTTGAGCGTGCGGGTGAGAACTTCAATCGACGCTTTACGACTTTCAAGATCGGAACCGAGACGTCCTTCAATGCTGACAAGCGATTGCGCGGCATTCTCAAGAATTTCGACATGTTCACGTGTGACCGAGGACACCGCTCGCGTTCTTTCATCAAGCACATCGATGAGCGCGCGTGTTTCGTGAATGCCAGTGGCCGTGACTTCGCGCATGGATTCGATTTGCTTGAGAAGAAGGCTTGCGGAGTGGGCAGCGTCTTCCTTGATGACGGTGCCGGCATGGGCAAGGCCGATGACGCGGTCGGCAAGTTTGCTTTCGAGTTCGCCAATCGACTGATTGGCTTGTTCGACGAGACTGCGCACGATCTGGCTTGCATCCGACATTTTCTGCAAGGTGACAATCGTCTCGCTTTGCAGGCGATCTGCTGTGCCGCTCAAAATATCGGCCGTATGCGAACCAACTTGCGCAATTGTTTCCGTGATGTTTCCTGCATTCGATTGGAGTGCCGAAATGAGCGTTGAGCCTTGCGTGTCGAGCGTTGTTGAGAGACGCGAGATGGCCGAATTCAAGGCATCCGAAATCTTTTCTGTATGCCCTTCGAGGCTCAGACCAAAAGTATTGCTCTGGTCGCCAATGACGGCACCGATGGTTTCAAGGCGCGATACGATATTGTCTTCGAAATGGCTGACTTGGCCTTCGAATGTATTGGCGATGTCGAGCGCCTTTTCGCCGAGAATTTCGTTGATCTCAATAGCACGAACCGCGAGCGATTGCGCAACCGTATCGGCACGATCGGTCATCACGCGACCAAGTTCTTCGGTCTTGGCTTCGATGGTGTTGCCAATCGCAAGGCTCGAACGCTGAAGCGTTTCTTCGAGATTGTTCGAACGTTCCGACATAGCTTCCATGAGGATATTGGTACGCTCGATGAGGCCTTGGTCGACACGGCTGAAGAGTGCTTCGATGCCTTCGACAACGGCGACACTCTTCTCGCGTGAATTGGCTTCGATGGCAGCCAATTGAGATTCAATTATGGTTGAAGCGTTCTTAGCCTGTTCGACGAGACGATCGGAGAGGGCGCGTCCTTCGGTCGAGAAGAGATGTGCCACTTCACCAAGCCGGGCTTCGATGGTGGTGGTGAAGGTCGTGGTGTTCCGCTCGATGCGTTCTGCAAGCTGATTACCGCTCGTCTCGAGGACGCGTTCGAGATTGGTGAGGTTCTGCGTGATGTTCGAATTGATCTCGCTGCTTCGACCCAAAATATTGGTTTCGAAATCATTGAGACGACGATAGAGCGCTTCGCTGAGCGCGCCGCCTTTGACGATGATTGTCTTCTCGAAAGTTTCGATCTGACCGCCAAGCTTCTCATTGATCCGCGCGCCGCCTTGATCGAGCGTTGCCGTGATCGAACCAAGATAATGCGAGAGATTTTGATCAAGAGCCGATGCGCCATCACGGATGGTGGCTTCGAGCGAAGCGACACGCCCGCCAATCGCTTGGTCAATACGCGTCGAATAGCTTGAAAGATTGGCTTCAATCATTTCGGTATTGCGTTGCAGGCTCGCATTCAAGAGCGTGGTGCCGGTCTCGAATGACGCCGTCACAGCGGCGATTTTTTCGCCGATTGATTGACCCATATCGGCGCTTGCGCCTGAAAGCGTGTTTGCAAGCGTTTTAGAATGGGCGGAAAGGACTGTGTCGAGTTGTTGCGTTTCGTGCGAGAGCGAGTCGATCAACATGCCCGAGGTCGATGAAATCTGGACACGGATCGCATCGGCTTCGCGTGAGAATTCATTCTTGATCTTCTGCGTCTGGCCGCTGACTGCATCGACAAGATCATCAAGACCTTCGCTGAACACGCTGCGAGAGGCAGCCAGATTGTCATCCATAATGACGGCGAGGCGGCTCACACTATTATCGATGCCGCGCTCAAGCGTTTCGGCTTGATGTTCAATCGTCGAACGGATCGATTCACTCATATCGGCAATCCGCGCGACAAACATATCGGAGTCAGACGAGACTTGCTCTTTCGCACGCTCGGACGCGGTTTCAATCGCCTGAACCATCGTTTCCGCACGGCCGACGATTTCACGCACAAGGCCTTCACCGGTTGAGGCGAGGCGGTTGGTGACGAGTTCGGACTTTTCTTCTAGCGCATCGACAATGTTTTTGCCGATCTCGGTTAATTGCGTTGAAACCGTCTGGTTGGTTTCCGTGAGATTACGCAACAATTTGTCGCTCTTCTCAGAGAGAACACCGATCATGGTTTCGCCGTTGCGGCCCAAAGTTGCGGCGATGTTTGCGGTCTTTTGATCAATCGCACCGGCAACTTTCGATCCTGCATCATCAACAAGCGCGGTGATGCGCGTCATGGCCTGATTGATTTCACGGCCCAAATGTTCATGCGTGTTTAGAATGGACGCGCGAATATGTTCGGCATTTGAGGAGATCGCGTCACGTTGCAAAGCAAGTTCATCAATAAGCGCGCGAATACGCACTTCATTTTGGCCATAAGCGCGTTCAAGCGTGGCGATTTCATTATGCACCATGGATTCGAGTTCGCTCGCGCGGGCGACCGCGCGCTCCATGCCATCGCCCATGGCGGCGACTTCACGACGAACGACTTGTGAAAGCGAAACAACGGCTTCTGTCGTTGCGGCTTCGGGCTGTGCCAAGCGCAAGGCCACTTGCGTCATTGAATTGGCGATAGTGCGCATTTCTGCAGCGCGCACGGAGGCAAGCGCCAGCAAGAAAAAGAGCACGACCGGCAAAGCGAGGCCTACGACAAGAAACGGAATGATGGCAGACGATTCAGCGGAGGAGAATGCATTGCCGAACAAATCGGGATGAATGAGCAGCGCAATAAGAGCCGACAAAATCCATGCGCCCGCAGCGACGCCTGCAAAGAGATAAGGACGGCGTGAGGGGCGTGCTTGCAAAGTCTGAATGATTTCACCAACAGCTTTGCGATCATCATTAGCGGCAAGGCCCGGGAAGGAGCGTTCAATATCTTGAAGGCTCGGACGCGGATCGGCTTCGATGCGGGCCTTTGGCGTCGCCCGTGGTGTTGGGCGCTCGGTCGTTTCCTCTCTGGCTTTTGTTTCAGTCGTATCTCCGGCGGCAGCCAGATTGATTGACTGGGTCAAAGCTTCCTCAATCGCGGAAAGCGCCGCTTCGGCTGAGTCCGAGATTTTTGTCTGCGTAGCCATGATTGTCCTACCGCTCCAAACTGAATTTTAGGCGAGGGTTCACCCATTGACAGTCTAACTTTTGAGGGGACCCTTGAACACCCGGCCGCAATAAATAGTGAAAACGTCGTTAACGGGGGTGTTTTTAGAAGAATTAGCCCTATATCACTCAATAATCTTGCGAATTCGGCCTCCGTTTCGACAAAACTCCTCGTCAAACCGGCGCTGGTCCTGTATCGAACGGCAAGCGGGTTTACATCCGGAATATGAGGGTCTTATGGCAAAAATTCAATTCATTGATTTTTGTGGCACGGCGCGGACCGTTGAGGCGGAGCCAGGCTCAACCGTTATGGAGGCGGCCATCAAGAATGGTGTTCCCGGTATCGAGGCGGAATGCGGCGGCGCCTGCGCCTGCGCGACCTGCCATGTGTATATCGAGCCTGAATGGCAGGAAAAAGTCGGCCCACCCTCCTCAATGGAAGAGGATATGCTCGATTTTGCCTTTGATGTGCGACCAAATTCCCGCCTTGCCTGCCAAATTCAGGTAAAAGCGGAATTGGACGGTTTGACCGTCAGAACGCCAGAAAAACAGGCCTGATTGACAGAAAGCGCCAGAAAAATCATGACCGAGACCATCAAGACTGACTGCCTGATCATCGGCGCAGGGCCTGTGGGCCTGTTCGCTGTCTTTGAACTGGGGCTTCTCGATATTCGGGCGCATGTTGTTGATATTCTTGATAAAATTGGCGGACAATGCGCTGAGCTTTATCCCGAAAAGCCGATTTATGACATTCCCGGCTTTCCCACGGTTACGGGGCAGGGGCTCATCGACAATCTTATGAAGCAGATTGAGCCCTTTGGGGCGCAATTTCATCTGAACGAGATGGTAAGCGAGGTCGAGAACCTCGGCACCGCAACGGCTCCTTTGTTCCGCGTGAAGACCAATGGTGACACGGTCTTCGAGACAAAGACCATTTTGATTGCGGCGGGCGGGGGATCATTCCAGCCTAAAAAGCCGCCGATCCCGGAAATCGAAGCCTATGAGCAAGAGAGCGTTTATTACGCGGTCCGCAAGATCGAGACGTTTCGCGATCGCTCGGTTCTGATTGTGGGCGGTGGCGATTCCGCACTCGACTGGACGCTCAATCTCGTTCCTGTGGCGAAACGCGTGACGCTGATGCATCGCCGCGATGATTTCCGTGCCGCGCCGCATAGTGTTGAGCAAATGCGCGCTTTGGTGCGTGACGGGAAGATGGATCTCAAAATCGGTCAGGCTACGCGGCTTGAAGGCCAAAATGGTCGATTGTCCTCTGTAATCTGTCGCGACAATGACGGTGGCGAATTTGCTGTCGCTTGCGATGCAATGTTGCCCTTTTTCGGACTCACGATGAAACTCGGCTCCATTGCCGATTGGGGTCTATCGCTGAATGAAAATCTGATCCCAGTGGACACGGAGAAATTTGAAACATCGGTGCCTGGAATTTTTGCCATCGGCGATATCAATACCTATCCGGGGAAATTGAAGCTGATCCTTTCGGGTTTTCACGAGGGCGCGCTCGCAGCTCAAAAAGTGCAACGCTATGTCTATCCGGATCGTCGCGTGACGTTTCAATACACGACGTCCTCCACAAGCCTGCAAAAGAAGCTTGGCGTGGCCTGAGCGACTTAGCGCCCGTTATTTAGGCGCCTTTATGATTCAGATCAAGGCGTGGGTCTGACCATGGCGACTATCTTTGCTCTGTGACGCGCATCCCGCGCGCGTCGATGAAGGAGGCGTCTATGTTCAAATCGATTGTTGTTCCGGTTGATCTCGCAGAGCTTGAAATCTCAAAATTGGCGCTAGCCCGTGCGGCAACGCTTTCAGCCGTTGCCAATGCGCCGCTTCATCTTTTCTATGTGAGATCAATTTTGCCGATCACCTTCATGGAATATGTGCCACCTTCATTTGATGAAGAGCAACAGGCAGATTGCGAAAAGCGCATGAAGGAGCTCGTTGCATCTCTCACGCTGGCCGACAAATCAAAAGTGACGACAGCTGTTAAAATGGGATCAGTCTATAATGAGATTTTGGCGGAAGTCGAAGAAAAGAAAGCTGATCTTATTGTGATTGGCTCGCATCGTCCGGCCATGGCGACATATCTCTTGGGTTCAAACGCCACAACCATCGTGCGCCATGCGCCCTGTTCGGTGCTTGTCGTCCGCCCGTCTACCTAAACTAGCTTTGTCAGATTATCGATACCGCGTGTCATCATGCACGCGGTATTCGGTTTCAATAATGGTTTCGTCTTGACGGTAATTTTGTGACGCATTTCGTAAGGCTTTAAGAAAACGCCAGCGCAGATAGAGACCGATGGCAATAAAAATCGGTGCCAGAACCAATAACAGGCTTGCGCTCACCAGAAACAATACAAAGCCCGCAACGGCGATGGCCACAGACACAAGCACAATGACCCAGCCAGGCACCGGCTTCATGATGAAGCGTTGCCCCCTCATATTCTGGAGTGACTCATAATCTTGTTGCATCGGCGCCATTCCCATGAAACTTTAGCTTTATCAATCCCCAAAACATGGCGATTGAATGTCGATCTTCAATAGAGGCTGATCGAATTCTTTTGGGGCAGGGTGCAACAAAAAGGAGTTTCGGGGTTTTTGATGCTTCGTCTTGTGCTTTTTCGCCATGGTCAGGCAGTGCCGCATGATCAAAGGCCCGACATCAACCGATCACTAACGGTTACAGGTCAGCGCGAAAGCGGCGCAACGGCTAAAACTCTTACAGAGCACGGCGTCTTGCCTGATCTGGTTCTCGTTTCGCCAGCCACGCGCACACGCGAAACATGGGAGAACACAAAGGCTTTTTTTAGAGCTTCGGAGATACGACTTGAGCGCGATCTGTATCTTGCAACGCCAGATGTGATTTTGTCTCTTCTTCACGCGTTAGAGTCTGTATCAAAGACCGTGATGATCATCGGGCATAATCCGTCACTCCATGATTTCGCGTTGGAATGTTATGGCTTTGGTGATCGCTACGCCTTCGCCAGTTTGCGCGATGAGTTTCCAACCGCCGCTTGTGCAGTATTCGATTTTGACGTTCCGTCTTGGGCAGAGATTTCCGCGCATAAAGGACGTCTTGATCGTTTTCTTATTCCGCCACCAACTTAATTGACCTCGGCAAATTTTGCCGTATCCTCGATCATTT